>Ga0206124_10003930_pt1 | contig 10224 bp, 12 predicted proteins | sample Helgoland_Spring_3_FD_148671 | JGI IMG/M metagenome (GOLD analysis project Ga0206124, IMG submission 148671) | Pelagic subsurface seawater microbial communities from Kabeltonne, Helgoland, North Sea - Helgoland_Spring_Bloom_20160321_2 | ecosystem: Environmental > Aquatic > Marine > Epipelagic ... | reverse complement strand
CGACACCATTAGCGCCGTCCAGTCCATTAATACCATTGATACCATCAACACCGTTAGTACCATCAGCACCGTCAGCACCGTCAGCACCATCAGCACCATCGGCTCCATCGGCTCCATCGGCTCCATCGGCTCCATCAGTAAAGCCTGTATTAGAGTTAGGCGTAGTACATTGAAGAGTCACATCACCAGACGTATTACCTACCATGTTCCGATACCGAGCTATGATGTCATACGTAGCATCATCCTGTAGTCCTACTAAAGTAGTTTCTGTCTGCTCAGGTGGAACAACACTCCAGGCGTAATCAGTATCACTCGGTAGTTTATAACCTATCTGGATAAGATCTACAGCCGAGGTACCTGAGACGATAGCGTCCCACGTTACTATTATATTAGTATTGGCAGTGGTATCGACATTGACGAGAGTGACGCCGGCCCCTGCTACGTTCTGCATAATAGAGGGTGTATTGAAAATATTATTAGGTGTGTACTCTGGGGCTGGCTCAGGATCACCAACATACCAAGGATAAATAGTAGCGTCATATTCCTGAGCTACAATGTCCACAGTAAGGTCCGTCTTTAACCTAACCTCACGTACCCGATAAGGCCGAGAATAGTAATCCAGAGCACCTGTGGTCACCGTTATGATGTCGTTAGGCTCTAACTGCATAGCTAGGGGCTGTGTCTGAAAATTTATGATATGCTGGTTACGACTATCGCGCACCATGAACTCAGCGAGATCTTCAGCCTGGTAGAAGCTAGTAACACCTGAGAGGGTAGCCTCGTCGGTTAACTTTTCACCGGAGTCTTCAGCGAGTAAGACCGTGTGTAGCGAGCTTGTAGATTTTGGCCATGTGACAGCATCTTCCTTATGCCCTTTAAGAGCGTTAGGGAACTTAACAGTCACTTGATTCAATCTATTCGAGCGATCCCCATAAGATATAGCAACGCCGTCTATGATGTTATTATCATCAAACGACATTACAGACGAACCAGATATCTCCATGCTTAATGTATACTTACCATTAATAAAAGGTAAGGAACCCTTGAATGTTTTTAGGATCTCGGCGACGTTCTCCCTACTGTCTACGTCCGGCTGTAATACTACGTTACACGTAAATCGTTCCCTTTGACTATCAGTGCCGCCATTAGGATTCGGACTACCGGCAGGTACGAATATAAACTCACCTGATTCCTTATCGTAGACAAGCTGACCATTGCCCCCGAATACTTCAGGTTGAGGCAGGTTAACAACGATGTCACACTCATTAGCCGCCGCTATAAAGCTGGGGATATCTAGATCTGATACATCTAAACCCTTACCATAACTAGCGGTAAGGTAGTCTAATAACACTAGTGCTGGATTACTTGACCATGCTTTTATACTTGAGTCGCCATAATTAACCCGTGGGTCCCAGAGCTTTAGCCCTTTAACCACCGCTGTTAACTGGGGGTCACCATAGTACTGTGGCCTGTCAGCGGTATACATGAAGCTGTTCCACGACCACGCTATACCATTACCCCTCATGGATGGGGTTATCGCAGAAAAGCCGTTGGCTAATTCAGTAAACATTGACTGATTATTTGAGCCGTGTTTATGCAGTCCTCTGTATAGTGGGCGGTTATTCTTAACCTGTGTAAATCGTTTGTGTGTGTGAACTGAATCGTCATCGATTTCTATCTTACGAATAGACTCTACAGGGCCCTGACACCAAACATCAATACGATGTAAAAAGTCCTCATCATCTCGGCTGGACGGATAAGTCGCCTCATCATTATGTACGAAGAAAGAGTCAGCACTAGCAGCTGGACTTGATACTGGCAGTCTTTGCCTAGATATATCCTCCCATACCTTAACAGGGGCTAGGCGACGCTCACCATACACGATAGGTATAGGATGTGTGCCTCCTTGTTTTTGAATAAGTAGACCTGCTTGCGAGTCTGCCATATCCTTCTTTTGTTTGATAGCCATTGCTACCGATACCGCCGTGGAGACCAATGTGGCTATAACCGCCCAGGCGAATGCTGATATCCCCATAAATTACTCCTTACCGTTTACCCCAACCTAGAGAATCGGAACTCTCTTGATGTGCAAACTTAAATATATTATCCCCTGCGTAGAGGCCCTGTTGTACTGAATCACTTGTGTACCGCCCTCCCCTTTGGTTGTAGTTAGCCCATTGGGAGGTCAGCTTCAGTGTCAGTGCGGATGTGTCGATTGATTCCTTGACGGCCAAGGTGTCTAGGGTTCCTTTATAGATAATTGTTGGCGTACCTACGACAGCACCATTAGCGACAATAGCCATATAGATAATGGCAGAGTGACCTCTATAGTTTGTCGCTAAGTACCCCTTAGCTATTGAGTTATTCACGTTACTTAACTTAAGTGTGTAGCTAGAAAGTCCTAAAGATTGCGACTGATTGACACCGGAGAACTCTGACACTAGGCCGTTAGAGATGTAGGTCTTAGAGCCGACTGTCAGGTCCTTCCCATGGTTCGTGTATGAAAGTCCGGCAGGTAGATCACATAGATATGCATAATCAAAAGAGTCAGCGGCTAAGGCTGTTAGTGTTGCGGCGTCTAGTGTCTGCATTAGATACGCTCCAGTACATCTATCTCAAGACGTACAGTCCCATCAGCGCCGTACTCTATGACCTGTACGCTATTACGTAACGAACATCGTAGATATGTAACATTAGAGACCACGGTCCCACCGGTAACTATTTGATCAGGATAAGTATCGACGCCATCGGATTTCACCATGTACATCTTAGTGTGGTTTGAATAGTTGACATACTCACCGGCTACCCCGTGGGTAGTACCGTAGGTAGGTATTTCAACATAGAAAATTCCGTTCGCGCCCTCTTGTTCCATAATAAATGCATGGATATCGTTAAAAGCTCCTCGGTTCATAGGAGGGAATACCAGCGTACACTCGAACCGCTGACCGCCAACATTGCGTGTCAGTATGCGACCAGAGAGCGACTCTGATTTCAAAGTATTCACTCTGGATGTAATTCTGTAGCTGACTGGGGCTGGGTTAGTCGGAAGTAATGGGGATGGCATAGTAGCCTCCTATTAGAATTTTGTATTAAAAAAGGGTCCCGAAGGACCCTTGTGTTTAGAATGGTGCGTTTTGCGCTGACTCGTTATAGATATCTCGAATCATTCCCTCGAACTTACCGCGGTGGGTATTTAGCATCTGCTCTACGTTCTCAGCGTCGCCACCTTGTACGTTGAAGTTGAGTACTGGGTTGTTGTTGGTAGTGTTACCACCGGCACCGTTCTGTTCAGCCAGGAACTGGGTCATGTCACGGTTAAGTCTTTTATCGACTACACGCTCGCCTGACTCCAATAGATACGACCCCGTGGAAGGGACGTTATCAATACCGTCGTGGAACTGACCCGCCAAAGCTCCCGCTCCTGCCGCCGCCGCAAAACCTGCCGCCGCCATACCCTGTGCCTCAATAGATAGGACCATAGGTGGACCGGCTATTGGACCTAGCTGTGCCATAGCCTTCATGCCCGCAACTTTTGTGGACATTAAAATATTAGCTACGTTCATGGCGGTTTGTAATACTATTGCTATTTTAGCCGCCGCAGATCCTTCTTTAGCAAACTTACCCAGTAGATCAATACTACTTTGGTAGTTGTCCATACGGGCATCTTTGATCCATCCTTCCCACTTAACCTGGTCTTCTGCGCGCTTTTCAGCATCCCCATGTCCCTTGGCCAATGTTGCCTCGCCGACTTCCTCATTGGGGTCGCCGAATCCTGAAGGAGTTGCCGCTACCGAAGGTATTGCGTCTGGAGCTACCGGTGGCGTTAGTGTATCGAGACTGAGCACGTCCTTTAACGGTGTATACCCAGCAAGCCTATCGTTGATAGTCTTTTTAAGCCGGTCTATTTCGGCTTTAGTTCTTGTTGTATCAATATGGAAACTAAACTTTTCTGCTATAGGCTCGATAGAATCCATTAATGTCGCGGCTTTGTTATAAACATCCCGAAAATCATTCAGCAGATCAACAATAGGGCCCAGTATTTCATTGAAACCATCCTCAAGAAATTTTTGGAACTTCTGAAGGCCTAAACCCAAATAGTCAATGGCGTTAGGTAGCGTTACGGTAAAGCTCTTATGGAGAAAGTTAACAATAGGTACCCAGTTCTTCTCTATAACGTATACGAGACCTCTAAAGGCGATTACTAAACCGGCTAAGATCGCATAAAGCGGATTTGCCATCATTATATTAAAGAGGCCAGTCATAGCCACGCCAAGAGCAACAATAGCGGGTATGACTATCCACCTGATTGTCTCCTGGGCGAAGTCTTTCATGTTCTCAGAAAGGTATAGCATTCCTTCAGCTATAACCCCAGTAAATCCCATATTCTTATTGATCTCATCGGCCATTTCAATAAATGAATTAACCACCTGTGTACTAGCTTGACCAACGGTATAGTTCATCGTTGAAACAGACTTTGTTGTTGTATCAAAACCTGCGGTTAAAATAGGCATGATTTTGTCTGCGGTTAATAGCCCCTGTGCTCCCATTTCTTTGAGCTCGCCACGGGTGACATCAAAACCTTCGGCCAACATACCGGCTAATACTGTGTTATTTTCTAGTACCGAGCGTAGCTCGTCACCACTTAATCGGCCCGCCGCTAAACCCTGGGCAAGCTGTCTAGCCGAGTTAGCGGCCTCATAAGCACTAGTTCCCGACAAAATAAACGAGTTGTTTACTGTGGCTGTAGCCATAGCCAGGTCTTCCTGAGAGATAGCCATATCTTTTGTGGCAATAGCCATTTTGGTATAGATGTCACCAGTAGCTTTAATATCGCTCCGCGTAACTGAGGCTATAGCGACGATGTCACGCATAGCGATAGCTGTTTTCTTACTAGACTCCGTCAGAGCAAACATCCTGTTACGCAAGTTAGTCATCTGATCAGCCGCTCTAACCATCTCTCGTCCGGCAAGTGCCGCCATTGCGGTTGTAGCCGTGATAACTACCTTTGTGATTTTAGCGAAGTCCTTTTGGGCCTTCTTACTGAACATTGTTGTTTTCTTACCCGCCTTATCGATTTCTTTTCTAAACCCTGCACTATTACAAGTTAGAAATACGGCTAGGCGGGCTAAGGCTGTAGTACCTTTTGCCATTATTTTTTCATCCTTTTCTTATTGCGATTGTGTTGCTTAAGTGACGCTCGTTTTACCGATCTACCTAGGTGTTTTTTAAAGAGGTGTAATGTGACTCTTTCCCGCCCGACTATCGCGGGACGGACGAAGGGCCGAGGGGGTATGACATAAAGCTGACCACGGAACTTAACTGTCGCGCCAAACTCAACCTGAAGTGCCTGGTGACCGGTAGGTCCTTTACCAGGAGCACCTTCTTCCTGCGGTGGCTTTCTTTTACTGGTACCCGCCCGTACCCCAGCGACCATAAAGGTGTCCTTTAAATGGCCGCGCATACGTTTAGGATTGGAGGTTGAGAATCGTTTTATGGAGTCATATAGACCACTACTATCACGAGGAGCGTACTGTTTCATACGTTTCTCAGTTCCCTCTAAAGCGGCCCTACCTGCTTGTCTAGCGGCGTTGTTACGGATATCCGCTTCGACTGCTTCTAGTGCGTCTTCCATGGCCGCGAGTCCGTCCATGTCGAACTTAACCCATACTGTTTTACCCATCTTATGTACCTGCTAGTTTTTTGAAAATATCCATTTGTCGAAGCTGTTCCCGCTTCTGGTCAATCATTGATAGGGTTTTAGGTTGGTGGTATATAGAAATAACATCCGTAGGCTGAATAGCCTTTTTAGCGTTACCTGAGAAGTTGGCGTTTGTTGCGGCGATCATGCCCGCCCTATAATCGGCGCGTACTTCCCCGAAGGGTTCTAGTGAAGAGTAAGCCATCCATTCGGATAGCTCACGACTTGATAACCTATTCTCTAACTCTCGTACAGTACATCCGAGGTGTCCAGCTAACCGGAATTTAAAGCGACGTACTGGGTCGCGTCTTAGTTTCCCTCAAGGTCCTGCACATCAGCGTCCGTCATACCGGACATACTTCTCGCAATATCAAACAGACGGTTAACGACTTGGGCATTCTTCTTACCTAGCTCTATAGCGTCACTATCTTTAAAGATACGCTCGCCGTCAGCGTCACATATAGACAGGACTACAAGACGTGCTCGCAGGTTATCGAGGTTTGCAGTTGAGCCAATAGATGTTTCAAAGTGGTCACGCTCTCGCGCAGTTAATCCACGTACACATATAGCACCGCCCCACTCAGGGACAGAGACTTCTTTTATGTCTATGTCTACGGCTTTAAAAATTGATTTACGGTCTAACATAAGGTGTCTCCAAAATAGTTAAAAATCAAATAAGGGCCCACCCCGAAGAGTGGACCTATATTATTAAGTCACTGTACTAATTAAGCAGTCATAAGCGCAAAAGATACGTCACCGTCGATAGCGATTTCTACGTTAGCAGAAACAACGTCTTCTACAGGGGTATCGATAGAGAAAGTGCTTACTAGGCCGGTGAACTGAGCTACAGCGTTCTCGCCGCCAGAGATCCACTTGATAGCGAAAGTCTGAGGAGTACCATCGTCATACTTAGCTTTAAGAGCAGTGTGGCTAGAGTCGCCAGCTACCCAGTTGATCGTAAGGCTCAAAGTTCCAGAGTCCTTCTGTCCAACTAGCTTCTGCTTGTGGGTGTTACCGTAGCTATTATACTCAATGATGTTAGCCGATAACTCTAAAGTACCTACAGAGCTTACTTCTGCGACTTTAGTAGAAGCGTCCATAGTTCCGCCCATAGCTGTAGTCATATGTAATTCAGTAGCCAGGCCGTGGAAAGGAGATGCAATTGCAGTCATTATTTAATTCCTTAGTTTGTGTATATATTTAAGATCATTATATTCCGATAGAGCTTCAGCCCTTCTTCATACGTGTTGATAACGGACTCTACGTTGGCACCTGTTACGGGTGTGGTTCCCATCGTGCCCGTCATGCCGTTCAGTTGTGTGGTTATATGCTCAGAGAGTTGCCTCATAGAGGCATAGCTAGGACTATATACCGACAGTGCTACGTTATATCGGACCACACTCTCTAGACTTCCTAGCTGGGCTAATGGGAATCCGGCACCTATGTCATATACAATCGCTGGTGAGGTTGTATTCTGTGGCAGTCTTAATGCGTAAATACGGTTACCTACTAGATCAGTTATGTCACTTTTGGATAGTAAATATGTTCTGAGGTCTACATCAATCATTAGCTTCGCTCCTCACATATCATTTGAATCTCGCGGTCCCTTAACATCACATTAGCTATAGAGCTAATTTCTAACTCCATACCCTTTAAACTTATGTAAGCATTACGTGGTAGCGTTGTTAGCTCGGAGTAATAGCGAAACCGTAGGTCGTACTCTGTCTTACTAACTACAGAATCAGACTCTACAGTCTCACGCCGTGGCTTAGTTAAAGCACTACAGTGGTATGTGCCTAGTTGTGTATAGCTCTGCTCGACTTCGCCCCATTCGTTCGGAGCGGTAGAGGGTATGTAGATTGTTGCTTTGTTTGTTAGCTTACCTGATCTCATAACTACCTCAACTTGTAAGGGTGAAGGAGATCCTTAGCCGCTATTATAGGCTTTAGAGACTTAATGTTCGTACCGACTATCTCGTTCTCACGGTTCTCCCAAAGACTAGCCGCTATTAACAAAACTGCTGACTTTACGGGTGCCGGAGCGTCTTCTGGAGGCATACCAACTACGTAGGTAATAGTTACGGTCTCAGGATCTGTGGGCGCAACATTTGTAGGCCATTCTTCACCTATAACTGGATACAAATAACCTACACCGTTGCGATGGATCAGCCGGTAGTCTGTGAGTGCCTGTACATTAAAGCTACTATCATAATAGTTGAACGACGTTATAGATGACACTGGGCCACCTGTCAGCTTTAAAGGCGCGTTAGATTTGAGTGTCTCGAAGCTAGTTACGACAGTCTGCGAACTGAGCTTGCGGCCTGTGTACTGCTCAGCGAATGCTGTAGCAGTGCTGATCATGATAGCGGCTTCTGTTAATTCTGAGGAGTCAGCGGTAAACCGTAGGTGTTGCATTAACTCTTGTGTGCTAATTGGATTAGACATGGTTTATCCTTTGAATGGAATAGGACGGAGAGGACCTCCGCCCATGATGTTATTACTGTGCGCTGGCTATACGAGTGAGCACTGCCGAGACATTAGCTACATAGACCGAATAGTTTGTATTATTCAGACTAGCAGTGAGGAACCCGACTGGAGTAGTTGTAGGTGGCGCACCTGCTTGCGTAGTGCCTAGTTTTAGGTAAGGCAATACTGTTCCGAGTTTTAAGTGCATTAGACCGCCTCCAACTCAATACTCTCTATACAGATCTTGGCAACATCATAATCTGAGTCGCTCGATCCTGCGTAAGTTTGCCCTAATTGAAGTATTAGCGTTAGTTGCTGTGCGCCGTGAATTTCGGACGCACTAATTGAGTCGCTGTATACCACAGTACCTGACCCACCAGAACTGGCATTTATTGTAAATACATTAAATTGCGATAAATCCCAGTCATCACTGGTACCATTACCATCCAGATACCCTTTGACAGTAACAGATCCGACTGTAGTCCCACCTAACGTAACCTTTAAACGGTAATTTGAGTTAGATGTGATCTCACTGACACCTGTAGGCATAGGTAGGTAAACACGATCGTAACCAGAGTCCTCATGAGGCATAAGGTGATAGACTAATTTCCCACCATACTCCGTAGAGTTGTACATTAACATCATCTCTTTATCGCGATTCATAACGGGGCAGAATGCTACTTGCCTGCCTGAGTTTCTATCTACTCCCCAGAACTTGCTTTGCCTAAAACCTTGATGGTAATTATTTGGAGAAGTGACGAAGTGCGTTGTCGTATTTTCCAAAGTAGTACTCGAAGACTGGTTTAAGTCTCTGAAATAAACATCACCCTTTGATACATCAACCTTGGCACCTAATACTAAGTATTGATTATAGGTACTTATAGTTGATTTAGTATCTCTATAACTATCGACATCAGATGCAAATTTAGGTCCAAGCAAAACGACAGATTTTTGAAAAGCGGGGGTGGTAGCCACATTGACTGAGGAAGTTACAGCCATTTCTGTGGGGACTCCAGTGCCATTACTAGTTTGGTAGTTCAACCAAAAATCGTCGTAGTACGAGAGATGTACATTATGATTATTTTGATGCTCATAATAGTATACCCCTAAGTTTTTAAACTTGAAATTGATAGGTACCGAATCTCCTTGCCTCTCATATTTAAACCAATAGCCCAGCAACAAGTGCTTGATGTCTCTGTTAACACCTTGAGTAGCCGCCGTGTCATAATAGGGGGAGTACAGGTACATGTAGCCTCCAGTGGTAAGACAATTTGCTTTAAACGTGAGGGCTGTTTTAATATACAGTGTGTTAGAGGAGCTATACGTATTTCGCATATTGATGTCGCGAAGTTCAACAGTCTCTCCGTAAATATAAATCTTCCTGCTTGTACCACTCAATGAATGTGAGATCGTTAACTCGGGAGCATCTACGGTCATTTTATTAACAAAGATGGCAGACGCTCCAAACCAATTCTCGGTATACCCTGTAGGGTTTACACGGTGAATAATTGTTTCCCCACCGCGTGTTGTTTCAGAAACCCAGCCTGCCGTTAGCGTCGTTAGCATAAAGTTTGGACCCTTTAATAGGTCGGCCTTATTAGGAGTAACTAAATTACTTAGGTAATATTGAGGGTCTAGTTGATATGCCGGTTGAGTCAAATCTGCATACGGAACACCAGTCTTCCAGACTCCGGCAAAAGCATCTAGAGTGTCTGTACTTTCCGTGCCCCAATTAAGGTATTGCTCATCGCCCTTTATGGTGGTGTACTTTAAAAAGGAATGCGTATTAGGGGCAGAGTTGAAGTAAACACCATAGCTTCCACCAAGCTGAGTTTTTAAATCTGTTACGCCGCTTTTCCAAGCAGGTCCAGTTATCCAAGGATTTGTGGGTAAGGCTTTTAATCGAATTTCATCACCATTGGAGTATCCACTTACTGGTAGGTTGTCTATGCTGTATGGATTAGAATATGATCCAGCCGTGCCTGAACCTGTAGTTCCGTGAACTCCGCCAGACGGCGATTCAATGTAGGGGTCGCACCAATAAATAGCCATTATTTAGTC
>Ga0206124_10003927_pt1 | contig 10228 bp, 9 predicted proteins | sample Helgoland_Spring_3_FD_148671 | JGI IMG/M metagenome (GOLD analysis project Ga0206124, IMG submission 148671) | Pelagic subsurface seawater microbial communities from Kabeltonne, Helgoland, North Sea - Helgoland_Spring_Bloom_20160321_2 | ecosystem: Environmental > Aquatic > Marine > Epipelagic ... | reverse complement strand
CGGTCTTGGCGACAAGGCCACTTGCCTGGATGGTGGAATTGGTAGACACGACAGACTTAAAATCTGTTGCTCATTATGGGCGTGCGGGTTCAAGTCCCGCTCCGGGTACCAAACGGGAGATTGCAGCGATGCGGTCTCCCGTTTTTTGATTTTCGGATTGTAACTGATTGACTGACTGAAAGATGAGGTCGAACCCATCCTTGAAGACAGGGGTTCGATACTTTCCACCCTTCAACTCCAATTTTTCGGCGAGTATCGAACTCAACAGTTGATGTTTGGTATCGATGGACGCTGACTTGAACACTTCATCAATGTTTGAGATCAAGGAAATCCCGAAGGGAATAAAGTCTTCGATGCCCGAGTCTGTTTGTTTCAATTGGTCGATTTCCGACTTAGTCTCTTCGATTTGATTATCGAGCCGCGCGCTTCCGGTCTTGTAGTGGGAATTGGATACAACGCCTTCAAGTAGCTTCTCGAGTAACATTTCCCTTTTATTTTCAAGCGTTTTCAAGCGCGTCTCAGCCCCTTGGAGGTTTTGTTCGATGGTGTTGTGCTTTGAGTTAAAAACATCGCGTAAAACAGCCTCAAATAGGGCAACGACTCCGGCAGCTGGTTGAATGACTTTGACGAGGTCTTCAAACGCGTTGTGATATTCGTTTCTTCTTCCCCGGTAACTGCAGCCATATCGCTTTTCGCAGTGGTAGTAGAAGTGGCGCTTACCGGATTTTCCTCTCGATCCGCTGCCCGTCAAGTTTCGACCGCATGAAGGACACAAAAGGTGACCGCGCAGAGGCAGTTCGGGGTTTAATTTGTTCGCCTTCGCCGCTGTTCGCTGTTTGACATTCAGAATCGATTGAATTTTACGGAAAGTGGCGGGAGAGATAAGTGGTTCATGCAGCCCTTGAACGATGGTTTCTCCCTCACCATTGAATTTGGGAACGACTACACTTCCTGCGTAAAGGGTGTTTCTCAAGAGGCGGCTCAAACTGCTTTTCGAGAGCTTGAGTGGTTCAAATCGTTTTTCCTGGAGCAATTGGTTTTGGGAAAACCCTCCGCTTGCGTAGAGCATGAATAACTCTTTTACGAGCGGTGCTTTGATGGGGTCGGGTTTCATCAAAGCTTTCCCAACCTCATCCTTACCTGGTTGGTAACCGATGGGTTGTCTCCCGACGTAACGTCCCTCTTTCAACGCTTGCCGCATCCCTGTTTTTGTTCGGTGGGCCTTGATCAAGTTCTCCGACTCTGGTTGGGCAACTTGGATGACTCTAGTCATGTGCTGGTAAGGGTCGTCCCAATTCATCCAGTTTTCTGTGAAATTCACTTCGATGCCCCAACTTTCGAGTTGGCGAATCATCGAGTGGGTTTCGATTGAGTTTCTGCTGAATCGGTCAATCCGTGTTGCGAGAAGTAAGTCTATTTCTGCACTATGTGATTTGGCGTAGTCGAGTAATTCTTGAAAAACGCTTCTTTTTTCGAAAGTCTTTGCTGAGAAGTCCTCCTCGAATTCTCGAATTATCTCGATGCCGTTTGAGTTGCAGAATGCCCGCAATGCATCTCTTTGGGCTCCGAGGCTGTTGCCGTAAACTCGCTGGTCTGTTGTGCTTACTCGGCGATACAAAATCGCTTTTTTTCCTTGTAGTCTAATCATCCCAACCGGCTAGTTTTCGCAGTTGAGGATCATTCTGCATCGCATCCGAAGCGTGTTTAAGGGCATCGCCATTTTGTTTTACTGCCTCTAGGACTATTTCCTTATCCTCTCTCCATTTTTCCGGCAGTGATTGTCTAGCCCATAAGAGATCGTATAATGGATGAGCTGACAACTTGTCCCACTTTGTTTTTGGTCTCTCGGGCGATGCGTATTTTAATACTAGCCCGTTTTGTTTGACGGCTGTTAAGACCAACTCACGGTCAGATTTGAGCTCGGTAGAGGCATATCGTAGGGCTAATCCGTTTTGTTTCACAGCCTCTGAAACCACTTCCCGGTCATTCTGAAATTTCTTGACCCTCTCTAAAATTTTTCCGCTTCGCTTTACAGCCTCTAAAACCACTTCCCTGTCACTCCTTAATGCTTCTGGAACGTGCAACAGGACTGTTGAGTTTTGCTTTACAGCTTCGATGACGAATTCTCGATTGTTTTTCAATTCCTCCGGTGCGAATTGTAGCAAACTGCTGTTTTGTTTGATGATTTTGAGTAGCACTTCGAACTCTGTTCCCACCTCTTTCGAGTCACATTCTAGGAGCCCGGCAGTTTGCTTCGCGGCAGTTAATACAACTTCCCAGTCATTTCTTAGCTCTTGCGAAGCAAATTGTCTAGCATCGCCATTTTGATAGACGGCACTTAGGACCACCTCCCGGTCATTTTGGAGTTCTTTGGAGGTGTATTTAAGTGCTTTTCCACTCTGTTTAATAGCTGCTAAGACCACTTCGCGATCATTTCGTAACTCCTTAGGTATGAGCATAAGCACTTCGCCGTTTTTCTCAGCCGCTTCAAGAATGAATTCTCGATTAGAATATAGTTCCTGTGACGAATTGGGCAGTGCCCTTGCCCACGTTTTTATTGCTTCTAAAACGACTTCCCTGTCGTTTTTCAATTCCTCAGATATAAATTGAAAGGCTCGACCATCATCTTTTACGACAGCTAAGACAAGTTCTCGATTATTCTTCAATTGTTCCCAGCCGAATTCTTCAACTAAGGACCCGCCAGTTCTTTCAACCACTTGAGAAACAAACGCGTTGTCATTTTTTAGTTCGTCGGAGGCGTATTGTAGGGCCCCGCCACATCGTTCGATTACCTGTAAGACAAATTCCCTGTCACTCCGTAGTTCTTTTGATGCGTATTGGAAAGCATCGTATCGAGATCCGTAATCATCGAGTTGCCATTCCATGGCTTGGGAATCATCGGGTTGCCATTCCATGGCTTGTAAGACCACTTCACGGTCATTACGCAATTCATCTGAGACGTATTGGAGAGCCCATTTACTTTGCTTCACAGATTGTAAGACTACTTCTCGGTCATTACGCAAATCTTCTGAGATGTATAAAAATGTAAAAGGGTCCATTTTCACAACTCGTAGGACAAACTCTTTGTCATTTCTAAGATGGTCAGCAGCATATTGTAAGACGGGAGCCGCATCCAATTTTTTTATTACTTCTGCGACAAATTCTCCATCACCTCTTAATTCTTCAGAGGCGAATTGGAAGGCATCGTATTGCACCTCTTGCAGAAATAAAATTTTGGTCCCCAATGCTCGTAAGACCACTTCTTTGTCATTCCTCAGTTCAGCTGAGGTGTATTCAAGAGCCTTTCCGTCTTTTTTCACAGCCTTGAGCGCTTCTTCTTTATCGGTTATGGTCTTCATGTTCGGTTTTTCTCGTAGCCTACTCATCCCAACCGGCTAGTTTTCGCAGTTCAGGGTCATTACTTAGTTCTTTGGAGGCCTCGTAGAGAGATCCTCCATTCTTCATAGCTTCTAGAACTACTTCCCGGTCAGTCCTTAGTTCTTCAGAGGCGTACCCGAGGGCACGTCCATCTTGTTTCACGGCTTCTAGAACGAATTCTCGCTCATTCCAAAACAATACTGGAATATAATGTGCGCAATGGTGGAAATATTCACTTAAGACGAATTGGAAAGCTACTTCTCGGTCATACCTCATTTCTACAGAGGCGTAATTGAGGGCATAGCCGCCTTGTTTCACAGCTTCTAGAACTACTTCCCGGTCATTCTGCAATTCTTCCGAGGCGTATTGGAGGGCCCACTTATACTTATTCTTTACAACAGCTCTTAAGACTACTTCTCGGTCATTCCTTAGTTCGTCTGAGGCAAATTGTAGAGCCCAGCCGTTTTGTCTCACAGCTTCTAGAACTACTTCCCGGTCATTCCTTAGTTCTTCAGAGGCGTATTCGAGGGCATCGCCGGTTTGTCTGACAGCTTCTAGAAAGAATTCTCGGTCATTCCTCAGTTCTTCCGAGGCGTATTCGAGGGCATAGGGGCTTCGCTTCACGGCGTCTAGAAAGAATTCTCGGTCATTCCTCAGTTCTTCCGAGGCGTATTGGAGGGCCCGATTATACCTATTCTTTACATTTACACAGCTTAAGACTACTTCTCGGTCATTCCTTAGTTTTTCCGAGGCGTATTTGAGGGCATCGCGGTCTTGTTTCACAGCTTCCAAAACTAATTCTCGGTCATTCCTCAGTTCTTCCGAGGCGTAGCTGAGGGCAGCGCCGGTTTGTCTGACAGCTTCTAGAACGAATTCTCGGTCATTCCTCAGTTCTTCGTAGGCGAGTATCACCCACGCATCTTGTTCGACGATTTCTAAGACTTTTGCTCTGCTATGTAAGACAACTTCACCGGTTGAAAAAAGGTTCCCGTACTTTAGTTTCACAACTTGTAGGACGAAATTCTGGTCATTCTTCAATTCTTCTGAGGCGTAAATAAGGTTCCAACCATCTTGCTTCGCAGCTTCTAGAACTACATCTCGGTCATTCTGCAATTCTTGAGAGGCGTATTCGAGGGCCCAATCGAGTTGTCTCACAGCTTCTAGAACTATTTCTCGGTCATTCCTTAGTTCTTCCGAGGCGTAGCTGAGGGCATCGCCGTCTTGTCTCACAGCTTCTAGAACTATTTCTCGGTCATTCCTTAGTTTTTCCGAGGCGTATTTGAGGGCATCGCCGCGTTGTTTCACAGCTTCCAAAACTACTTCCCGGTCATTCTTCAATTCTTCAGAGGCGTGTTTGAAGGTCCGGCTATTTTCTTTTACTACTTGCAAGACAATCTCCTTGTTATTCCTCATTTCTTCAGATGCGTATAGGAAGGCTTCGTATAGTATTTCCACTGCTTTTAAGACCAATTCCCGGTCATTTCTCAGCTCGTCTGAGGCGTACTTCAGGACCCAATAAAATGGATCTAAAAACTTCAAAACTAATTTCCTATCATTCCTTAGTTCTTCCGAGGCGTATTGGAGGGCCGACTGATTCTCTTCAACGGCTCTTAAGACTACTTCTCGGTCATTCCTTAGTTCGTCTGAGGCAAATTTTAGAGCCCTGCCGTCTTGTCTCACTGCACTTAGCGCTTCATTCTTGTCAGTAATGATTTTCATTTTCTCGGTGTTTGATGAAACTGGGCGATGGCTAGTTCCGCAAGATTATAAAGACATTCACGAATAATTCGCGCTTCTTCTTTGGTGAACGATTGATTCGATGAATTTAATATCTCATGGCATTTGTCGATGGATAACATTGAGGTGATGAGGTGCAGATCGCTTGGCCAATGACCATTTGGATGTGCGCTTATCTGTCGGGATGCGATGCATCATGATTTCTTGATTTGTTGGGAGGTGGTGAACTCGAATCGAGATTTTCCCTTGTGAACCGTTTCCTGGAGCGAACAGAAGTCGTGGAGATGCTTCACTGCTAAGGCCGCTTCTCGATTTTCCATGAGCTGGGTGGCCTTGACCACGTATTTCGCTTCGCGGGATTCGATGGTGACTTTTTTGATTTCAGGGTCACTCAAGGCGGTTGAAACCGCTTTTTCGATCTCTGTCTTGGATTCATTGAGATAGTCGATTGCCCAGCCCAAATTGCCGAGCATTCGATTGATGTCGATGCTGATGAAGTCGTCTTGGATGGTTCCGAATTGAAGAGCCGTGTCGATTTCCTCCTGCGATGCAATCAAGGCTTCTCCATTTGAAAAAACTAAAATGCGAGTGGGCTTCTTCTCGAAGAAAGTGTACGCGATGTAATATTCGAGAAGTGGGCGTTTAGAGTGCGAGTTTCCGCCAACCTCAAGTTCCTTCTTCACAGATTTCAATGTCTCAATTGGAACCCCGAATTTGCGGAGTTTGATGAGGGTCCTGATCCAAAAAATATCCGACGAGGAGAAACGATGCCAGCCTTTGCCTCCTGGTCTTTCGTCTTCGATGAGGCCGTTTTTTATCCAATGGTTGAGTACTCTTGGACTGATACGGTCATCGTCGATTGTATGGATGCGTTCGTTCCATTTTGCTTTGAATCGACCTGCGCCTGCCTCAAAGGTTGCGAAAGCGAGGTCGAAGGCGTCTCCGAGTAATAGGTGGTTGCGTTTTGGCTCAAACATTACACAAATGTAACGTTTGACGTAGGCAAAGGTTGTTGCAGTTGGTGTTGTATTTTTCCACGTAGAATGAACACTCCCCCAAATTGAAAAGGCGATTCATCTCCTCCTAACCGCGATATTGTCAATTATCAATATGACGTAAACATCCAACAAATTGTGGCGAAATGAGTATTTGGAAGAAGGAACATGCGAATGCAAAACTTCACGCTTTTAAAACTTACAAATGATCGAAAAACTCAAATACGCGAATATTAGCTCCATTTATACGAAGGAGTTGATTTTCTACAATAAGGCGGTGGAGGGAGATTGCATCTCGCTCTGTGAACGAAATGGCATCTCATACTTGCCCGATTCCAACAGGAAGTCTTGTTGGAAGTTGGAGTCCGGTACTTTTCGCAACGTAGAGTTATCGGAGGTTTTTACGATTGCGCCGACCGAGTTGATTTTTAGTCAGTCCACACTCCAAAAGTTCTCCGATGCAGGAATTGATGAGATTCTTTTCGTAGTTGAAGACGAACGCGTAGTGGCAGTTGTGCATGTGGTGGATTATAACAATCCTTTCATTCAATTTGAATGTTTCAAAGCTATCAGTCAGTTCGAAAGGTCAATTCGCAACCTTTTGAAAGTGGAAGGTGAATCAAACCAATCATTTCTTGAATGGTGCCGAATCCAAGTCGAAGAGCATTGGCTGAGAATTTTCAGTCAATTCGTTCCGGACAAGGAAAAGGATAGGAGAAGAATTGAGAAGAACATGGCTGATTTGTCAGAGTTTCAAATGTTCAACTTATCCGATATTCTTTCCTTCGGGATAGCAAAAGGCATTTTGCCCAAGCACTGGGGGAGTGTCTTGAATGATGGCGATAAGCTTCACTCAATTAGTCAATTGCGAAACTTTATTGCGCACAACAAGGACTTTACTAATGTGGAAATTAGGGAAGGGTCTTCGCCACTATTTAGCATTCGGGGGTTGCAGAAATTCGCGAAACACTTTGGCGATTTCGTTCAATGTTTTGAGTATGTGGAAGATCATGTCGGATTGCACCCTAACAATTCGTTGATTACGCGAATTGTCGACTAGCTGCTTTTGACTTAAAAGGTTTATTGTTGTCTGTACTTTGTAATAAATAGTGCACGCTATGGTCACAGCGTTCGTTGCATTAAGGAGCCGAGTTAACTCCGCATAAAATGCAATGATACCCTATCGTTTGTGTCAGACTTATCGCGATAGACCCACTCTAGAGAATGTCTTCGGATACGAGAGGCACCAGATTTTGCGCCAATATTTAGGGGAATGCATCGACCTATGATAACGCTACGGCAATTCATCAGAACCGAATTGTTCTCTCCTGAGCTTTAATGATTCCTCGTCGGGGATGAATTTGCCATTTATCATTTGCCCCGATTCGGTATGAGAGAGTGAGCCGTCAGGAAAATGGAACATCATTAACATTCTCTTTCCTTCCGTTTCTTCTATCATCTCTTCTTTGGACACTTTCGGCGGCAGTGGTGGGTTGTTTATCAAATCATACCAGCTCAGATTTACGAGTCGCTGATCATTCATGTAAACGGAAGCTGCACCCTGTATGCTGCTAATTTTTGTAACCATGCCGTTACGGATTTCGCCCTTGATGTTGGCATCGTGAGGCCAATGCCCTCCCATCAATATTAAATTGAACTCCCCTGTTGGTTCAGGTGCATATTCCACTTTTGAATATTTGCCCTTTTTGTTCATTGCGCTCAGGTTGGTGAATGTGCTAGAGACCTCGACCAAGGCAATTAACTTTTTTGTTTTTGTTGACGGATCAAGGTTGTAAGAGGCTTGTTTTGTTCGTCCACGCACCAATCGGTCATTTTCGTATGTGCCTTCGCTTTCCACTTTCTTTTTTTCGTTTCCTTGCGTCAGCCTCATGATTTCTTTCCCCTCACCGTGAAGTTTATAATCTGACCATTGTCCTTTTCTCCTATGAAAGAGCGACTTTGCTTTGCCTGAAGTTTCAGTCAGGCACTCGCCTGAAATAATGTCCCCATTTTTCCAAAGGCCGCTCCATAACTTCCGCGTATTTCCTTTTTTGAATTCTCTTGAGCCTTTTCCATCGAGTTCAAATTCAATGAACCTGCCAATTTCCAGAATTTCGGACTCATTTTTAGTTTCAGGTTTGTGAATCTCACCTTCGACAAATTCATCATTGACCCACTCACCTTTGAAGGATTTTCCGTCTTGATAGGCTTCGGCATAGCCATTGAATTCGCCATCGACATAATTGCCGATGTATAAGCCAGCGGGACTTTTAAATCGTCCATATCCAGTCAGGTGACCGAAGGATTGTTCGTAGGTATCGTTGAACTCATCTAAGGTTAAATCGCTACAGTCAATGTCGAAGTCAAAAGACTTACCGCCAACTTTAGATTCCTTCTGTGCCGACTTTAACTCTTTGATCGATTTAATTGAATGGGCGTTGATGAAGTCTAGGTCATTCAAATGGGGTTCTACGTGCGATGCATTGACCGGAACCCACCTCTGCACCTTTTTGAACGTCTTTTTTCCAAGGAAGCACTTCCATTGAAGGGCCTTTTCTTTCGGTGTTTTCGGTATGCCCGGAACTCGATTCCCAGCCAAATCGTAAAAAGTGACGATGCCTTTTGGTGACACTCGCGGTGATATGATGATACTCACCTCATCAATTGGGAAATAGTCTATTGCCTTTTTTTTCGTAGCTATTTGCTTTTTGGTGGATTTTTGCTGTTGTCGTCTTTTACTGTCTTGGATTATCTGAGATAACTCCCAATCGCTTATTTCTGCTACGAATTCATTGACGGTGTAATCCCTGGGGAACACGCCTTTTTTGACCATTTTTTCGACAATCCAATTGCCACTCTTTGTTTTCGGTATCAGGACTATGATGCCTTTGACACGTGGCTCTTGTTCAAGGTGCTTATACTTCGATTCTAAGTACTGACCCTTTTCTTTTTCGTCGTCTAATTTTTCTCGTGTTGCTTCAAACCAGAGTTTACCAATTCCGAATCGGATCAGCGCAAACACTCCGAGGACGGTGAATATGAGTAAAGTCTTCATCACGCAATTTTCTTGGCTGTGTTCTCCCGTCTAGCTATCAATGAAGTACATGCCTGCTAGGCTTCCTACTGCCAAAATGAGAACGACTAAATATATCCGTCCCCAAAGCTTAGCGTGCTCGGATTCGTCGTCATCGTCTAAGATTTTGTGGGTGTAAAACCAAACGATGAACCAAATGGGTGCAAGGCAAATAAAGAGTCCCATAAAGATAGAATACTCGAATGCCTCGTTCAGAAACTCCATTTGTAGTTTTTGATGAAGTTAATGGTTCAGGCTAAGACCAGCAAATCGGCTCATCAAGCGACTGAGAAACCGACTGCACCTTTGGGAAAACGAACGGCATGAGTTTAACCAGTAACTCCAATCGATCCTTTGTGTCCAATTCGTCCAATCGCTCAGGTAAGCAGTCAATCTCTTCGTAAAGAACGTCCTTCAGAACAGACCGCAGTTCCTTGGTCAATTTGTTGGGAGTGCCCTTCTGTCGACCCCCGAATTTCTTCCCTGTTGTATTCGCCATTCTACTTCTAACTATTACGGTTTAAGGACGGTATCCTATTCAATTTTGACTAGTTGGAAATGCCTTACATTTCGATATGAAAACTTTCAAAATAGTCTTTGCCCTATTCCTGATTGTCATCCTGTTTAAGAGTTGCTTTCAATTGATGGCGGAGGAGCCGGCTTCTGGCATGATGTATCCAATCATCTTTTTAGTGTTCCTTATACTTCCTGGATTGATTCTCCGCAGCGCACTGGGGAAGTGATGTCCTATGGTTTAAGGACGGTATGGGAGGGTAGAAGAAGCGCCTCTCCGAGGGATAACAAGCGTTTCCCACGTTTCATCGAAGATTCCCTCTCTTTGGAGGGATTCCTTCAATGCCCTGAATTCATCGAGGTTGGCGTACAAAGAGTTCGAGAACTGTCCCGCTCCGGGTACCAAACGGGAGATTGCAGCGATGCGGTCTCCCGTTTTTTGGTTTTCGGACGTTTTTTGGTTTTCGGATTGTAACTGATTGACTGACTGAAAGATGAGGTCGAACCCATCCTTGAAGACAGGGGTTCGATA
>Ga0206124_10003924_pt1 | contig 10233 bp, 13 predicted proteins | sample Helgoland_Spring_3_FD_148671 | JGI IMG/M metagenome (GOLD analysis project Ga0206124, IMG submission 148671) | Pelagic subsurface seawater microbial communities from Kabeltonne, Helgoland, North Sea - Helgoland_Spring_Bloom_20160321_2 | ecosystem: Environmental > Aquatic > Marine > Epipelagic ... | reverse complement strand
TTTTGGAGGATAAAGACCATCGTTAAACTCATATTCATTTTTTTTAATTATTAAATCTGACATTGTTTTAATAAAATCTTCATTTGTTCCAAGGGCAGGGACTCTTGTGTAATTCTTGCAACCATTTACATCCGCAAGCTCTTTATATTCTATGTCTAGTTCAACAAGCGTTTCTGAGTGTTCAGAGACAAACGCAATAGGCACCAGGACTATATGTTTTCCAATTTTAGAGTTTTTTATAATGATATCCTCTGTTGAGGGTCCAATCCACTTAAGTGGACCAACTCTACTTTGATAGCTTAATATCCAATCTAAGTTTTCAATATTTAATTCTTCCACTATCTTTTTTACTGACTGTTCTACTTGCCATTGATAGGGGTCTCCTTTTTTAATATTTTTTTCTGGCAAGCCGTGTGCTGAAAATATTAATTTAAAATTTTTTAAATCTTTTATCTTTTTAAGTATTTCTTTGGTGTGAGCTTTTACAAAGTTTTGATCAGTTGGATAACAACAAATGGTACTTGTTTTAACTTTATACTGATTTTTTTTACAAACATCTTTCCATTCTTTAATTGAAGACCCAGAGGTTGCTGCAGAATATTGGGGATAGAGAGGCATTAAAATAACTTCTTCCGGATTAAAAAACTGTACTTCTTTAATCACTTGCTCCGCTCTTGGGTGCCAACACCTCATAACAATAAAACATTTATATTCGTCAATCTCTTGATCTTGATTAATCTTTTTTTCAAGGGCGTCTGATTGTTCTTTTGTTAGTTTTAATATTGGTGATGCGCCACCAAGCTCTTCATAAATTTTTTTTGCAACAGGTGCCCTTCTATTAGAAATTAATTTTGCAAGAGGATATCTTAGAAAAGTTGGTAAATTTAATATTGCTGGATCATTAAACAGATTAAATAAAAAAGGCTCAACATTTTCTATTTTGTCTGGGCCTCCAAGATTAAATAAAATTATTGCTTTTTTCATTTAATAATCTTTTACTATCTTTACTAAATAATCAACCATTTCAGGATTGGTCTCTGGCAAAACACCGTGGCCTAAATTAAAAATATAAGGATGGTCTTTAAATATATCTAGGTATTTTAAGGCTTGTTTTTTAAGGTTACTTATATCTGTTAGCAAAACTTTAGGATCCAGCCCTCCTTGTACAGGAATATTAATTGATTTAGATATTGATATTGGATCTACATCATAATCGATATTGACTACATCCGGATTGACTACATCACAATAATTTTTATAATTTTTTATTCCTCTAGGAAAACAAATTACAGGAACACTAAGCGATTTAACATGGTTCACCAAACTTAATGTTGGATTGTATACGTAATTAGGTAAATCATTTTCATCCAACAATCCAGCCCAACTATCAAAAATTTGTATTACGTTTGCTCCATTTTTTATTTGTTGCTCAATATGTATTTTTAAAAATTTATCTAAGATTAATAGTATTTTTTTTATTAGATTTTTATTTTCAAAAAATTTTTTTTCCAATTCTTTTTTTGGGGAATGTTTATTAATCATGTAAACCAATAGTGTCCAGGGTGCGCCAACAAAACCTATTAAACTCTTATTGTTAATTAAATTTTGTTCACTTACTTTCTTGATAGATTTGTAAACTGGATCCAATTTTTTTAAAAATTCTGTTTCATTAATTTTTACCAAATCTTCTATATTTAAATCACCTAACTGAGGGCCAAAATCTTTTTTAAATTCTACTTTTTGATTTAGTCCATAAGGCAACATCAAAATATCTGAAAAAATTATTGCAGCATCTAACTCGAATCTTTTTAAAGGTTGTAAAGTAACTTCAGATGATAATGTTTCATTTAAGCATAATTTTATAAAATCTGGATTACTTTTTCTAATTTCTCTAAACTCAGGCAAGTATCTTCCTGCTTGTCTCATTAACCATATAGGTGTATTTGTGGTTTTTTTATTTAATATTGTTTCCTGAATAGGAGTCATAATAATAAGTAATTATTTAATTATAGTATTAGTTATATAGTATGTGAATAATGGTAATAAGTTGTTTTACCAACTTTATACACTTTTTATTAACAATTAATAATATTTAAGATCTCTTTTTAAATATTATAATTAATATATTTTTTAATCTTGTTCGATAAGTTGTATATAAATAGTTCACATGTTTATTAATGTTCGTAAAAACGTTGTTTTACAATAAAAAATAATAAACTTCATTAATGGAAAAAAATGATAAAAATAATACTTAATTATCAACATTTTATTCATGAGTAATACATATCAAATATATCTCATTTCTGATTCTACAGGTGAAACTTTAGATAGAGTGTTTTTAGCAATTAAAGCACAATTTAAAAATATAGAATATGATGTTAAATCTTATTTTTTTACAAGAACCAATAATCAGATCATTAAAATAATTGAAGAAGCAGAAAAAAATCCAAATGCTATAATTTTATATACAATTGTTGATAGTTCACTTGCTAAATTTTTAGGTAACAAAAGTGATGAAAAAAAAATTCCCTGCTTTAGTGTTTTAGGAAATCTAATCTTAAATTTTTCTAAACTTTTAAATCAAAAAGCATCACACAAACCCAGCGGACAACACGAGCTTAATGAAGAGTATTATGAAAGAATAGAAGCAATTCAATTTACTATGGCCCACGATGATGGCAATTTAGTTCAGGACATAAATAAAGCTGATTTAGTACTGTTAGGAGTAAGCAGGACCAGCAAAACTCCCACATCAATCTATCTTGCAAATAGAGGACTCAAAACGCTAAATATTCCTTTGGTTAATGAAAACTCAATTCCAGAAACATTAAAAACAAACCCAAAACTATCGTGTGTTGTTGGACTCACAACTGAACCTGAAAGATTAGCAGATATAAGAAAAAACAGGATGAACACACTAAAAGAGACAGAAAACACAAGCTATACAGATATAAAAAAAATTGAAAAAGAAATTATGGAAGCAAAAAAAACATTTGTAAAATATAAATGGCCAATAATTGATGTTACGAGAAAATCAGTTGAAGAAACAGCAGCCTCGATAATTAAAATTCATGAAATATTTAAAAATAATGATCGATAAAATAATACTTGCATCAAAAAGTGGAGTAAGAAAAAAAATTTTGGAAGATCATGGAATTATTTGCAGAGTAGAACCGTCTAATGTTGATGAAGATAGCATTAAAAAAAGTCTTTTAAAACAAAATGCAACACCAACAATTATTTCAAAGAATTTAGCAGAACTAAAAGCAAATAAAATAAGTCAAAAATTTACCAACGAAATAATTTTGGGAGCAGACAGTGTTATCGATTTAGAAGGACAAATAATATCAAAACCGAATGATAGAACTGAGGCCATTAAAATACTTCAAAAATTAAATGGCAAAACCCATCAATTAGTTAGTTCTGTCTGTATTTCAAAGGGAGGTTCGATGGTATGGAATCATACGGACAAAGCTTCATTAACCATGAAAAACATGAGTTTTTTAGAGTTAGAAGATTATTTGGCTAAAATTTCAGATGAAGCACTTTATGCTTATAATGTTTATCAAATTGAAGGAGAGGGGAGAAATTTATTTTCTAAAATTGATGGAGATGAAGACACCATTATGGGATTACCCATCAAACAAATAAAGGAATATTTAAGTATATTTTAATGATTAAAAAATTTTTAGTTATTGGTAATCCAATACAACATTCTTTATCGCCAGATTTACACAATTATTGGATTAAAAAAAATAAGATAAGAGCATCCTATGAAAAAAAACTAATAGAAGAAGATGGATTAAAAAAATTAATTTCTGACATCACGGAAGAAAACATTCATGGAGCAAATATAACGGTTCCATTTAAAAATAAAATTATACCCCTGTTGGACTCTTTAACTTCTGAAGCTGATAGATCACAGTCTGTAAACACAATTTATAAAATGAAAAATAAAATTATAGGAGATAATACTGATATAGAGGGTTTTAAAATTGCTTTGGAAAAGACAAAACAAACTATAGAAAATAAAACAGCACTTATTTTGGGGGCGGGTGGAGTAGTCCCATCAATAATTATTGCTTTAAAAAAATTAAAAATAGATAAAATTTTTATCACCAACAGAACAGAAAAAAAGGCAACCGAAATTAAAAAGACCTTTTCTGATGTAGAAATAATAAAATGGGGAGAAATAATTGATTTTGATATTATTATAAATGCAACTAGTGTTGGTCTGGACAAATCAGATGTGATTAAATTAGAGTATGAAAAAATTAGTAAAGATAAATTTTTTTATGATGTAATTTACAACCCCAAAGAAACAAATTTTTTAAAAGAGGCTAAAAAGTTTGGCGGAAAAACTGAAAATGGAAAAACAATGTTTTTATATCAAGCTCAAAAGGCTTTTTTTATATGGCATGGAGTTCTACCAAAAATAGATACAGAGGCAATTAATTTACTTAATTTATGATTAGAATAGCTGTTTTGGGAGGCATAGGGTCAGGGAAAACTTACATAGCTAAACTTTTTAATTTTCCAGTTTTTAATGCAGATTTAGAGGTTGCTAAAATTTATAAAAACAACAGGCAATGTTTTAAGAAATTAAAAAAAAAATTACCTGGATATTTTTCATCATTCCCAGCAAAAAAAAATCAAATTATAAGGGCAATAACAAATAATGAGAAAAACTTAAAAGAAATAACCAAATTTATTCATCCAAAAATTAAAAAAAAAATGCATATATTTTTAAAAAATAATAATAAAAATAAAGCAGTTGTTTTAGACATCCCTCTTTTTCTTGAAAACAGACTAAATAAAAAAAGTGATATTTTAATTTTCATTCAATCAAATAAATCAGAAACCATTAAAAGATTAAAAAAGAGAGATAATTTTAATATTGACTTATTCAAAAAATTTAAAAAAATTCAACTTCCTTTAAATTTTAAAAAAAAAAAATCAAATTATGTAATTAAAAACAACTTTACAGAAAAATTAGTTAGACAAAGAATAGAAAGAATACTAAAAAAAATTATATAAAATGAAAGAAGTAGTATTAGATACAGAAACAACAGGATTATCAGTAAAAGAGGGACACAGGATTGTAGAAATTGGTTGTATTGAGTTAGATAATTTAATTCCAACAAAAAATAAGTTTCACTGTTATCTTAATCCTGAAAGAAAAGTTTCTGAAAGAGCGCTAGAAGTACATGGATACACAGATGAATTTTTATCTACACAAAAAAAATTTTCAGAGATTGTAGAGGAGTTTTTAAGCTTTATTAAAAATAAGAGATTGGTAATTCATAATGCTGAATTTGACTTATCGCACTTAAATAATGAATTGACACTATTAGGTAGGGAAAAAATAGAGAGTAAAAATACCATCGATACACTTGCCTTAGCTAGAGATAAGTTTCCTGGTTCACCTACTAGTCTCGACGCACTTTGTAAAAGATATCGTATAGACAATTCAAATCGAACTCAACACACTGCCCTTATAGACTGCGATTTATTAGCGAAAGTTTATATTAATTTGTTAGATCAAAAAGAGCCCACACTTAATTTCAAAAATGAAGATAATGAAAGAACAACAATTAATACAAGTAATACAAACCAATATTATGAAAAAGTTGTTAAGCCTACCGAGGAAGAGCTAAAGCTTCACAAAGAATATGTAAAAAATAGTTTAAGAAAAAATTTTTTTTAATTAGCCCTTTGCTTATATAGCTCTGTAAAATTAATTTTTTTTTCGAGTTTTATTTCTGGAAACCCTGAATTATGCAGCAAATTTAAAAATGCTTTTTCAAGGGTAGGATAAATTTTATTTTGAACATCACACAATATAATTTTTTCAAGTTCTTTTTTATCTTTGACTGCCTCATCAACTTGAACAACGGAAGCATATACTATTTCAAAATATGATTTTTTATCATTATACTCTTTGTCTTCAAATTTTAACGTCGTGCTAATCTCTACCATTTTATTTTTAAGAGGTTTAGAGCTAATATCTATATTCAATTGATATTTTGAAATATTTTCTTTTACATATATATAACTTTCAATATTTGGTGTTTCACTAGATATATCTTTTATGAATTCTGCTAAAATTTTAAAATTTTCTGTCATCTTCATCCTCTATATCTTCAAATTCGCCATTAATAAAATCTTGTTTTTTATTTATGGGTCTTTGTTTATTTGATACTTTTTTAAAAATCAATTTTCTTGTTGGCGGAAATATTATTAATAAGCCTATAAAATCAGTAGCAAATCCAGGTAAAATTAAAAGTAGTGCAGCAAAAGCCAAGGCCGCTCCAGAAATAATTTCGTAAATTGGGAGTTCATTTTTTACCATTTGAGACATTCCAGATCGCAATGTATTAAAACCCTCATAGCGGGCATAAACAACACCAAAAAATGCAGTAACAAAAATCAATAAAATTGTATAAAAGGCACCTATTTGAGAACCTAATTTAATAAATAAATAAATCTCAATAACCGGAATACCTATTAGTAATAATAAAAATGTGTTCATTTGTCCTTAGTCTAAATTGCTAGTTGTAATTAATCAACATAGTAAATATTATTAAGTTATGAATTATAGTTTTGAATACATCGATATTATTCTCTTAGCAATGATTGCAGGTTTCATATTTTTACGTTTACGAGGAATACTTGGAAAGAAAACTGGTTTTGAGGGTAAAATTCCTTCACCAATAGAAAAAGAATTCCAGGAAACAAACATAAACCCAAAACCAGTAAGCGCAAACTTTGATGAACAATCACAAAAAGAATTTTTAAAAGGTGCAAAAATAGCTTATGAGACAATTATTACAGACTTTAGTGATAGTGATAATAAATTAATAGCCAGCAAACCTCTTTTAAGTAAAAAGATTTTTGACCAGTTTAAAGAAGCACTTGAAGAAAGAGAAAGAAGGGGTCAGTTCGCAGAAATTACATTTATAGGAATTAAGTCAGCATTAGTAAAGTCTTATAAAAAAGTAGAAAATAGTTTTGAGGTTACGGTGGATTTTGTTAGTGAAATAATTACTTGTGTGAAAGATAAAGAAAAAAAAATAATTTCTGGTGATAGTGAAAAAATTAAAACTGTTTATGATACATGGGTTTTTTCAAGAGACCTTAAGTCAAATAATCCTAACTGGCTGTTAATTGATACACTTACATAATTGAATAAAAAAATTTCAGATAAAGATAAAGAGGATTGGGAAAATTTTTTAAAAGATAAAGAAAAAATACCCAATAAAGATTTCATTGTTAATAAAAAAATAAGACATGAAAAAATAAAAAAAATAGATCTTCATGGTTTTACACTTCAAGAAGCAAACAAAGCTATAGAACAATTTATTCAAAAGTCCTTTGATGAAGATGTCACTAAAATTATAGTAATTACTGGAAAAGGTTTAAGGTCTAAAAATGTTCACAACCCCTATCTCTCAAAAGATTTAAGTATATTAAAATATTCAGTTCCCGAATTTATTGAGTCAAATAACAATCTAATGAAAATGATTATAGAAATTACTGATGCTAAGATTGAAGATGGTGGCAGTGGTGCATTTTATATTTTTCTTAGAAATAAAAATAAACTTAAGTAATCATTAAAGAATAAATTTAGAGAGATCTGTATCCTTAACTAGTTCATCTAGATTCTGTTTAACATATTGAGAATTGATTATAATCTTTTCCCCAGCTCTATCTGTTGCAGTAAAACTTATGTCATCTAAAATTCTTTCAATAATTGTATGTAGTCTTCTTGCACCAATATTTTCTACTGTAGAATTTACTTCAGATGCTATATTCGCAATTGCATCAATTCCATCATCAGAAAACTCTAGATCTACATTTTCTGTTTTAAGTAAAGCAACATATTGCTTGATTAAACTATAGTCAGGCTCTTTAAGTATTCTTTTAAAATCATCACTATTTAAAGCTTCAAGCTCTACTCTTATGGGGAGTCTTCCTTGTAATTCTGGAAGCAGATCTGAAGGTTTTGCTAATTGAAATGCTCCAGAAGCAATAAATAAAATGTGATCTGTTTTAATTGGACCATATTTTGTACTTACAGTTGTTCCTTCAATCAAAGGAAGAAGATCTCTTTGTACACCTTCTCTAGACACATCTCCTCCAACTCTATCTGTCCGACCTGAAATTTTATCAATTTCATCTAAAAAAACTATTCCATTATTCTCAGTTGAATTTTTTGCAGATTTAATAATTTTGTCTTCCTCAATTAACTTATCGGCCTCATCATTTATTAAAATTTCATGAGATTCTTTAACAGTCATCTTTTTCTTTTTTTGTTTATTGCCAACTGATTTACCAATCATTTCGCCAATATTAATCATGCCAATATTAGCCCCAGGCATTCCAGGAATTTCAAATGAAGCTTGGGAACCACTATTATTCACTGCGATTTCAATTTCATTATCATCTAAATCTCCATCTCTTAGTCTTTTTCTGAAACTCTCTCTTGTTGCAAGGCTTGCTTTATCACCCACCAAAGCATCTAAAACTTTTTCCTCAGCAAGCTTTTGTGCTTTTGCATATACTTCTTTTCTTTTCTTTACTTTTTCCATAGCAATAGCAATTTCAAGAAGATCTCTTATAATTTGTTCAACATCTCTTCCAACATAGCCAACTTCTGTAAATCTAGTTGCTTCTACTTTCACAAAAGGGGCTTCTGCCAATTTAGAAAGTCTTCTAGAGATTTCAGTTTTACCAACACCTGTCGGTCCTATCATTAAAATGTTTTTAGGTAGAACTTCATTTTTCATTTCACCTTGTAGGGCTTGCCTTCGCCATCTATTCCTTAGAGCTATCGCAACAGCCTTTTTGGCTTTGTTTTGACCAACTACATATCTATCTAATTCTGATACTATTTCTCTTGGGGATAAAGAGCTAACTAACGATCCATCGTTGTTTTGAATCTTTTCTTTTGGAAATGGAGTAACGTTTGTGTCTTTCATTAAATTTTTTCTATCTTAATATTGTCATTGGTAAAAACACAAATTTCTGATGCTATCTTAATAGCTTTTCTTGCAACTTCTTCTGCACCCAAATCTGTTTCTAATAAAACTTTAGCAGCTGCTAATGCATAGTTTCCACCAGAACCTATGCCAATTGCATCACCTTCTGGCTCAAGAACATCACCTGTGCCAGAAATTATATAACTGTTTTCTTTATCACCAATTGCCATTAAAGCTTCTAATCTTCTTAAATATTTATCAGTGCGCCAATCTTTAGCTAATTCGACAGCAGCGCGGGGCAGGTTTCCAGCATGCTTTTCAAGTTTTGCCTCCAATCTTTCAAACAAAGTTAAGGCATCAGCAGTAGACCCTGCAAATCCTGCTATTACATTTCTTTTTTCGATTTTTCGAACTTTTGCCGCTGTGCTTTTGATCACAGTATTTCCCATACTAACTTGACCGTCTCCAGCAACCACAACTTCGTTGTTTTTTCTAATAAGTACTATTGTAGTCATAGATTATAAATGGATATTAATTTTTTTTCTTCAAGTGCTCGATTACTAATATTGATATAGTTAGCTAATCTCTATATACCTATTAAATATTATGAGCAGAAAAGGAAAAGTTTCAAGAAAAACGAAAGAGACCAGCATTAGTGTTGATTTAAATATTGATGGTAAAGGTAAATATAATATTGATACAGGCATAGGTTTTTTAGATCATATGCTTGAGCAATTATCCAAACATTCACTAATTGATATCAATCTTAAGGCAAAAGGGGACACACACATTGATCTTCATCACACAACAGAGGATACTGGAATTGCTATTGGTGAGGCTTTAAAGAAGGCATTGAAAGACTATGCAGGGATAAAAAGATATGCCCATGCAATGATACCAATGGATGAAACCTTAACAAGAGTTGCAATTGATGTCTCTAACAGGCCATACTTAATATGGAAAGTTAAGCTTAAAGTGGAAAGACTTGGTGAAATGGATACAGAACTTTTTAAAGAATGGTTTCAAGCATTTTCTCAATCAGCAGGCATAACACTTCATATGGAAAACATCTATGGAGACAATAGTCATCACATAATTGAGTCCTGCTTCAAGGCTCTAGCAAGATCACTGAGGACTGCTTTAGAAATAGATCCTAGAAATAAAAAAAGCATACCATCAACTAAAGGCTCATTATAAGCTTAATGAATGTCACAATTGTTGATTATAATTCAGGAAACATAAGCTCTGTAAT
>Ga0206124_10003919_pt1 | contig 10242 bp, 16 predicted proteins | sample Helgoland_Spring_3_FD_148671 | JGI IMG/M metagenome (GOLD analysis project Ga0206124, IMG submission 148671) | Pelagic subsurface seawater microbial communities from Kabeltonne, Helgoland, North Sea - Helgoland_Spring_Bloom_20160321_2 | ecosystem: Environmental > Aquatic > Marine > Epipelagic ... | reverse complement strand
TTTTATCGGTGTAAAATACCCCAAACTGTGGCCGATTGGGTGAATTCGTTTGATTTCGCCAAGCCCTTCTGGTATAAAACGCGGCTCTTTGTGGGGGTACTCCTTTGGGACAAACCGCTAACAGATTTCTAAAGTAGTTGTCAGGTACTGGCGACGCCAAGAGTAGAGGCAAAGAAATGTCTAAAGTATGTCAAGTCACCGGCAAAAGGCCGATGTCCGGGAGGGGCCGTCGGTTCGAGCCTAATTTGCACTCCCACCGTTTTTGGATTGAAGCAGAAAAACGTTTTGTAAAACTGCGTCTTTCTGCCAAGGGAATGCGTATTGTTGATAAGCTGGGTATCGAACAAGTTCTGGCTGATATGCGCAAGCGTGGCGTGAAGGCTTAAGGAGAGAAATAATGGCTAAATCGAATCGCGATAAAATTAAATTAGTATCCAGTGCAGGCACTGGCCACTACTACACCACCACTAAAAATAAGCGCACTCAGCCAGAAAAGCTGGAGTTCAGCAAATACGATCCAGTGGTTCGTAAGCACGTTCCGTACAAAGAAGCTAAAATCAAGTAAGTTTCTGTACAGACGAAAACCCCGAACAGCTCGGGGTTTTTTTGTGCCTGTTATATGGTGCCTGTCATCTTGTGTATGGGCATTGAGCTGCTAACGTCAGTACTTAGTACTTAGTACGATGTCGTTTACTCCGGCTTCTCGAGCCTGATCAGACACCAATATAAAGGTATTGGTCTTAGATTTTGGGTGAGTCTCAATAATGACCTTCGCTTGGGGGTTTTCGGCATGTGCTCTTTCCACATTTGCTCGTACGGAGCGCGCACGTCAATACGGCGCCCCTCAAGCCAGATATCATTACTTTCAGTAATGTTGAAAATGATTGGGCGGTTCGCACTGTTTTCTGGTGGCTTTGTTGTTATAGGTGGTCGGTTAACATCAATGCCAGATTCTTTGACAAAAGAAGCGGTTATCACAAAAAAAATCAGCATAATAAAGATGACATCCAGCATTGGCGTCAGATCTATTTGAGGGTCTTCTTCGGTGCGTTTTTTTCCTAAAGCCATAGTTAGTGCTGCCCGGAGGAGTCTTGTCCTGTCATTTATGAGTCAGAACGGTACGTTTTGACCAAAGCCCTTATTAGTATGCCAGACATTGTGTTGTCGATAATCACGCTCGGGAGCTGATCATGCCGGAATTACCAGAAGTTGTCGTTACTCTCAACGGGTTAACACCGCATATCACTGGAAAGCAGGTTGTCAGGGTGGTTGTGCGTGAACCTCGGCTGCGCTGGCCAGTGCCAGAAGAGTTATCTGAGCAGTTATGTGGAAAGATACTGATTGATGGCCGGCAACGAGCAAAGTATCTGCTATTTCGGTTTGAGCATGGCCACTTGATGATTCACTTAGGCATGTCGGGTAACTTGCGTATGGTTCAAGCGGGCACGCCACCCGCCAAGCATGACCACATGTGGATATTGAGTTCAGTGATGGCATGATGTTGCGCTTTACTGACCCACGTCGGTTTGGCTCTGTGTTGTGGCTAGAAGGTGAGCCGGAGCAGCACAAATTGTTAAGTCATCTGGGCCCAGAACCGTTCTCTTCGCTGTTTGATGGCGACTGCCTTTATCGCTTGTCCCGTGGTAAAACCGCGTCAGTAAAGCAATTTTTAATGGACAACCGAATTGTTGTAGGTGTGGGTAATATTTATGCCAATGAATCACTATTTCTTAGTGGCATTAGGCCAAAAAAAGCGGCTGGACGTATTCCCCGGAAAGCGTATGACGTGTTATCTGAGAACGTCAAAAGCGTACTAAAAAGAGCGATAGCGCAAGGTGGCACCACCCTGAAGGATTTTGTTGGTAATGAAGGGAAGCCAGGTTATTTCAAACAGCAGTTGTACGTATATGGCCGTGGTGGCCTGCCATGCTTGCGTTGCGAGTCGGTATTGAAAGAGATCCGTTTGGGCCAGCGCTCAACGGTTTTCTGTCCTGTCTGCCAGAAATAACCTGAGCGAACCGCCTAAAATAACGCGTGCCAACGGCTAATTAACGGCCATTGAATTTCTTGGCCAGTGCGGTTGTGACACAGGGGGGAACAAAGGCATTGATATCGCCGCCTAAGGAACCGATTTCTTTCACCAGCGAGGAGGAGATATAGGAGAGTTTTTCTGATGGTGTCAGAAAGATACTTTCTATCTCAGGTGACAGCGCCCGATTCATATTGGCCAGTTGGAATTCATACTCAAAATCAGAGACGGCACGCAGTCCCCTAAGTATCGCATCGGCACCCTGATCTTTTACAAAGTTGACCAACAGATAGTCAAAACCAAGTACTTCGATATTGTCTAGGTGAGACAGGGACTGTCTTGCTAGATCAATTCGTTCTTTGAGATTGAACAGGGGCTCCTTCTTTTTGCTGCTGGCAATTGCAACAATCACGTGATCGAACAAGCGGCTGGCACGTTCCACCAAATCCACATGGCCGTTGGTTATGGGGTCAAAAGTGCCGGGATAAACAATTGTTTTCACGTTAGTGTTTCACTCTGTGAGCGGGAGGTTGGGTGAGATGTTAGATGCGGGTTGAATGGTATACGTTTTGCCATCTTGTCTCAATCGCACTGATAGAGACGATAACACACCTGTCCCGCGGTCTTTTCTCGAAGCAAATTCCAGGTGGGCGGTGTGATTGGCGGAGACTGATGTTTATCGGTCTCAATATAAAGGCGGCCGCTTTTGGCAAGCAGGCCGTTGCGCTGCAGCAGTTCACAACAGGGTTGAAGAAAATTGGTGGCAAAAGGTGGGTCAAGAAATATCACATCAAAGGGTCTTTCTGGGGCAAAAGTACTCAGCCATTGAAGGGCATCTGTTTGGATGATATGAGCATGTTCCGTCTTTAATAAGGCACAGTTTTGTCTCAATAGAGCTGTGGCAGTGGCATCTTTCTCCACTAAGATTACCTTGGCGGCACCTCGAGACAACGCTTCAAATCCCAGTGCGCCTGAGCCTGCGAATAAATCTAGGCAGTGAGCGCCAGATATTACGGGTGCTAGCCAGTTAAAAAGGGTTTCTCGAACCCGGTCTCCGGTAGGACGTAAGCCTTCCACCTCAGCAAAATGGAGTTTGTGCCCACGCCAGTGTCCACCGATAATACGCAGCTGACCAAGGGCCCTTTTTCGAGAGGGAGATGTTGAGTGATGATGGTGTTTCAAAGCGTTTTTCACTCCTTAAAGTGATAGCATACACCGTCAGATTTACACCGAGTAAACAGGATGTCTGTGCCAGATTCAAACGACCCAGAGAATAACACCCAAGAGCCGGGAGAAAAGCGAAAATTTTTACAGCGTTTTCGTCGGCAGAAACCTGCAGATTCTCCCTCTGAGATAGCCGCCCAAGAAGTGACTGTCAACGAGCAGCAGCTTGATGCTGGTCTCGAGAATAATCAGGTTAAAGAAAATAAGCCCAAGGAAACACTGCGGGTGAGATTTCGTCGCGCGTCCTTTCAAAAACAGGGCGTAGCTTTGGTAATTTGTTTATCGGTGATAGAGAAATTGATGATGAGCTTCTGGAAGAATTAGAAACATTGTTGCTATTGGCCGACGTGGGCATTGAGTCTACGGTGGAAATCATCCAGGAATTAGCCGATAGGGTGAAGCGACGAGAGCTGGCGGATAGTCGGGCATTGTTTGAGGCGCTTCAAAACACGATGATTGGAAAGCTTAAGCCGTGTGAACAGCCACTGCAGATCGATGGACAGAACGGACAGAAAGCGCCATTTGTCATATTGGTGGTAGGTGTCAACGGTGTTGGAAAAACAACCACGATTGGTAAGCTAGCCAAATGTTACCGGGACCAGGGTAAGTCGGTTAAAAGAGTCGGTTCTGTTAGCGGCAGGCGATACGTTCCGGGCGGCAGCAGTGGAGCAGCTGCAAGCTTGGGGTGATAGTAACAATGTCCCTGTGGTTGCGCAGCATACCGGGGCCGACAGTGCCTCGGTGATTTTTGATGCTATCGAATCTGCCAAGTCTAGACATGTCGATATTCTTATTGCGGATACGGCAGGGCGGTTACATACCAAAAGCAACCTAATGGAAGAGTTGAAGAAAGTACGGCGAGTTATGACCAAGCTGGATGAAACCGCCCCTCATGAAGTGTTGTTGGTATTGGATGCCGGTACTGGGCAGAACGCGCTTAATCAGATGAAAGAATTTAACGAAACGGTCAACGTGACAGGTGTGGCGCTGACCAAGTTAGATGGCACCGCTAAGGGAGGCATTATTTTCTCTCTTTGTAAGCAGTTTGGTATTCCCATTCGTTTTGTGGGTCTGGGGGAGGGTGCCGATGATTTACAGCCATTTGAGGCCAAAGGATATGTTAATGCGCTGTTTGATCGTGGTTAGCCGAGTACGCGCTAAGCGACATGATTCAGTTCGATAAAGTAAGTAAACGGTATTCTACTGGACAAGAGGCTCTGAGCGGCCTCAGTCTAGAGTTGGCTGCCGGTGAAATGACCTTTCTCACAGGTCACTCCGGTGCGGGTAAGAGCACCTTGCTCAAATTGATTATGCTGATGGAGCGGCCAACCCATGGGCAGCTGCTGGTCAATGGTAAAAACCTAAACCGTCTTCATCGTAGCCAGGTACCCTATTACCGCCGTAACGTGGGGGTGGTGTTCCAGAATCATCAGCTGCTGTTTGACCGTAGTGCATTTGACAATGTCGCACTCCCTCTTCTGGTTTCCGGGCATCAGCCTCGCGAGGTGGGGAGAAGGGTGAGGGCAGCCTTGGATAAGGTGGGGTTGCTTGACAAGGAAAAAATGAATCCAATTACACTCTCTGGCGGCGAACAACAGCGCTTGGGTATTGCTAGAGCCGTAGTTCACAAACCCCGGATCTTATTGGCCGATGAGCCTACGGGCAATCTCGATCCCCAGTGTTATCATCAGAAATTATGGACTTGTTTCGGCAGTTCTGTGAGGTTGGCGTCACCGTATTGATAGCGACCCACGATGTAGACCTGATTTCCCGTATGGGGCTTCGCCTTCTTCGGCTGGAGCAGGGCAAGTTAATACATGATGGCGTGCCGGGCTATGCAGCGTAATCGCCTGCGTCCACGCGAGCCAGTTCGCAGAGTGTCTTCAAAAGATGCTCGCCGGGGTGCATCCGGTGGTGCAATGCCATTTTTGGATAAGCTGAAAAGTTATTTCCAAAACCACAGCCAACTATTTCTCGGTACATTTCAGCGGTTGGCCAAAGAACCTGTTCAGACCCTGATGACATCATTGGTGGTGGCTATTGCCTTGGGCCTGCCCGCAGCACTCTACGTGGGCGTTGTGAATTTGCAGCAGCTTGGTAGCCGAGTGGAAACCACAGCCCAGTTGACGGTTTTTCTTAAAAAAGACGCAGCTGATATCGCCGTAGACCAGTTGCGAGAAAGTTTACTATCGGAAGCAGACATCATCTCTGTGGACTATATTTCACGACAGCAAGCGTTGGATGAATTTAGGGCGCTTTCCGGGTTTGGTGATGTGCTGGAGATGCTGGATGAAAACCCATTGCCTCCGGTGCTTATAGTGCAGCCAGTTGAACGGTTTCATGGTGATTTGTTGGCCAGCGAGACACTAGTGGTGCGGCTGAAAGGATTGGCGTTGGTTGACGATGTACGACTGGATATGAAGTGGGTGCAGCGGTTACAGGGCATGCTTGAGGTGGGCGAGCGATTAGCCTTTTCCCTTGGGGTGGTATTGGCACTTGGCGTGCTACTGATTATTGGTAATACCATCCGGTTGGCGATTGAGAGTCGACGTGATGAGATTGTCGTCGTTAAGCTCGTGGGTGGTACTAATGCTTATGTACGGCGGCCATTTCTCTACACGGGTATTTGGTATGGTGCTATTGGGGGGTTGCTGGCCTGGTTTCTAGTGGCCGCTGGTTTTTACAGTGGATCGATGGCTCAGTAGAGCGGTTAGCTGGGTTATATCAGAGTATTTTTCAGCTTCAGGGTCTGGGTTTTTCTGGATTATTGGCACTTTTAATCACTGGCGCTGTGTTGGGGCTGATTGGGTCTTGGCTAGCTGTTGCAAGACACATTGGTAGTATTGAGCCAAAATAACATTTTATTGATCTAAAACAACTAGTTAATGGAACTTTTTGAGGGTATGGAAATCTGACTTAAAGTTGGTAGAATATGCTCCCTTGGATTATAGAGGTGGATATGACTAAGAATTTGCAAACTGCAGAGTGGATGGCGCCAGGCGCAAGCCTTGCGGCCTATATGCAGGGCGTTAGTACCGTTGCAATTTTATCCGCAGAGCAGGAACGTGCGCTCGCGGAGGATCTTTATTATCGTGAAGACCTTGATGCTGCGCGTCGTCTGGTACTTTCCCATCTTCGTTTTGTTGTCCATATTGCCCGCTCCTATAACGGTTATGGTCTCCCTCTTGGAGATCTGATTCAGGAGGGCAATGTTGGTTTGATGAAGGCGGTTAAGCGTTTTAACCCAGAGAAGGGCGTTCGGCTTGTCTCATTTGCCGTGCATTGGGTCAAAGCAGAGATCCATGAATATGTGCTGCGCAATTGGCGTATTGTCAAAGTAGCGACCACCAAAGCTCAGCGTAAACTGTTCTTCAATCTGCGTGGTGCTAAAAAGCGTTTAGCGTGGTTAACCGATGCTGAAGCTCAGGCAATTGCTGAGGATCTAGGCGTTGAGGTCAAACATGTCCGTGAGATGGAACAACGTTTGTCAGCTCGGGATTCTGCATTCGACGCGCCAACAGATGACGATGATGATAATGCTTTTCAGGCACCGGCTTTATTTCTGGAAGATAAAAGTGCTGATCCGGCGTTACAGCTGGAACTGGCAGATAGTGAGCAGGACAATTCTATTCGTATGGCGAAAGCGCTGGAGGAGTTGGACGAGCGTAGTCGGGATATTATTCACAGCCGTTGGTTGGAAGAGAGTAAATCTACGCTTCACGATCTAGCCGGTAAATACGGTGTATCCGCTGAACGTATTCGGCAGCTTGAGCAGAATGCCATGAAAAAAGTACGGACAATCATGGAAGCTTGATAAGCCGAGTGATGAAATAAACAGTTAAAAAAGCCGCGTGTTCCGCGGCTTTTTTATTGATCTACATTTTTGTATTGAATGGCGTCTAACTGGAGTTTTGATGAAAATACTGGCCGTGATCACTGCTATTTCGGGATTTATTGGCGTTGTCTTTGGTGCCTTCGGTACTCATGGGTTACGTGGCACCGTTGAGCCTGAGCTGCTTTCTGTATGGCAAACGGCCATGCAGTATCAGATGTTCCATGTGTTGGTGCTTCTGTCTATTATTATCGCGGGCAGCCGCCAATCGAACAGGCTCTTAACTATTTCTGGGTGGTTGTTTGTCGCTGGTACAGTGCTCTTCTCTGGGAGTCTTTACGCGCTCGTTATTACCGGTATCAAATCTTTAGGAATGGTGACCCCTTTCGGTGGAGTGTTGTTTTTGCTCGGCTGGTTGGTGCTGTCATTTGCACTGGTGAAATTTATTAATGCCCAGCAGGTGACAGAAGAGTGACGATGAATATCAGGCCAGAATATAAAAAGAAGTCAATTCGAAGCTATGTGGTGCGCGCTGGGCGGATGACCGAGGGGCAAAAAGCGGCCTTTGATAAATATTGGTCTGTCTATGGACTGAGTTTGCACAATGGAAAAGTAGATGCTGAGAGCACTTTTGGGCGACGTGCGCCCCAAGTTCTGGAAATTGGTTTTGGCATGGGTGGTTCGCTGCTGCAGATGGTGCAGGCAGAGCAGGAAAAAGATTTTATTGGTATCGAAGTACATCCCCCTGGTGCAGGTCGATTAATTAACGATGCGGGCAAGCTGGAGCTATCGAACTTACGCGTGTATCTAGCTGACGCTATTGATGTAATGGATGACTGCATAGAAGATGCCAGTATCGATCGTCTACAGGTGTATTTTCCTGATCCCTGGCACAAGAAAAAACATAACAAGCGTCGCCTGATACAGCCAGCCTTTGTCCAAAGGATTCACGCCAAACTTAAGTCTGGTGGAGTATTTCATCTGGCAACTGACTGGGAGCCTTATGCTGAGTATATGCTGGAAGTAATGGAGGCCGCAGAGGGCTATGAGAATATTGCCGGAGCTGGTCAGTATTCACCTCGTCCAGATTATCGCCCCGTCACCAAGTTTGAGCAGCGGGGCGAACAGTTGGGGCATGGCGTTTGGGATTTACTCTACCGAAAAATTGGCTAGTTGGCTGAGGTCTGATTAGGTTAGCCTGTTGAAATGAAAAAGCAGGCTGCTAATTAACCACCAGTAAATCGCAGCCTGTTTTGGTAAGCATTTTTTCAGCGGTATTACCTATTAATGTCCCTGCAATGCCCTTTCTCGCTTGGGTGCCGATGACCAAGACGTCAACAGCAAGTATATTTACCCACTCGCTGATAACAACGTGGGGATTACCCAGCTGAATATGTACTTGATCCTGCGGAATCCCAAAGCGTTCAGCCGTGATGGCTTGTTGAGTGTTGGTGTCTTCCAGATATTCAAATCCTAAATGGCTGGCAACAGCTTCTTTTTCATCAAGAGCGCACACTAAATGTAGGGTGCTGTTAGTGTCTTCTGCTAGATTTAGGGCGGCAGTGATAATAGCGTGGTTGAGTGCCATATGAGTATCATCACCATGAATATCTACAGCAGCCAGGATCATGCCGCCAAAAATATGGGTTGTGGCGCGAGCGACCAAGACGGGGCAGGGTGCAGAGCGTAAAAGCTTTCGTTGAGGTATCCCTCCATCACCCCCGCTCTGGATAATCAGGTTGGCATTTATTTGTTTGGCGTAGTGGCTGACGGCAGAGGGCCAGTCACTGTTCCAAGTCACTTCGGTGGAAACCTCCACCCTCGGTTTAATGTGTGACGTTACCTGTGACGAAACCCATTTGCCGAGTTTGTTAAGTACTAAGTGCTTGCCCTCTTGGCGTGAAGGGTAGTGGTTGATTTCATCTGCGGATAAATAGGCACAGACGAAGGCAGTAATAGAGGCATTGGTCTTGTCTGCTAACGTTATGGCCTTGGTGAGGGCTGTCTGGTGGAGAGAGCCGGGTTCCATGACCGCGAGGTATTTCAGATAACGTGTCATCGGCTATGCTCCTTTGGTAGCCATAGGAATATCCTTGGTAGCTTAATATAATCACATATTTTCATTAACCATAGAATATTTTCATACAGTGTTTAAAAAAATGTTTCTAAACAATGAGCTTGATGCACAGCAAGGGGGTCAAAGTGAGTAAGCGAGTAGCGGTTGTCCTGTCGGGATGTGGTGTCTTTGACGGATCAGAGATATACGAATCAGTGATTACTCTGTTGCGGTTGGATCAGGCGGAGGCTCAGGTACAGTGCTTTGCACCAGATATTGAACAGATGCATGTTATCAACCACTTTACCGGTGAAATAGCAGAAGGTGAGAGCCGCAATGTACTGGTGGAAGCTGCTCGGTTGGCGCGAGGTGAGATCAAAAATCTGGCAGATGCCCATGCTGAGGATTTTGACGCGGTGATTATACCGGGAGGTTTTGGTGCTGCTAAAAATCTCTGTGACTTTGCTGTAAAGGGCTCAGATCTTAGTGTAAATAAGGACTTGGTGCGCCTTATTCAGGCAATGCACCAGGCCGGTAAGCCAGTAGGACTTATGTGTATTGCCCCCGCAATGGTAGGCAAGCTATTTGGTGAAGGCGTACATTTTACTATTGGTGATGACATGGATACAGCCTCGGCAATCGAGGCAACAGGTGCAGTTCACGAGCGATGCCCGGTCAATAATATCTGCATTGATGGTGCCCATAAAGTGGTGACTACGCCAGCCTACATGTTGGCGGTTTTACTATCAGTGAAGCTGCCAGCGGTATTAATAAATTGGTGGACACGGTGTTGGCGCAGGCCTGAGAGCAATGATGACCGATAATCTGAATAACCCTTTCTGGCAGTATTCCCTGGCTCACTATGGTCGGCCTGAGGTGGCAGAATGCTGTTTGAGTTATCAGGATAATCATGGAGCGAATGTCAATCTCCTGCTATTTCTCTGCTGGCTTGGTTGTTGTGGCCAGAGAGTTGAACCAGAGCAGATGGAGCAGGCAAGTTCGTTGATTGAGGAGTGGGATCTGCATGCAGTCCAGAAAATACGATCTATTCGCCGATTTTTTTCATCATCTCAACAGGCTTCTAGTGAGATAGTGGAGTCA
>Ga0206124_10003901_pt1 | contig 10280 bp, 8 predicted proteins | sample Helgoland_Spring_3_FD_148671 | JGI IMG/M metagenome (GOLD analysis project Ga0206124, IMG submission 148671) | Pelagic subsurface seawater microbial communities from Kabeltonne, Helgoland, North Sea - Helgoland_Spring_Bloom_20160321_2 | ecosystem: Environmental > Aquatic > Marine > Epipelagic ... | reverse complement strand
CCCCATTTTCTGCAGTGTTTGTTATGAAAAAAAACGGTGAAGTAATAGAGGAGTGGTATGGAAAAACAGTTACAGAGTCTGATTGCAGGTTGTCTTACGAGGAGGCGCAGTACATTATAGAAAAAGAATCCACCACCATCCCTAAAGAAGAAACAATTCTTAAAGAGGAAAAAAGGGTGACTCAAAAAATAGTAGAAGCAATAACAACCTTAAACAGTGTAGCTAAAACAATTAGAAACAAAAGAATAAACAACGGCGCTCTTATTTTTGATAAATCTGAAATAAAATTTCAGTTAGACGAAAAAAACCAACCAGTAAAAATTCTTTTTAAGACGGCTAAAAGTGCAAATAAGCTAATAGAGGAGTTTATGCTTTTAGCAAACAAAAAGGTGGCGGAAAAAATGAAACAAAGCAACGAGCGTTTTGTTTATAGGGTTCACGATCAACCAGACCACGAAAAACTTGAAAACCTCCAAACGATTGTAAAAAGGCTTGGTTACAACCTTAAGCTTTCAAACTCAGAACTTAATGGGTCACTAAACGATTTGTTAAAAAAAGCATTTGGAAAAAACGAGCAAAACCTAATAGACACTCTAATGATTAGAAGCATGAGCAAGGCGGAGTATACTACAAAAAACATAGGTCATTACGGGCTTTCTTTTGAAAACTACACACATTTTACCTCACCAATTAGAAGATATCCTGACGTTCTTGTTCATAGATTAATTCAGGCAGAAATAGAAAAGCAGAAGATAAAAACAGAAGAGATAGAGACGCTTTGTAAACACTCAACACACATGGAGATTTTAGCAACCAAAGCAGAAAGAGATTCAATCAAGCTAATGCAAATTAAGTATATGCTTGACAAAGAAGGTCAAATTTTTGATGCGGTCATTTCTGGAGTTATAGCTAGGGGTGTGTTTGTGGAGGTGGTTGAAAACAAATGCGAAGGAATGGTTAAAGCTAAAGATCTTCCTGGAGATTATTTTGTTCATGATCAAAAAAACCACAGCTTCGTAGGAGAAAAAACAGGAAAGAAATATCAGCTAGGCGACAAAACAAGAGTTATGTTGGTGAAAGCTGATAAAGTAAAGAAAAGACTTGATTTTCAAGTCCTTAGTTGAGGCATCGAGCGGATTCGAACCGCTGTGAAAGCTTTTGCAGAGCTCCGCCTAGCCACTCGGCCACAATGCCATTGAGTGCAAAAATAAAAAAAAGATTAAACTTTCTTTCTTAATTCAACAGAATCAACATTTCCACCAATAGGAGGAGAAAGTTTTTTGATGCTAACCTCAACAGAGACAATGTTCTTGTCAATGTTTTTAATTCCACTTATTATTCTCTCAAGAACCGTTTCAAGAAGTTTTGAAGGAGCAGCCATTTCTTTTTTTATAACACTGTAAATAGAGACATAATCAACAGTGTTTTCAAGATTGTCACTTTTTTCAGCTATTTCTGTATCTACCTCAACAACAGCGTTAACAGTGTATTCCGCGCCAATAACACTTTCTTCATGAAGGCACCCATGAAAGGAATAAAACCATGCATTATTTACAGATATTTTTGACATAATTTCATCAAAGATATAAAAGTGAACACAGTTCCTAATTTGCTTTTCAATATCTTTGACAAAGTGAAGAAAAAAGGCCCAAATTTTATAGAACAAATTATTGATGGCGATATCGCCAGAGGATTTGAAAATAAAGACTTAAGGTTTAGGTTCCCCCCAGAACCAAATGGATACCTTCATATAGGACATCTCAAAGCAATATGTTTAAATTTTAATTTAGGAGAAAAATATAACGCTCCGGTTAACCTTCGTTTTGACGATACAAATCCAGAAAAAGAAGCAAAGGAATATGTAGACGCTATTAAAAACGACATAAAATGGCTGGGGTTTGAGTGGGACAAAGAGTGCTATGCATCAGATTATTTTAATCAGCTTTATGATTGGGCAACAACTTTAATTAAAAAAGACCTAGCGTATGTGGACTCACAATCATCAGATGAAATAGCAAGCCAAAAAGGCACCCCAACAAAAGAAGGTAAAGCAAGCCCTTTTAGGAGCAGAGAAAAAGAGGAGAGTTTAAAGATTTTTAAAGAAATGTTTGAGGGCAATCACGATTCAGGAAAACATGTCTTAAGGGCTAAAATAGACATGAGTTCTCCAAACATGTTAATGAGGGATCCAGTTTTATACAGGGTTATGAATGTAGATCACCATAGAACTGCAGGTAAATGGAAGGTGTATCCAATGTATGATTGGACACACGGAGAATCAGACTACATTGAGCAGGTTTCACACTCTCTATGTACTTTAGAGTTTGAGCCTCACCGTGAGCTTTATGACTGGTTTTTAGATGCAATTAGCCCACTTAATGGAATAAGGCCTAAACAAAGAGAGTTTTCTAGACTCAACCTTTCTTATACAATTACAAGCAAAAGGAAACTCGCGTTGTTAGTCGAAGAAAACCTGGTAGATGGTTGGGACGACCCTAGAATGCCAACTATTTCAGGCTTAAGAAAAAGAGGCTACACTCCAGAGTCACTTAAAAACTTTGCTTTAACTGTAGGCGTATCAAAAAGAGAAAATGTTATAGACGCATCACTCTTAGAGTTCTGTATTAGAACCCATTTGAACCAGGTTGCACCCAGGGCTATGGCTGTTTTAGACCCAATAAAAATAAAATTAATTAATTACGAAAACGAAAGTGGGGAAAAAATCAATTTTGACATAAATCCTCAAGAAAAAGAACTCGGAACAAGAGAAATTAATTTTTCAAAGGAACTATATATTGAAAACGAAGACTTTCAAGAAAACCCAGTGGATGGTTTTTTCAGACTTTCATTAGGAGAAGAGGTTAGGTTGAAAAACGCATACATTATTAAAGCTGTAGATGTTGTTAGGGACGAGAAAGGGAAAGTTAAAGAGGTTTTGTGTGAGTATGACAGTAAAAGTAGAAGTGGATCAAACACTCCTGAAAGTAATAGAAAAGTAAAAGGAACAATTCACTGGGTTTCAGCGACAGACTCTGTTAAAGCAAGGGTAAACATATACGACCGCTTATTTAAAGTTCCAGAGCCAGGAAAGGAAAACAACCTTAAAAACGTGGTTAATCAAAACTCACTAGAAGTAAGAGAGGCTTTTGTTGAACCATATTTAGCAGAAACCTTAGAAACTCAGCAATTTCAATTTCAAAGACTTGGATACTTTGTTAGAACAGACAACAAAAAAACCCTAGAGTTTAATAAAACTGTAGGGTTAAGAGATAGTTGGAAAAAATAGAACCAACAAGGTTATTCATTTTCGAATTCTCCAAATTCAGGAGCTTGTGGAGCTTCAGGCTTGTTTGAAGGAATGCTCTTAGAAGAGCTCCCAGAATTTTTTTGATTTTCTTTTTGCATTGCCTCACCTATTTTGCTACTAGCAGTAAATGCAGCCACCATATCATTTAACATTGTGCTTCCTGCTTGAGGAGAGTTGGGCATAAGGATAAGGTTTGAGTTTGTTTCTCCTCCTATTGATTGAAGTGTGTCATAGTGTTGTGTTACAACAATTAAAGCAGAAGCCTCCTGCGAATTTATACCAACAGAACCAAGTGTTCCTACAGAATCCTCAATACCTTTTGCAATCTCTCTTCTTTGATCTGCTATACCCTGACCTTGTAGTCTTTTGCTCTCAGCCTCAGCTTTTGCTTTCTCTACCATTAAAATTCTTGCAGCATCACCCTCGTATTGAGCTGCTGTTTTTTCTCTATCAGCAGCGTTAATTCTGTTCATTGCTATTTTAACCTCAGCATCTGGTTCAATATCTGTAACCAGCGCTTTAACAATGAAATAACCATATTCATCCATTGCTTCTCCTAGTGACTGTTTAACTGCGACAGCTATATCGTCTTGTTTTGAAAAAACATCATCTAATTTCATTTTAGGCACCTGAGAACGAATTAAGTCAAAAACGTAAGATGTTATTTGATCTTGAGGAAAATCAAGCTTATAAAAGGCGTCAAACACTTTTGAGTCAACAACCCTATACTGAACTGAAACTTTCAGTTTTACAAAAACATCATCGCTGGTTTTTGTCTCCACAACAACATCTAGTTGAAGAACCTTTAAGCTTAGCTTTCCAGCAATCCTATCCACAAGAGGGATTTTTACCTGAAGACCAGGACCTCTAACAGATTGAAACTTACCAAACCTTTCTACTATTGCAGCAGACTGTTGTTTTACAATAAAGATTGTAGAGATAAGTATGAAAAAAAGAAAAAGTATAATTAAGGGTGTTGTAAAAAAACTCATTTTTATATTTTATTTGTTAAACATTCAATTCTATGTAAGGTCTCTTCAGGACCTATAAGTTCAATAATTTTAAATAAATCAGGGCCAGATAAATTTCCAACCAGACATAAACGAAGAGTTTTCATTATGTTTCCAAATGAAATTTCACTCTTTGATCCAAAAGCCATTAGCTTTTCTTTAAGCTCTTTGGGATTTGATATTATCGATTCATTTAATTTACAAAAATTTAAAATATCAAAAGCTAACTCTCTTCCAATTTTTTCAACCACAGTCAGATCATACTCTTTGGGTTGTCTAAGAAAAACAGCCAACTCTCTGCCTAGGTCATGGGAAGTGTTAAGCCTCTCTTTTACTAAATCAATAATTTCAACAGACTTTTTAGAGGTGTATTTTTCATTTAACTGAAGTGAAGATTCTTCCGACAAAGTGAGAAGCTTTTCTGCTGAAAAATCCTTCATGTGAAGGTGGTTTACCCATAAAGCTTTTTTAAAATCAAAACGAGCACCAGATTTATTAATATCTCCGTCATTAAATTCTTGAACCAGTTCATCAAGGGAGTATTTTTCTCTATCAGAGCTATTACTCCAACCCAATAGAGCTAGATAATTAACAAGTCCTTCAGGCGAAAAGCCCGCTTCCTTAAACCCTTTTGAATCTTCCCATTTTACCGCAAAAACTGGATGTCCCTGCTCTTCTGCGTCTCTTTTTGAAAGCTTTCCAGCGCCTGAGCTTTTGAGTATCAAAGGGAGGTGGTAGAACTTTGGAGGATCCCAACCAAAATGTTCATATAAAAGAACATGGGAAGGTAGAGAAGAAAGCCACTCTTCTCCTCTTATAACAGAGGTTATTTTCATTTCATTATCATCAACAACATTTGCCAGATGGTATGTCGGCATGCCGTCAGACTTTAATATTATCTTATCCTCTAGCTCTTCTGATTTGAAATTTAGGCTTCCTCTAACCTGATCAACTACGTTAATAATTTTTTTTTCAGGAACGATCATTCTGACAACAAACCTCCCAGACCCTACTCTTCTTTTGGTTTCTTCTTCACCTAAAGAGAATGAGTTTGCTAAGCTTTTTCTTGTCGTAAAATTGTACTTAAAGTCTCCGCCTGAGTTTTTTCTTGCTTGATCAAGTTCGTCTGCAGTATCAAAAGCATAATAGGCGAGCCCTTTTTTGATTAATGAAGCAACGCTTTTATTATAAAGAGCCTTTCTTTCACTCTGTTTAACAGGGCCTTCGTCAAACTTTAACCCCAACCATTTTAGGGAATCTATAATGTGTTTTTCAGCTCCACTGACTGTTCTTTTTGAGTCCGTGTCTTCTATTCTTAGGATAAAACTACCTCCGCTTTTCTTAGCTATTAAATAATTAAAAAGAGCGGTTCTAACCCCCCCAATGTGAAGTGGTCCTGTTGGGCTTGGCGCAAATCTAGCTCTTTCTACCATTCCTCAAATATAACACCATATTATTCCTTATTGAAATTATCCTAAAGAATTGATTTATATTTGTCAAAATATGCAGAATATTAAATTTATTGGATCGCCTGAAGGGCTTTTAAACGAAACCACCATCTCTTCTGTGCTTGTTAGTTTTGCAACAAGCGAAGGGTATAAAATAGATGCGATTGAATATAGTTTTATTGATTCTGACAAAATGCACACCTTAAACAAGGACTATCTTAATCACTCAACAGACACTGATATAATAACCTTTGACTATTCAACGGACAGGACTATACTTGCCGAGGTTTATGTGTCTAAAGAAATGATGGCCAACAACGCAGCCGCTTACTCTCAAACTATTGAAAATGAGGCAATTAGACTAGTTTCGCATGCTTTGTTTCATTGTATGGGATATAAAGACAAGTCTGCCAAGGAAAAAGAAATAATGAGAGGCAAAGAGGAGGACTTTCTCTCTGCTGTTTCACGTGAAACAAAACAAAATGTTTAATTCAAGGTACGATGTTATAGTTGTTGGAGGCGGCCATGCTGGAGCTGAGGCGGCGGCATCATCTGCAAACCTTGGAGCTAAAACCTTGTTGGTTACCATGAACCTTCAGACTATTGGCCAAATGTCATGTAATCCAGCAATGGGAGGGATTGCGAAGGGTCAAATTGTTAGAGAGATAGACGCTATGGGGGGTTACAGTGGTGTGGTTTCAGATCTAACAGCAATTCAATTTAAAATGCTTAATAAATCTAAAGGACCCGCAATGTGGAGTCCAAGGGTTCAATCAGATCGTGCACAATTTGCGCTTAAATGGCGTGAACTTCTTGAAAAAACACCAAACCTAGACTTTTATCAAGACATGGTTGTAGGGTTAATCGTAGAAAAACATAAAATTGAAGGAGTTATTACGGGTCTTGGAAATAAGATTTACTCTAAATCTGTTATTCTAACTAACGGCACATTTTTAAATGGCCTTATTCATGTTGGAGATAAAAATTTTGGAGGAGGACGCGTAGGGGAAAAATCATCTACAGGCATTACAGCCGACCTAGAATCCCTTGGCTTTGTTTCAGGCAGAATGAAAACAGGCACCCCGCCAAGAGTTGACGGAAGATCGTTAGACTACTCTCTTATGGAGGAGCAGCCGGGAGATTTAAATCCTGGAAAATTTAGTTATTTAGAAAACATTAAGCCTCTTCAAAGCCAAACAAGTTGTCATATTACTCACACAAATTCTCGTGTTCATGATATTATGGCAAGCTCTTTTGATAAATCTCCAATGTTTAATGGAAGCATTAATAGTACAGGACCAAGGTATTGCCCTTCTATCGAGGACAAAATAAGTAGGTTTTCTGAAAAGGAAAGACATCAAATATTCGTCGAGCCAGAAGGATTAAATACCGTGGAGGTCTATGTAAACGGATTCTCTACATCAATGCCAGAAGACGTCCAGTATTCAGCAATTAAGGAAATAAAGGGGTTTGAGAATGTTAAATTCTTTAGACCAGGTTATGCCATAGAATATGATTATTTTCCACCCACCCAACTTAAATTAACGTTAGAAACAAAGCTTGTTGAAAACCTTTTCTTTGCAGGTCAAATTAACGGAACCACTGGTTACGAAGAAGCTGCTGCACAAGGCCTGATGGCTGGAATAAATGCTTTTTCCAAGGTTTTTTCCAAAGACCCACTTATACTTACAAGAAGCGAAGCGTACATAGGGGTTTTAATTGATGATCTTATAACAAAAGGCACTGAAGAGCCATACAGGATGTTTACATCCAGAGCGGAGTACAGAACACTTTTAAGGCAAGATAATGCAGACATAAGGTTAACAGAGAAAGCTTTTAATATTGGGCTTGCATCGGAAGAAAGATTTTTAAAAGTTGTTGACAAGCAAGAAAAAGTTAAAGATTTTGTTGGTTTTTTTGAACAAACAAGCTTTGATTTGAGCGAGGTAAATAAAATTTTAGACTCTGTAGGGTATGAACCTGTTCCTCAAAAAGGAAAGCTTGCAAAAATTTATTCAAGACCAAATGTAAAACAAGAGCACATAAACAAATTGACTCTGGTTAAAGACTATATTGACAAACACAACCTTGATGATGATGTTTTAGAACAAACGGAGATCCAGATAAAGTATAAGGGATATATTGAAAAAGAAAAGAACAACGCGGACAAACTACAAAGACTAGAAGACATAAAGATACCAGACAGCTTTGACTACAACCCGTTAGCTTCATTATCATTTGAGGCAAAAGAAAAATTAAACAAAATAAGACCATCTACGCTATCTCAGGCGTCTAGAATAAGCGGCATAAAGCCAAGCGATATAAGTGTACTTTTAGTTAAAATGGGCAGGTAGTTGTTCCACGTGAAACAGATGTTTAAAAAAGATTCGACAGCACACAGGGTTAAAGACTTCATCGTCTCTGATAGGTTTTTTAATATTTATGAAGATGCTGAAAGTAAGATATTGTGGACTGATGTTGACAAATCACACAACCATCTGAAATATTATTTATCAGATAATTATATTCCGCATTCTGACAAAAAAGGACTGTTAGGTTTCGTCTACAGCATTTCTCAGAGGCTTATGTTTGTGTATAAAAGAATTCTTTTAATGAAACAGCTTAATGAATCTAGGAGTGTTCTTGACTATGGCGCCGGCGACGGAAAGTTTGCAAATTATTTAGAAAAAAAAGGAAAAAAAATATTTACCTACGATCCACTTAAAGGAAACAGTTCAAACAGCATAAATTTGTCTTTGTCTCAAAACACTGATTTTCAAGCAGATATGGTAATGATGTGGCACGTTCTTGAACACGTTCCAGATCTGAAAAAGGTTTTCCCCCAAATATTAGAGACGGTGAATAATAATGGATTTTTAGTTGTAGCTGTTCCAAATAGAGATTGTTTTGACGCAAAATATTATAAAAACCACTGGGCCGCTTGGGACGTCCCAAGACATCTTTATCACTTTAACCATAAGTCGCTGTTAAACTTTATGTCTAGCTATGGACTTTCATTTGTTTTTAAAAGACCTCTAACTTTAGACTCTTATTACGTTTCTTATTTATCAGAAAAATATAAGAAGGCGCCATTTCCATTATTTTCAGGGTTTATTATAGGGTTTGTATCTAATTGTTTAGCACTATTTACTTCAAACTTCTCTTCATCAGTTTATGTCTTTCAAAAAAACTAATCTTCTGAAACGTTTATAAGTTTTGTAAGATGTATAGCAAAGTTTGTGAAGACAATTTTAGAATTTACGTTTCTGGAAATAGAGTAATGAGAGTCTTCAATTAAGCTTATAATTTCTATTAAATTTTTGCTGTGGATGAACGGAGCAAGGTTTTCTATTTTAAAATTAGAATTTGAAAGAAAGGAGTTAAGGTTTTGCGACCTATAGCTAACCAACATAGCCTCTCTTACAAGAAAAGAACAGTATCCTAAAAACTCCTTTTGCTGTTCCCTTGAATTTGTTGAAATTTTCTCTGCCCATTTTGTTAAATCTAAGATAGCTTTCCTGCTTTTTTTTGCTAAAAAAGCAAACCTTAGGCATTCAATAAAATTTTGCTCATGAGATATTGACGCAACATCTTCGTTAATGTAATTCATAGAACGAGCAACACTACCCCTTGAAGAATTAGCAATTAACCCGTGCTCAACTCCATCAAAGGATCTTTCAAGAAAAGCTTTATGATCGTCATAGCTAATAGGCCTCATTGTGGAAATCTGACATCTAGAAATAATAGTTGGCAAAATATCTTGAAGACTGTTGGTAATCAATATAAAGTATGTGTTTATTGGAGGTTCCTCCAGAATTTTTAAAAGCTTGTTAGAGGTTTGAGGCATCATGGATTCAGCCCCCCAGAAAATAAAAACTTTATTGCCACCCAAAAAAGGCTTTAAAACAGCCTTTTTCTGAATCTTATCCACCTCAGAAACTTTTATAGAACCCTGGGATGTAGTATTGCCAGCAAAATTTGACCATTTTTGAAAATCAGAAAATGGATGCTGCTTTACAAAGTCTAACCAGTCATTGTAAACGTTGTCACTGTCTTTTAAAGACGCAAACGAGGGAAAGGAAAAATACAGATCAGGGTGATCTAAAACATCTCCTGAAAAAGAACTGTTCTCAAGTAAACCTCTGGCAATTTCTATTGCTAGATTTAGCCCTCCATAACCATCTTTATCAATAATGATTTTTGATTGTGGATATGTGTTTTTTTTAATAGAGTTATAGATCTTATCTTTTAAGTCGTGTTGGCCTAAAATTCTATCTAAATTCATACTCAAATATATAGCATATTATATCTTTGTCCACAAAATAATATTAACATGTTTTTTCTAGACAACCAAGATTTAACCAACAAGAAAGCAATTATTAGAGTTGACCTAAATGTCCCTCTAGATAAAAATAACAATGTAACAGACACAACAAGAATTGAGGCGTGTATAGAAACGGTTGATAAAGTTATTAAACTAGGAGGGTCATGTGTTTTACTCTCTCACCTGGGAAG
>Ga0206124_10003898_pt1 | contig 10281 bp, 9 predicted proteins | sample Helgoland_Spring_3_FD_148671 | JGI IMG/M metagenome (GOLD analysis project Ga0206124, IMG submission 148671) | Pelagic subsurface seawater microbial communities from Kabeltonne, Helgoland, North Sea - Helgoland_Spring_Bloom_20160321_2 | ecosystem: Environmental > Aquatic > Marine > Epipelagic ... | reverse complement strand
ACCACCATCCAATCGTTGTTGCCCTTCTCGGCGCAATAGTTGCCGATGATCTTTCTCATCAGCGTGTTCTTCCCCATCAAGACGACCGAGTTTGGTCTCAACGCCGTGCGAATGTCCATGAACTGTTTCGAGCCGACGTTGTCGCAGTGCACGAGTAATGCAGAGTCATAGTTGTCCAGCAACTCGTACACGCGTTCGCCGTACTTTCTTTTATCCAGGTACGCTTGGTTCACCATTTTTTCTTAGTATTTTAGTCTGTGTAATAAAAGCAGACAGAGGAGTATTTTTATCCAATAATATGATGATGATATTGATGATGATATCGTCGGAAGAGAAAGAGAGAGAGAATGATTGTCAGCACACATAACGCAACAAAAACACGAATCGTTTATTACGTCGTCGTCCTCCTAAGAAGAAGAAGAAGAAGAAGACAAAGACGACGAAGAAGAAAAGAGCTTAAGAGGATGAGAGATGAGGAAAAAAAAGAAGCCCTAGAAGGAGATCGGAATTTACGCACAACAACGTACCTTTGTTCTTTTTGCTTTTAATAATCAATCGCCTGGGAGCCGCAGTCTTACGAGTGTGCACTGCAGTTAAGAAAGTTGTTCTATCTAACCTTTATTGGCGGAATATATCTGTTCGTTTTTAAAACGCGCAGTTGAGAAGTGATTATGAAGACAAGTCTGCTGGGAAAGAAAAACCTCGCGGGGTTGGACGTGTTTAGGGTTTTCGAGCTTTATATAACGGGATGGATGCAATTCGATGGAAGCAATTCGGGATGAGTAACACACGTCACTTTTTGTTGTTGGCTTTATGTTCATTAGTAGTATTAGTAGTAGTAGTAGTATTTAAAATCTCTTTAAGTTTTAAGTTTCCATGTCCGTTTCGTTGGCTTCGTTGTACACGTATTGCGAGCTGTATTCCATCATGAACTTCGTGCTTCGTTTGACGTCGATGAATAAGTTGTACGCTTTGGAGACGTCGTCGGTTTCGACTTTGGCGGATTTCCGCTTGTTGGCGACCAAAGAGGACGCGGAGATGAGTTGAATGGCGTATCGTAAACTGGTTTCCGAACCGATTTTTGTGAGCAAATCTTTCGCGTCTTCGGACATGTTCACGTCTTCTTCTTCGCACCGGATGTTGACTATTAATTTCATCTCTTTTTCCGTGTACGGTTTCGTTTGGATGATTAAGAGGCGATCTAACAAGTCGATCGGGATGCCGTGAGGGGATCGGTAGTTTGTGCCTCGGATTTTCGTGATGCCTCTGTTCGTAGCCACGACTAACACGGGAGATAAATCATTTTCCAACGCTCGATTCAAAAACGAAAAGCATTCCACGTCTAACATGTGCACTTCGTCGATGAACAAAACGCCCGGTATGATTTCCGCCTTGCCTTCCTCTCGCCACTCGGCGACTTTCTCGTCGATTTGTTCTCGCACTTCGTCGCGAATTTCACCGGTATCGCCGGAGAACAACGCCATGAAACCTTGCGTGTGCGAATTGATGACGTCGATTTCGTGTAAAGTCACCGTGTGCACAATCTCTTTTCGTTTTTGTAACTCGCCTTCCGGGCAGGAAACAAACTTTGTCGTCGGTCCAGTCGCGTCGTAATCGCGCGATCGCGCGAACGAACGTCCTAACTTTTGCACTCTTCCCGTGCTCTTATCGATGGTGATCACGTCACCACTGGTGACTTTCTCTTTGTTGATCGATTCGATCATCTTCGTTCCTAAATCGTACACCGTCTCCATATCGGTCGTTTTCAAAGTCAACTTTCCAACTTTCGGCGCGACGTTCCCCGCCGTCGGTCGGTCAATCTCAATCTCCACGACTTCACCTTCGATAATTTCCGTTTCCTCCCGTATCCTCACCCCAATCGCTTTCCTAAACGCCTGTCTCAACGCTTCCGTTTTTGAAATTTCTGTGCTAAAAATCTCCGATCCCGCCATCATCGCGAACGGCGTTTCTTCGTTACTTTCCGCGTTTATATTGTTGCTACTTTTATCTTGGCCTCTTAAACTCGCTTTCCTGCTCCCCCCGGCTCCTTCTCCGTTCACCCCGTAATCTGAATCTAACAAGCTCTTCGCGATCCCCATCGCTAACGCCGTCTTCCCCGTCCCCGGCTGACCGGCTAACAGAACGCCTCTCCCAGCGATCGTCCCGCTTTTAATCATGGACAGAATAACGCCGCACGCTTTACGCGCGTCTTCTTGACCAACCATCCCTTGCGAAACATTCTTCGCGTCTAACGCGTCGTCCAATCCCAGACCGCGTATGTGCGAGTGCGCGCCGATGCGTTCGATGCCTCGTAAAGCGTCCGTTTCTTGCGCGGTCGTTTTAATCGTCGTCGTTTCCCCACCAGTCGCCATTTTATTATGTGAGTCGTTTTAATCTTCTTCTTCTTTATTCAGATCGAATGCAACGAACGAAAACGAGAAGAGTCTGCTAAAGTGCTAATGCTTCAATAGTCTTCTCTCAACGACAACAACAACAACAACAACAACACTCCTCTTAAACAAACAAACAGTATATTATGTGCTGTGTTCTTTTCAATCAATCAATCAATCGATAGAAGAATAATGCAGTCAAATCAAATTCAAACGAAAAAAAATGCTTCAAAATTTTAGTGCAAAAAGCTCTCGAGGACTCCTGTTATACGAGAGCAAAAAAGCATTATAATAACGTTCTCGTTATCGATCGGCGAATATCAGCAAATATACCACCACGTTTTTAATAAAAGTACAATTTTCTTTCCATCTAGTATTTCCTCTATATGTCCTCTCTATTTTCTCTCTCTCTCCCTTTCTAATAATTATTTTCACAATCGTCTTTTCTTCGCGCTTCGCATGAACGGTCTCAAGGACCACTCGATGTCGGCGTCGTCTTGGTCGACCGTCCCTAACTTCAGCTGGTACAATCGTAACTCAAATCTCGGACCGATTTCGTTCAAGTGTAAGGATTTTGGGCCTTTCGGCATGTCGTAGGTGTGATGACGGACGGAGATGAAATCGACCGAGTTGGCGAAAGTGACCACGCGTTTTGATTTTTCCTTCGGTGTCGGGAATAAGTGTCGCAAGATATTCGCGGTTCGTTTGCCTAATTCCGAGGTGAAGTTTTCGCATATGATGTGCGGGAACTGTTCGGAAACTTTCGGTAAGTTGGCGTCTTTTACGTCGTGTCGCATGACCGCGTCGGAAATGCCAAAATACGCGGTAGGACCAAACGGTAAGTGCGAAACGACTAAACCGTCCGGTTCGCCTCGGTGTTCGTGGACGATGACGACGTCGGTAAACTCGCTCGTTTTTCCCAGTTCCACGAGATCGGGTAAGATTTGCGACCCGCGGTTGATTCTCGACGAGGTCGGGAACAGAAGTTTCAGTTCTTTACAAAACTGAAGCAATCGACTGCTCGCGTCTCTCGACGTCGTCAGTAAGATTTTCGCCTCTGGTGCGTTTTTATACTCGTCGTCGTTGACGCCTTTTTCCAAGTTTCCATACTCTCTCGTGTTTATATCTTCTAATTCCACCTCTTTTCTTAACTGCTCTTCCTCTCTTTTGAGTTCAGTTGGGATCGGTTTCCCTTCCTCCAAGCACTCTCGTATTTTCCTCTTCTTCTCGTATAACAAGCGCTCTTTCCCTTCTAAAGATTTCCTGTAGACGAATTCTTTCCTTAAGCGAGCGTTTCGCCGCAACATCTTTTTATGCGATTGTTTTTCTTATTTGACAACCAACAGACCAAAAGAAGAAAGAAACCTATTATTACACTCTTTAATATATACTTTTAAAGGATGACGACGATTCTCTTTTGTTGGAAAGAAACGAAAGCACTCTTTAAAAGTCCGTTACGTAATAAAGGACGACGTGGTGTTCTGTGCTCTACTCTGTGGCGTGAGAACGAGGGAAAGAAGAAAGAATTCTTAAGAGCAAGAGTTTAAAGAAAAAATCATAAACCCTAAACAGATACATTTCCAAAATCCCTTCAATTAAACTCCAACCAAACTCTTCTTTACTCTGACTCGTATTAATAAACTCTTCCTTAAATTCGTCATTCATTGAAGAATCACCTTTACCTTGACGAAGAAAACAAGCATTCGTCTCGGTGGTCAGAATACTCTTCTCTTCTGTTGTTGTTCGTTTTGAACCTTCTCTCTTTCGATTTTGGGGTTTGTTGTTCTTTGGGTGCGCGTAAACTACTCAGATAGATATTTTTGGGAGCGAGATACGCTTTTCTGATGACTCGTGCTGCCGAGGAGATGAATAATAAGAGTAGTAATACTACCACCAATGTTGGTGGTCATAGTATCGTCGAAAATAACGCGGATTTTGAGGAGAGTGGGAAAAATATCGTCTTAAACGCTGCTGCGTTCGCGCAGGCCTACGCGTACAGCGCGTACGACGACATCGAGAAACGATTGGAAATAAAAAAAGATAATGAATCTCGACTGCAAAGGAAGAATACGAACGAGAAGACAAAGACAAAGACGAAGAAGAAGGGAAGCGAGGAGAGTTTACTCGAGATGAAAGAGAGCATGGAAGACGTGGATGACGAGGATACCGACGACGACGAGACGACCGAACGACAAAGGGAAGAAGAAGATGAAGAAGAAATGGTAAAACGTCGTCGCATGGAAGAAAGTCACGCGCAGACGACGAGCGCGATGAATGGCGGAGTAGACGGAATGGTAGCAGCAGCGGCGGCTACGGCAACCTTGTATAATCATCATCCGTCGTCGTCGTTTCAAGCGCAGTATCAAATGCCTTCGATGCAGCCGCCGCCGCCGAACGTACCGCTTGTTGCGCAACAATATCTTTTACAACCGACTGCGCTTCTCGTAGCCAACGATACTAACAATCAGGCGCAAGAGCATCATCAAGAACAACAACAACAACAACATCTCGTCATGGCGGCTGCTGCAGCTGCGGCAGCCGCTGCTGCTCCTCCAGTGTACGTGAACGCGAAACAGTACGAAGCTATTCTCAGGCGAAGAGCGGCGCGAGCGAAACACGAACTGAAATATAACAAGATCGGGGCGGTATTCTCACCAACCGGAGGTAAGAAGAACGGCACGGGTGAAGAGAAAAGGAAACCGTACATGCACGAAAGCCGACACAATCACGCGCGACGACGGATACGAGGCCCGGGAGGTCGTTTCTTGACGCAAAAAGAGTTACTCGACGGGTTAGGAGGCGAAGAGGCGAAACAACAAGCGATGAAAAGAAAAGAAGAAAACGAAAAGAGAGAGAAAGAGAGAGAAAGAAAGAAACAGTTGAGACAAAAGAAGAAGGAAGAGCAAAAAGTGATGATGATGGAAAAGAGGAGGAACGCGGAGAAAAAGGGGGCGACGGGTGTCGACGAGGTTGTCGACGCCGAGAAATAGTATTTAGTCATTTTAGAAATGTTTATAGAAGAGATACGCGCGATGAATATTAATAAAGAGCTGCAAAATATGAAGAAGACAAAACGAATTCTTCAATAACAAACGACCAACTTTGCTTTTCGGCAAACTTTATGCACCACACCAAAAAGAAACGAAGAGCGAAACTTTTTAACGCGATGATGATGAAATCGTCGTCGCGAGGATGTATTAAATGTCGTTTTCTGAATCGTCGTCGGGGTACATAATAAACGATGAAACGCAAAACTTCTTTTAACGAACAACATCGACGAAACGCAAATTTGAAGAAGAAAAACAACAACAACTATCACTCCTTGTTCTTCTTCTCTTTCGTTTTGAAATGCGCGTGCGTTCTCCTCGCACTCCTCGTCCTCCTCTTTTCTTGGATGCGAGCGATTTATTTCAGCGAAAACGAGTGTCAGATGACGTACATGCGTCCCGGATATTCGAAAATTGATTTGAGCGAAAGTGGTGTTGGATTCTTTGAGAAAGGAAAAGGGCGAAAGTATGATCTCATCCGATACGAGGAGATGGACGACATTTCGGAGAACGGTGGAAAGAACAAAAACGCTTTTATGGAAGGAACAAAAACTGTGCTGGCTTTGTTCATACCGGGAAACGGCGGCGATTACGCGCAGGTGCGCTCGCTCGCGCACTCGACGCACGCGCTCGGGAAATACTATTTGTCTTCTTCTTCTTCTTCTTCTTCGAGTGAAGAAACGAAGGCAAAAAAGACAAAGATTGAATGGTACGCGATGGATTTCAAGGAAGAGTTCTCGGCGTTCGACGCGGATGCGATGGAACGGCAAGTTGAAACAACGAGATGGGTGTTAGAGGAGTATTTTGGGAGGAAGATTTTTGAAAGCGATGAAGACGACGACGACGACGATGACGGCGGTGGAAAATATTTGAAGAACGTTATCGTGGTCGGGCACTCCATGGGCGGGTTAGTCGCGAAGTATGCAGCAGAGCAAGTGATAGTGAATAAAAGTGATTTTAACGGAAGAAGAATAGAGCACGTGCACGTGACGACTCTGGCAACGCCGCACGCGTACCATCCCGGAGCGTTTGCGCTTTCGAGTTTCGCCAATCACGCGTGGCGGAAAAGAACATCGAAGAAGATGACGACTGGCGAAGGGAAGAAGGAGTTGATGTCCGTGATGTCCGTGAGTGGGGGGATGCGCGATTGGCAAGTTTCCGGAGTGGACGCTTCGCTTGTTCTCTCTTTGAATGATAGTAATAATAATAGTGGTAATAATAGGAATAGGAATAGCGAAAGAGTGAAGACCGTATCGACGCGAACGTCCTGCGATCATCTCGCGATATGCTGGTGCAAGCAAGTGATTTTATCGCTCGCGGTCGCATTACATCGCGTGGCAAAAGCAGGTGGAAATGAAGGAGTAGGTGATATTTCTCAATACATAAAGAATATACACGTTGATATTCCGCCGCATTTGGGTTGGCATGGCTTTGAAGACGCGTCTTCGACTTTGAAGAAAAAAGACAACCACGGCGTCTTCATCGATGGATTTTTTTCTGGAGTAGACGATATCAATACCGATAGAAATACTCGAGGATGGTACACGTTTGCACCCATCCTCGTCGCGAGAACACCGAACGTTGCGTCTGCTGCAATATCTTGGCACGTTTTGTTCTCGTCGGGCCCGTCGTCGTCGATGGCATTTTCGGGTCTTGCATTTTCCTCGCTCTACGTGCTCTCGGCTTTGAGTGAAAACTTTGCAATCGGCGCGAAAGAGATGCGAGCTTTACGATTAGAAATGTACGTTCTTTTTGCAACGAGCGTTGTTTTAGTCTGCGGTTACGGCATGGCTAAGAGTTTACACCTGCTTTTTTGCAAGATGCTCGCGTTATCGAGAAAGAATACCGCTTCAACAAAGCTTGATTTTCTGCGACGAATGTCGGTGTCGACGCACGTATCGATTTCCGCGGCGTTAGCGGCTGTCGCTCCGGCGCTCGTGCACGCGTACATGATCGTTTTCAAGTGCACTTTTGGTACTAGTACTGATGAAAATACACTCGTGCACTCGTGTTGCGCCTCTGTTTGGGCTTCTTTCTTACTTTTACCCGCGTTCGTGACGAAAGTAAAAGATGGGAACTTACCGGGCGGGGTGTGGTCTGCGATAGATTCGGGGGTTGCTTTTTGCACCGCGGTAGGAACGATTTTAGTATATCATTCCAATCATGCGGAGGGAAAGAAGAAGAAGAAGAAGAAGAAAAGTATGACGATAATAATAACGAGTTTGCTCTTCTGCGCTGTATCGAGCGGCGCCGGGATGGCGTCGTTGGCACATCTCGGTCTCCTCTTCTTCTCGTTTTGTTGATTGTTGTGTAAATATAATTGCTATTTAATTTTATATATTAAAACCACACACTTGTGCGTACGCTCAGCTTAAGTTCTCTCACTCTCTCACTCTCTCAAATCAATGTTCTCACACCCTCTCTCTCTCCATTTTTTCTCTCTGTTTTTCTTTTTCTACAAAAGACGCACACGCCGCTTATTGCAATTGCATGTACCACAAACCGGTGATCTTGACATCCTTCGGCGCCTTGGAGCCCAAATCAGTGTCAGACGGTTGGATGGATTCAAACACGCCGGCAATCTCCCCAGTAGTTTCGTCGTACTTCGCGACGTTGAAGACGGCACTACCCTTCAACGCGGCGACGTTCTTGTTGTTTTCCTTTTGTAAGTCATCGGCGTCAGATCTGGCCGGCAACGCGACGGCGTTATCGTAACCAGTGGAGCCACCTCTACCCTTCGGGTCAAGGAAGGACGAACCTCTGTACGAAGCGACAACGAAGTCACCGCCGAATTGGGAGGTGTTACCCTTCGCTTGCAACTCCTTCAAGGTGAACAAGAACGGAACACGTTCGCCCCCAGCCAATTGGACCGTGGTCGGCGCGTAGTCGATGCCGTCCTTCTCGACGACGTTGACCGAACCGTCAGAGCCAACCTTGAAGTCGCCAGACATGGCGTCCAAAGTGTAGGTCAAACGAGTCATCAACTTCGTCTTGGCAAACTCGGTGGAACCGTCCGCCTTTTCTTCCTTCACCGTAAACGAAGTCGGTTCGACGCAAAACTTGTCAAACTTGTAGTCGCCAGCCTTCAACGCCTTCGGGCCGGAGCCGCTTTCGACAACCGGGCACGTGTTCGCCAAACCGGTACCTTTGACTTGCAAATACGTCAAGCCTTGCAACTCATCGTACGTGACCGCTTGCGCAGACTGTTAGTAGTATTATATTTTCGTTTTTATCAAGTTTTGAGAAGAAAGAAGGGAGAAAAAGGGAAAAAAGGTCAGTTCTCTTATTTTTAAAAATGACATTTCTTTCAGATTGTTGTGTTGTTTGGTTTCACACCAAAAACGCTCTCAAAAAAAAATTCGCCTCCTCTTCTTTTGAGATCTTTTTGGCCAAAAAAATTTTGAGATTAGAGCGAAGCGAGAAGAGATACGATTTTTCCGAAGCTTTTTCCCTCCTTCCGTCTCTCGTCTCGGATCGCGCTCAAATCTCTCTCATCATCTCATCGTTTTTTCTTCTTCTTCTTCCGTGGTCTCTCAAAAGGAAGAGGAGGAGGAGTGCCTCGAGAGACTTTTAAGGCGCGCGCACGATGTAACGACGACGAAGAGAGAGAGAGAGAGAGAACCTCTTCTTCTTCTTCTTCAAAAGCGCGAAGTGTTTTTTTATCCCCGTTGTTTAAAACCACCCTTCGTAAAACGAGACCAAAAGAGCAAAGAAAAAAGAAACGTACCGATGCGAACAACGCGGCGGTGGTGGCCGCAGTGACGGCCGCCTTGGAGAGCTTTTCCGACAAGTTGGACGCTTGGACGACCGTCTTGTTGACCGAACTGTTGTGTTGTTTTGATGATGACGAAGAGCATTAAGACAAGAGAGGTGAGTGTGAGTATACAAACATCGAGAGGAGGATGCCATCATCGATTTTCCCTCTTCAATCTCGCCCAAAGAAGAGAGCGTACTATATAAAACAAAAAAAAAGGACAATCGTAATTCAACGCGTAACTCCATCACGCGAAGATCAAATACACGTACCGTTTGGAGGAAACCTTGTTTACGGTAATTTGCTTGCCAGCTAAAGCGGATTGCATCGAAAGGGCCATTTTGTAAGTGTGTGTATTGGGTGCGTTTATATATGACGAATCGATGAAAAGAAGGGGCCGATGATGATTTTTGATGTTTTTGGTGGTGTTTCGTTCTTCGCAAAAAGAAAGAGATGGTTCATGGTGAAAAAAAATCCAGAACAACAAATCTTGATTTTCCCTCTGTGCTCTTGAATCAGGGTTTAACAGAAGCCAACAACAACACAAGGGAGGAAACTTCCTTTGCCTTTTTGCACAAACAAGGAGGAAAAAAGAAGGGAAAAAAGAGAAGAAAAGAGAGGAAACAGACAGTTAACATTGCTGAGAGCTCGACACGACGCCGTTTGCTTGCTCGTCAACACATTCCGCCACAAAACAACTCTTGCGAGAACGCGCATTACACACAACAAGAGAAACAACGAGAGTATATAAAAACACGATCACAAACGACGAGATCGTCACCACACCGGAAGAGAACAAACACAGATCTCTCTTTAAACGAGCAAAACAAAGAGAGAAGGAGGAAAAGCATTTCATCGAGAGAGAAAGAAGTCTTAAGAGCGCGCGCGATTGTTTGGACGTTCCAATAGACAGAATTGAAGAAGTTTAAAAGAGAAAACGGAATCAAACAGAAGAGATACAAAGAAGAATAAGAAGAAATAATGTCGCATCGAAACTCGTACGAGGATCTTTCCCTGAAAGAAATGGGCGATCGAGCGACGACGCCGACGTACTGGAAAACCGAGGAGGAGTGGTTGACGAAACACCACC
>Ga0206124_10003897_pt1 | contig 10282 bp, 9 predicted proteins | sample Helgoland_Spring_3_FD_148671 | JGI IMG/M metagenome (GOLD analysis project Ga0206124, IMG submission 148671) | Pelagic subsurface seawater microbial communities from Kabeltonne, Helgoland, North Sea - Helgoland_Spring_Bloom_20160321_2 | ecosystem: Environmental > Aquatic > Marine > Epipelagic ... | reverse complement strand
CCCCTGACTCCACGGCTTCTCCTGAGGCGGGCGTCACTGGAAAGTGTCTTGTAATGGTCACGGACGATGCCGAGCGGACAATGAACACCTACCTTGGTGCATCCGAGCAGCTCACCGGCAGAGAAATTGATGAGGCTGCCTTGCTTGAGTCGGAGTGGCTCTATATCGAGGGATATTTACTTACTGACGATGCACGGGCAGCCTTGATAAAAGATGTCGTAGCCAAAGCTAAAAGCGCTGGTGTTAAAGTGGCACTGAGCCTTTCCGATCCCTTTGTGGCGCAAATCTTTGCGGACAACCTACGTGCTGTAATCGGTGTTGGTGTTGACCTTGTGTTTTGTAACAAGGATGAGGCCCTGGCCTTTACCCAGACCGAGACAGTTGATGAGGCCTGTGAAGCATTAAAACAGAGCGCGAAAGCATTTGCCGTGACTGACGGTGCCCAGGGTGCAATTATCTTTGATGGTCAAGAAACGGTCAGTGTGCCGGGTGTACCGGCCGATGCGGTTGACACAAATGGCGCTGGCGATATGTTTGCCGGTGCCTTTTTATATGCAGTGACCGCGGGCTGCGATTTTAAATGGGCCGCAGAGTTGGCCAATGAATCAGCGGCAAGGGTGGTAGGTCAGTTTGGTCTCAGACTTGATGCGATAGAGTTTGATTCTATCAAGTAGACGTTTGGAATCTAGCCAGCGATAAAGGCTATTATCAATTGTTAGGTCTGTGTGCGTATTTCTTGAATCTTAACCGTTATCAACTACCGAGGATGCCTGCATTTTGCAAAAAAATGACTCATCTGAGAATCCAATAGTGGATGTATTATCTACAAAGCTTATAGCGTTGCTTGGCCCTAAGGGTTGGATCGGTCCTGAGGAGTGTCAGCCATGGCAAAGAGATTGGTTGGATCAATATGGTGAAGTTCCTTTGGGTGTGGCACGCCCAAAATCAACCGCTGAGGTGGCTGAGGTGCTTCGCCTTTGTCAGGCTGAGGGTGTTCCAGTTGTTCCCCAGGGTGGAAATACTGGTCTTGTTGGGGCGGGAGTCCTTGGTGAACCCGGAGGCGTAATAATCTCACTTGGCCGAATGAATGCGATCTCATCTCCAGACTTATCCAGCGGCAGTATCTCGGTGGAGGCTGGGGTTATTCTGGAGCAATTACATCAGTCTTTGGAAGGGACGGGCTTGATGTTTCCGATGCATCTAGGCTCTGAGGGAAGCGCTCAGATTGGTGGGTTGGTTGCTACAAATGCCGGTGGCAGCCATGCATTTCGTTACGGAATGATGCAAGATTTGGTACTAGGATTGGAGGTAGTCCTAGCTGATGGCAGTGTATGGAACGGGATGCGCGCCGTACAGAAAGACAATGCAGGCTATCAGCTGCGGAAACTTTTCTGTGGATCAGAGGGAAGTCTTGGGATCGTGACGCGAGCCATCCTAAAACTATCAGCGGAACCGAGACAGCAGCTCACGGCTTTGCTCGCGGTGAGAGATGCGTCAGCGCTGCTTAAATTGGCATCAAAATTAAGATCGGAGGGTGGAGAGTTTCTGTCCGCAATGGAGTTCTTTTCGGATGTTGGTTTGGGTATCGCCCTTGCAAATATCCCTGGGCTTGTTTTTCCGTTACAAAGTCGAGCATCATTTTATCTTCTCGTAGAAGCCGGCTCAGGTTCGATGCAAGTGCCGCTTGACTCTATACTAAACGAGGTCATGGAGTGGGGTATGGGTGAGAGAATGGTTGTAGATGGAGCGCTAGCGCAGTCAGAAGCCCAACGAGCAGTGTTTTGGCGTTTGCGTGAAGAGCAACCCGAGGGGCAGCTGCGGCTTGGTGCGCAGCTGAAGCACGATATCTCAGTTCCACCAGGCTCGATAGGTGAATTTCTAAAGGTCGCGAATGAGCAATGCTTTGAACTTTTGGATGGTGTGCGAATTAACGCGTTTGGTCATCTTGGCGACGGAAATGTTCACTATAATTTGTCTCCGCCCATTGGGCAGAAAGACTTCTCAGGACAAGAGAATGAAATTGCCACCAAGATTACAAGACTAGCAAGCAATATGGGAGGTAGCTTCGCCGCCGAGCATGGTCTTGGTCGATCTAAAGTGACCCTAGCGGACACTCTTCGGCATCCAATTGAGAGGCAATTGATGGCTCAACTTAAGAATGCTTTAGATGAGAAAAATTTGCTTAATCCAGGGGTGATAGTTTCCAACTAAAGGTGTCATTTAGCGTCCACAATCCCGATGTAAATTCTATTAAGGATTTCCAAAATAAGCCAAATTTCAAGGTCTCACGAATCTTCAAAGAACAACTTTTATTATAGGGAAGAGGGTTATACTTGCATGCACAGAGTATTAACGATATTTGGGACTCGGCCAGAGGCAATTAAAATGGCGCCATTAGTTCGCGCACTCGCGGCTGATGATAGGTTTGAATCTAAGGTATGTGTAACGGCGCAGCACCGAGAAATGCTTGATCAGGTGTTGGAGCTGTTTGATATAAAACCTGACTTTGATCTTAATATCATGAACTCTCGTCAGACCTTGCATGAAGTAACAGCAAATATACTTCTGGGTTTGCAACCAATTCTAGAGGAGGTTGATCCCGACATAGTCTTGGTACACGGAGATACTAATACAACATTAGCGGCTTCCTTAGCAGCCTATTATCAACAAATAAAGGTCGGACATGTTGAGGCTGGGCTCCGCACGGGTAATATTTATGCACCCTGGCCCGAGGAAGGCAATAGGAAGTTAACTAGTATCATAACTAACTATCACTTTGCTCCTACTGTAGCCTCTAAAAACAACCTTATGATCGAAGGAGTGAATAAAGATTTTATTAAAGTTACAGGTAATACAGTAATCGATGCTCTATTAATGGCGAGAGAAAAGTTACAGTGTGATAAAGGCTTGTTGTCGAGCTTAGATTCAGACTTTGATTTCCTTGATCGTAATAAAAAATTAATTTTGGTAACTCCCCATAGGCGTGAAAATTTTGGTAGTGGGTTCGAAACGATCTGTAAAGCTTTGAGGGAAATTGCTACCACAGCTCGCGATACTCAGATTTTATATCCTGTCCACCTGAATCCCAATGTTCAAGAGCCAGTGAATAGAATCTTAGGTCGTCTGGACAATGTATTTTTAATAAATCCGCAACAGTATCTTTCGTTTTGCTATTTGATGGATAGAGCTTATTTGATCTTGACGGATTCTGGAGGTATTCAAGAGGAAGCTCCTACCTTGGGGAAGCCTGTTCTGGTTATGAGAGACGATACTGAAAGACCAGAAGCGATTTCAGCTGGAACCGTGAAGTTGGTTGGTACAGGTTGTCAAAACATTGTGCGGAACGTCCGAGCGTTGTTGTTCGATGATAATCTCTATAAGGCTATGAGCGAGTCTCACAACCCATATGGGAACGGCAGTGCGTCTGCTCAAATAATTGAATTTTTGGACATGAAGCTTGATAATAAAGGAGTGGGAAATGAGATTACCTGAATTTAAGGTTCCTTTCGCAGGAGTTGGAGCCCAGTATAGCGAAGAAGAAAAGTCAGCAGTTCTAGCGGCCATGAATTCTACTGGAACGTATACGCAGGGACCGCTCCAAGACTCCTTCCAGCTCAAGTTTGCGGAATATACGGGTGTTGAGTACTCGTTTGCAACCAGTTCTGCCGCAGCAGCTTTAGAGTTAGCAGCAATTTTGCTTCAACTTCAGCCGGGCGATGAAGTTATCTGTCCAGCTCACACTTATTGCGCAAGCGCATACCCATTTGCCAAACATGGAGCCAAGCTTGTCTGGGCTGATATTAATCCGGATACCTGGGTAATTGATATAGACTCAATTAAATCATTAATCACACCTAAAACGAGAGCTATCATAGCAGTCCATCTTTACGGTCTTCCTGCGCCGATGAGTGAAATAAATAACGCTGTAAAGGATAGGGGAGTAGTGGTGATAGAGGACTGCGCGCAGTCTATAGGGGCGACTATAGATGGTAAAAGGGTTGGTAGTTTTGGGGATATGAGTATTTTTAGTTTCCAGAGTCACAAAAATATCTCAACTTTGGGAGAAGGTGGGATGTTGTGTTGTAACAACGAAGAATGGGCCAAAGTAATTCCGGGGCTGAGGCACAATGGTCACGCCCCTTTTCCTAGTAATCGTGAGCATTATTGGAAGCCGGCGATGATTAATATCGATTTTGATATCGATGGAGTGTGGCCAAATAATTTCTGCATTGGTGAGGTCCAGTGTGCTCTCGGGGAAACAATGCTTCCTCGAATCGATGTTTTAAATGTTGATAGAAGAAAAAGGTTTTATAAATTTCAAGAGGAAATGGCTAGTTATAAAGAGGTGAAATTACAATACATACCTGAGGGCTATCTGTCGACGCACCATCTTCTGCCGTTTCGATTTGAAAGCTCTAAGGCAACCAGTACTGATTTAATTTCTGTGTTAGCGTACAATTTTGGGATTCAAGCGATAGTTCAGTACTACCCTTTAAATCGATATCCTCTATTTGAAAAAGCTGGGTATGGGGATGCGAATATTCCAGAAACAGACAGGTTTTTTGACAATATGGTTTCCCTACCTTTTCATCATTGGCTGTCTGAAAATGATTTTGACTATATGATAGTGTCGCTAAAGGAAGCTATAGATCAGCTTTGAAAAATTTTAATTGTCTTAAAACGGATTTTATAGTGGGGTAGCTTGGAATGAATACGTTAGATTCATGGGATTGTGTTGGAGAATTAGATATTCAAAGGTTGTTTATTCTTACCGATAGTCAACCGATTAAGAGCGTGGGACTTAGTCTTTTAATTTTTTTAAATGCTGCTGTCAAACGGGTCTTGAATCCCGTGTGTAACAGATGAAAATATTAGCGGTCATACCTGCAAGGGGTGGTTCAAAAGGGATACCCAATAAAAATTTAGTCAGCTTATGTGATAGGCCCCTAATCGATTTCAGTATACGAAAGGCTCTCGATAGTAACTGCTTTTGCGATGTTTTAGTGACATCAGATAGCAATGAGATATTGTCTGTTGCTCGCAGTATAGATGATCGGGTCATTGCTCTTCAAAGACCATTAGACCTTGCGACAGATGAGGCATCAAGCCTTGATGTAGTCAAGCATGCCGTTGGCAGTTACTCAGATCTTAAAGGTGAGATACCTGATGCAATTTTTCTACTTCAACCGACTTCACCGATCAGATCATTGGGTGAGTTGAATGAGGCTTGTGAGTTGTTTAAAAAGTCCTCTAAAAAAAGTTTAATTGGCGTATCTGTTCCAATTCAACACCCCTCAGACTTTATCTACCAGCATGACCAGGGGTTTAGATACTGTTTTGATAGAAAAGAATCTTTTGTTGTTCGCAGGCAGGACTTCGCTGACTGTTGGTTTATTAATGGTTCGATTTATATTACTGAGACTCAATTTTTGTTTGATCAAAATATGTTCTATGCCTTAGATAATTGTGAACTCTTTCATATGTCATTCGAGTCTTCAGTTGATATAGATACACCTATCGATCTAATGATAGCTGAGGCGGTTATCAAAAATTTAAATTATTCATAGCAATTTGTTAAGGAAAAAGCATGCCAAATTTTAAAATTGGGAAAAAATTAGTTGGTGATGATTGCCCAGCATTTATAATCGCAGAGGGCGGTGATGCTCATCTTGGATGTATGGTGAGAGCGAAGGAGATGGTTCGATTGGCGAAACTAGCTGGCGCCGATGCTATTAAATTTCAGCATCATTTGCCTTATGAAGAGATGCTTCAGGAATCTCCAACCTCCGATAATATGACGGAGCCTCTCTACGACTTCTTAGTGAAAAATGCATTAAGTTTAGATCAGCACATAGAGCTCAAAGGATATTGTGACGAAGTTCAGATTCAGTATATGTGCACACCGTTTTCTTACAAGGCAGCGGAAGAGTTGAACAGAGAAAACCTTCTTGATGTAATTAAAATAGGTTCAGGCGAAATGACGGATATCCCGTCTCTACTCAAGATGACGAAATTTGGTAAGCCTATGATTGTATCAACTGGTATGTGTACCTTTGATGAAATAGAGGATACGTATTCCTCGCTTATTGATGCGGGTGCACAGTTAGCTCTAACTAACTGTGTGTCTGAATATCCTCCAGTTTATGAGGATATTAATTTGCATGTGATTAATCGTATGCAGGAGAAGTTCGGATCGGCAGTGATTGGTCATTCCGACCATACTCCATCCTTGTACACTTGTTTTGGCGCGGTTATGTTAGGCGCCAAAATAGTAGAAAAGCATGTAATAATTAATAAATTAACTCCAGGCCCTGATCAAGCTGTTTCTATTGATTTTAATGAATTGAGACAGCTCGTTGATGGAATTAGAATTTTAGAAGCCGCCTCTGGTGACATCAAAGAAATTCATGAGAGAGAAAGTGATATTAGGGCATGGGCTTTTCGATCAATAGTGTCTTGTTGCACGATTACTAAGGGTACAACGATCACAGAGGATATGATTTGGAGTAAACGGCCTGGAACTGGGATTCCAGCAAAATTAATGGGTGAGATAATCGGCCGTGTTGCTGCAAAAGATATTAGTGAGAATGTTCTTCTAGATTGGTCGGATTTGGTCTAACTATGAGAAAAATCTTATTTATTACTGGTTCACGGGGCGAGTATGGTTACATAAGGCCTATACTGAAAATTATCAATAAAACTCCCGGTATTGACTATGAAATCGTAGCCACAAATATGCATCTTCTGCCTGAATTTGGTTATTCTGTTAAGGCCTTTGAAGAAGATGATTTTGAGGTTAAGTATTCGACACTAAATACTTTGGCGGGATATACGCCATCCAGTATGATGAAGTCATTGAGTCTGTTTGGTCTATCTATTGTAGATATTCTTGCGCAATCAAATCCGGATATTATCCTATTGGCAGGTGATAGAGGTGAGCAATTTATGGGGGCTATGGCTGGCGCTCACCTGAACATCCCTGTTGCACACATTCAAGCAGGTGAGGTTTCTGGTAATGTCGATGGATTGACGCGTCATGCGTTAGCTCGATATGCGCATATTCATTTTGCTGCGAATGAAGATGCAGCGGTTCGATTGGAAAGAACTGGTGAGCAAGTTGAGCGGATACACAATGTGGGGGCTCCTCAGCTTGATGAATTTGTCAATGGAGATGTTACGTCGAAAAAAACTCTTAATGAGCTTTATAATTTTGATGTAGGGCAAGAATATATATTGATAGTTCAGCATCCTGTTACAGAGGAACACCATAAGTCTGGTGAGCAGATGAGAAATACGCTTGAGGCAATCAAAAATATAGATCTGCCCGCCATTTTAATAGCACCAAACAGCGATGCGGGATCAGTAGCAGTTCAGCAGGCGATTGAGTCTCACACGGGTCTTAAGGTTAGTGTTTATAGGAATGTTAAGCGTGAAGACTATGCAGGATTTTTAGCATCTGCATCGGTTATTGTTGGTAACTCATCTAGCGGACTTTTAGAAGCTCCAACATTTGGCCTCCCAACTGTAAATATAGGAAGGCGTCAAATTGGTCGAATGCAAGGAAGAAACGTGATTAATTGTGGTCATGAGGTCGGAGATATTTGCGAGGCCATTAAGTGCGCTCTCAGCCCTAATTTCCGAAAAAGTCTAGAAGGGATCGAAAACCCATATGGTGATGGAAAATCAAGCGAGCGGATCGTAAAAATACTGAAAAATATAGATATAGATGAAAAACTTTTGACAAAATCATTAACTTATTAACATTATTTTTTCTATTCTGAGGTAAAAATGAGCAATTTAACAATCCAAGAGAAAGCGATGTTTACCATTAATCCAGAACATTCAGCATTCGATGCTTTAGAGAAAATCGAGTTAAATGGATTTGGGACTGTAGTTGTCATTGGGGGGGATAAAGTAATTGGGACTGTGTCCGATGGGGATATTAGAAAAATTCTGTTGAGTCATCATATGCTTACGATCCCTGTACGAGAAGTTATGAACCAAAATTTTTTTAGTATCTGTGAAGGGGAAATTTCCGCTGGTAATGAGATTTTTAGAAGCTCTTTTTTTATTCGATTGCTTCCTATCGTTGATCAAATGGGAAATCTCAAAGGTCTGCTGAGGAGAAGTTAAGTAAAAGATTTTTCCGTCCTAAGTGTTGATATTCCAAAAACGAATGAGATAGAAGTATGTGTGCTCGAAATTGAGATCATATAAGAAAGAAGTAAAGGATAGTATTGCGGATAGATTCATCATTACTATATCTACCAACATAGTCAAAAGTGGTTTGAATTTTGTCACGACTATGTTGTTAGCAAGATGGCTAGGACCGGAAGATTTTGGTGGAATGGCATTTTTAATTGGTTCTTTTGCTGCTTTAAAAGCGTTGACCGATATGTCTAGTTCTGCTGCGTTCTTTACATTTATTTCTCAAAGCCCAAAAAGTACAAAATTCATTTCTTACTATTGGGGTTGGATCGCATTTCAGTTAATTGTGATTATCACGATAATTTTCTTTCTGATACCAGGGTCTTTATTAGAGGAAATTTGGGGTGATACGGAAAAGACACTACTCATCCTGGCGTTGATTGCCGTTTTTATGCAAAACACGATCTGGGCAGATGTTGTTCAAATGGCGGATGCTGCACGTGAAACCAAGAAAATCCAGGCTATTGCTGTCAGCATATTTTTAGTTCATTTTCTTGTCGTAGTAGCTTTGTGGTATACAGGTACGTTGGCTGTGCCTCTGGTCCTCGGGGCTACCATAATTGAGTTTGGTGTCGCTAGCTGGCTAGCGTTTTCCTTGTACAGGCCTTCTTCTCGAGCTATCAGTGCTGGAAATAACAAGCCTGATCGCTTTGCCAAAGTATTCAAAATGTTTGCCGTTTATTGTTTACCGCTCATTCCATATGGTTGGTTATCTTTTACTCACGATTTTGGTGATAGGTGGATGCTACAGAGCTGGGGCGGATCTTTAGAACAGGCCTATTTTGCCGTGGCGACACAAATTTCAGGTGTAGTACTCTTGGTCACTTCAGCGATTCTTCGAATCTTTTGGAAGGAGATAGCGGAGGCGAATAAATCAGGTGATCTTGATTATGTAAGGCTTCTGTATCTGAAAACGTCCAGGCTTATATACGTTGCAGGATGTTTGTTTGTTGGATTATTAGTTCCATGGGCTGATGAAATAGTATATCTGCTTTTAGGCGAAGAATATGTCGAGGGGTCTATAGCTTTAATGATCATGCTTTTTTATCCTGTTCACCAGGCTTTAGGGCAGATAAATGCTGCTATGTATTATGCGACCGAAAATATTGCTGCGTATACTGTGATTGGTAGTTTTTTTATGCTTTTGGGTTTGGGAGCGTCTTATTTTGCCTTAGCTCCACAAGATGCATACATTCCTGGTATGTCACTAGGTGCGTCTGGGCTTGCAGTGAAAATGGTTCTGGTTCAAGTTATAGGTGTTAATGTCTCGTCTTTATTTTTAGCGCGTAAATTTAAATGGAAATATAAGCTCTCATTCCAGTTTTCAGCGCTAGGTTTTTTTGTCGGCGCGGGTTTCATTGTCCATTATTTATGTATGCTAGTCTTGGGATGTTTCCTTTCGACATCAAGTATAATGTTTATGGCATTAATCTGTTACATCATCCTATCTGGTATGGGAATATTTTTATTCCCTTGTATAATTGGTCAGACTCGAAGTGATATTTTGAGTATAGGCGTTCGATTTAAGTTACTCTTGCAATCGATTTCTCGATAATGTTCGTACGTTTTTAACTTCACATCTACCAGTAATGATGGTTTTGCGGATACAGGATTTTCCATAATTTATCGTATACGCTGGAGAGAGTATAGCTTACATGGCGCCATGGTGAGCATCTGGTGTTCTTAGTTTCAGTTTTAGTCAGCGAATCTAAAATATTACGTTTAAGTTAAGTTCAATTAGTCGACCAAATGTATTGGTCTCGAGTGTTAAGATAACCTCGATATGTTGAAAAAGAAAATACGCACGTTTACCGAGGAAAATATGATTAAAAGTAAATTGCTTGAGCGAAAAGTCACAATTGGGTCTTGGATTTCTTTATCTCATCCAACTATTGCAGAAATCTTTGCATCAGCTGGTTATGATTGGCTGGTAGTTGATTTGGAACATAGTACTATTTCTATCGATCAAGCAGGTGAACTGATCCGGGTGATTGACTTATGTGGTTGTTCACCTCTGGTGAGACTGACTTCCAACAATTGTGATCAAATAAAACGAGTCATGGACGCTGGTGCG
>Ga0206124_10003883_pt1 | contig 10300 bp, 10 predicted proteins | sample Helgoland_Spring_3_FD_148671 | JGI IMG/M metagenome (GOLD analysis project Ga0206124, IMG submission 148671) | Pelagic subsurface seawater microbial communities from Kabeltonne, Helgoland, North Sea - Helgoland_Spring_Bloom_20160321_2 | ecosystem: Environmental > Aquatic > Marine > Epipelagic ... | reverse complement strand
CTGGTGCTGTCCCTGTTGATCCCGCGTCACCCCGAGGCGGGGAACGAGTCCCGCATCGGTGCGTGGTTTCGGCCGTTAAAATCCGACAAGCAGGCGCCGGTTTAGAGCAGCGCGCGTGAGAAAATCAGCGACGCGTTGGTGCCGCCAAAGCCGAAGGAATTGGAAAGGGCCGTATGCACCTCCAGCTCCCGCGCAGCGGTGAGAATGTCCACACCTGCGGTGGCTTCATCGAGCTCGTCGATGTTCGGGGACTGCGCGAGGAAGCCGCCTTCCATCATCAGCAGGGAGTAGATGCTCTCGTTTGACCCTGCCGCACCGAGTGCGTGGCCGGTCAGGGACTTGGTTGAGCCAACGGCGGGGGTCGTCCCCTCGCCAAACACAGCCTTCACCGCGCCAAGCTCGGCCACGTCACCAACAGGTGTCGAGGTGCCGTGGGCGTTGATGTACTGCACGTCCGACGCTCGAATCGCGCGGTCATCGAAGCCCGCCAGCGCCTGGCGCATGCACCGCATCGCGCCTTCACCCGAGGGCGCCACCATGTCATGACCGTCAGAGGTTGCACCATAGCCAACGATTTCGGCGTAAATCTTCGCGCCGCGTGCCTTGGCCCGCTCGTATTCTTCCAAAACCAGCACAGAGCCGCCGGCTGAAATCACGAAGCCGTCTCGGTCTTTATCAAAGGCGCGGGACGCACGCTCGGGCGTTTCGTTGTACTTGGAGCTCATCGCGCCCATGGCGTCGAAGCTCATCGACAGCGACCAGTGCTCTTCCTCCCCGCCGCCGGCGAATACGACATCCTGCTTGCCAAACTGGATCAGCTCAGCGGCGTGACCGATGCAATGGGCGGACGTGGAGCAAGCGGAGGTGATGGAGTAGTTGTGGCCGTGGATTTTGAACAGGGTGGAAAGCACGGCTGAACAAGTCGAGGACATGACCTTTGGCACGTTGAATGGCCCGATGCGCTTAACGCCCTTTTCCGCAGCGGTTTCCATGGCGTAGGTCTGCCACTTCATCGATGGTCCGCCAGAGCCGATGATCAGGCCGACGCGATCGTTTTCAGCATAGTCTGCTTCTTCCATACCGGAATCGGCCAAGGCTTCTTGCATGGCGATATAGGCATAGCCCGCAGGCGGCCCCATGAAGCGCAGGGCGCGGCGGTCGATGTGGTCTTCCAGCTCGGTTTTGATCGTCCCCGCAACCTGTGAGCGAAAGCCGCGCTCGGCATAGTCGGGCTGGTGCACGATCCCGGAGGTGGCATTGCGGAGGGATTGAGTGACGGCCTCTTTGCCGACCCCAATGCTGGAAACAATACCGAGACCGGTAACAACGACGCGACGCATGGCCATGAGCTGGGCTTCCTTTAGATCGGTGAGCTTAGAATTGGGACAGGGAGGTGAACAAACCCACGCGGAGGTCTTCACAGGTGTAAATCTCGCGGCCATCGGCTTCGAGCTTGGCGTTGGCGATGCCCAAGTTGATGCCGCGGCGTATCACCTTTTTCATCTGAATGGTGTACTTGACCATTTCAACGTCCTTGGTGACCTGTCCGGTGAACTTGACCGAGCCCGAGCCCAGCGCGCGGCCCTTGCCTTCGCCGCCGGTCCAGCCGAGGTAGAACCCGACCAACTGCCACATGGCGTCCAGACCCAGACAGCCTGGCATGACGGGATCGCCGATGAAGTGACAGTCGAAGAACCACAGGTCATCTTTGATATCCAGCTCAGCGATGATCTCGCCTTTGCCGAACTCTCCGCCTTCGTTGGAGATCTTGGTGATGCGGTCGAACATCAGCATTGGTGGCGCAGGAAGCTGTGCGTTGGTGGGGCCGAACAGCTCTCCACGGGACGACGCGAGCAACTGCTCGTAGCTGAAAGATTCGGTTTTGGGTTCCACGATACGGGCTCCTGCAAGCAACATTAAGTGCGGCGCACCTTAGCAGGATCGCATGAGTCTCATAGCCAAGAAACGGCGACTCAGAGGAGCGTGGTCAACAGAGCGGCGACCAGCGTCATGGCGATGAGGATCAGGGGCGGCAGGCGTAAGACCCACAGAAAGAACAAACCAAGCAGCGCAGCGGCAATATAAGCGGTCGTGTCATCAGCCTGTTGGATCAGGATTCCCGGCGTCCACAGCAGGAAGAACAGGGAAAACGCGGTTGCGCCGAGCAGGCCGACCACGGCGGCGTTTACCCCCGCCAAAGCCGCCTTATAAGCTCGATTCCGGGCGTAGCTGGCCGACAGGGGCATCACCGCCATGACGAGCAACACGCCGGGCAGGAAAATCGCAATCGTGCCCAGAATGCCAAGCACCAATCCGCTCAAGCCCCCGACTTGACCACCGAGAAAAGCGGCCACGGCAAAGACAGGGCCGGGGATGGCTTGGGCGAACCCATAGCCCGTGCGGAACGCGCTTTCAGGCACCAAATCAGGCTCGACCAGCACATCGTTGAGCAAGGGCAAAACCACATGACCGCCGCCGAAGACCAGAGATCCCGCTTCGTAGAAACCGGCCAACAACTGCACGGGAAAGGGTCCAAGCTCGAACAGGATGATCACCAGTGACACCGCCAGCAGGGCGAAAAATGCCAGTATGCAAAGCCAGACCATCGGCCGGCCTTCGCCGCGGGCATTGGCGTCAGACGGGAGCGCGGGGGTTGCGGCGCTGTCCTTGCTGCGCAGGAATACCAGCCCCATCAGCGCGCCAAAGAGGATGGGGACAATGTTGATCACGGTGCGCAGGGGGCCAAGGTCGCCTTCGGGCAGGCGGTCCACGCCCATCAGCGCCAGAATCATGACGAACGACAGCACGGTGATCCATCGTCGGGTCAAGCCAAAGGACAGTGATTTAAACATGCCAATGGCGGCGTAGGAAATCACGGCCACGACCAAAGGGGTCATCCAGTCCGCCAAATGCGCCATGAAGGATTGCAGAAAGCCGCCCCCCAAACGCCCGCCTGCCGAGGCCACAAAAAACAGCCCCAACGCCAGCAGAATCACAACCGACGGAATGAGAAACAAACTCAGACACAGAAAGGCCATGCCCAAGCTGCCTGACATTTTCCACGCGCAAGCAAAAGCCATCTGGCTGCTGGTCGGTCCGGGCAAGGCTTGGCAGAGCGCAAGCCGCTCGGCAAAGGCGTCGTCATCCATCCAGCCGGTTTTGGCGATAAAGGCATCGCGGTAATAGCCAATGTGGGCAACAGGCCCGCCAAAGGACGTCAGGCCCAAGCGCCCATAGGTGCGAATCAAATCTGAGGATGTGGGGGAAGAATTGACGTTTTCGGACATGACCTGTGCCTTGGGAAAATGATAGATGTGGGCTTAGCAAATGATCTGAGGTCCGACCATGAGTGATAGTGTACCAGAAGGTTTTGAAGTTTCATTTACCGAGATGAAGCACGGCACGCGAGAAGACTATCTGGCGCTGCACGCGCTGGAGCAGCCCTTTGTGAACCAAACAGGCGAGCGTGTGCTGCGCGAGTTGGCGCGGCAGGGGGATGAGACCTTGGCCGGATACAAAATCAGCCGGCTTGAGCATGGCTTGCAATCGGCGACGCGGGCGCTGGATGATGGTGCTGACATCGACTGGATCGTGGCCGCTTTGCTGCATGACATTGGCGACGGCTTAGCGCCGCAGAACCACGACAAAATGGCCGCTGAGATTGTCCGGCCCTTTGTTCGGGACGAGGTCTCTTGGACGGTCGAGCATCACGGTATTTTTCAGATGGTGTACTACGCTGAACACTACGGCTGGGATCCGGAGAAGCGCCAAGCGTTCAAGGACAGCCCCTACTACCAATCGTGCGTGGATTTCTGTGAGCGCTGGGACCAGTGCAGCTTTGACCCTGCATACCCGATGAAAGACTTGGATTTCTTTGCGCCCATGGTCCGCGAGGTTTTTGCGCGGAAAGCCTATGACTCGGCGCATGTTCAGCCCGGCGTGGTTGTTGGCGTGCCTAAGGGCGCTGATTAAGTATCTGCGACGCCAGACCTAGCGACGCCAGACCTAGCGACGAAAGACCTAGCGACGAAAGACCGGGTACAGACCGCCCTTGAGCGTCACGCGGACATCCGCACCGGCGCTGGGGGCCGTCATCACCGGGGAGTGCCAGTGCAACTGTTGGCCGTCGTCCAACGCGACCATGAGATCCACAAACGAGCCCATGTAACGATGACTGAGCACGCGAACGTGGGTGCCTTCGTCGCCTTGCAGGGCGAGCGAGAGGTCTTCTGGCCGGATCAGGATATCGATTTCTTCCTGCCCGCCCGGCGGATCTTGGACCCAGCGCGGCATGACATCGCCAAAGGGGGTTTCGACGGTCATTTGACCGGGCGCAAAGCACGCACGCAGAAACGAGCCCTCGCCGATGAAACGGGCAACTTCGCGGGAGGCCGGGGTGGCATAGAGGCTTTCCGGCGCACCGGACTGCTCAACCTTGCCGTTGCCGATCACGGCCACTTCGTCGGCAAAGGCGAAAGCCTCGCCTTGGTCGTGCGTGACAAGCAAGGCCGTCATCTGCTCCGCATCCAGGATTTCTGTCACCGATTGCAGCAGGCGCAGACGGGTTTCCAGATCGAGGCTTGAAAACGGTTCGTCGAGCAACAGAACCCCCGGCTTGGGCGCCAGCGCGCGCGCCAGTGCAACGCGTTGCTGCTGGCCGCCGGAAAGCTCGCCGGGGCGGGTTGTTCGAAGGTCTCGCAGGCCCGTCAGCTCCAACAGCGCATCGATCCGGTGGGTGGCTTCGCGTCCCGAGATCCCTTTGAGGCCATAGCGAATGTTGCGTTCAACCGTCATGTGCGGGAACAGCGCCAAATCCTGAAAGACCAAACCAACACCGCGCCGCTCAGGGTTGATGGTCAGGCCGGGCGCGCTGACTTCGCGCTCGCCGACGTGAATGCTGCCGTTGGCCACATCCATGAAGCCTGCAACGGCACGAAACAGCGTGGTCTTGCCGCTGCCGCTGGCCCCCACCAACGCCAACCGCCCGCCATCCTCTACGCGCAGCGACAGGTTCTCGAGCACCGGATGGTTTGGGCTGTAGCCGGTTGAAATGTTGGAGACGACAAGGCTGGGCATTCGGGCTCGGGATGGTGAATGGGGTGTTAAGAAGACTGGTTTGGTACTCAATAACCCCTGTTTGCAGAAAACCGCAAGACATGCGCCTGCATTTAAGCCGTGCTAAAGCTGAAATGCAAAGGGTTCGACGGGAGGAATGGGCGTGGAATTTGACTATATCATCGTGGGCGCAGGGTCTGCTGGATGCGTGCTTGCCAACCGCCTTTCGGCTGATCCCTCGACGACGGTCTGCCTGATTGAGGCCGGCGGAAAGGACCGTAACCCCGCGATTCACTTACCTTTTGGCCTCGCCCTGCTGGGTAAGTTTACCAACCTGTCATGGGGCTATGACACGGCCCCTCAAGCCCACTTGCACGACCGCCGTTTGTTTTGGCCGCGGGGCAAGGTTATGGGCGGCTCTTCATCGGTGAACGCAATGATATATGCGCGCGGCATGCGCGCAGATTATGATGGCTGGGCCGAGCGCGGCGCCGTGGGCTGGGATTACGATTCGGTTTTGCCGTATTTTATGAAGGCCGAAGACAACGTGCGCGGGGCGGATGATGTGCATGGCGTGGGCGGCCCGCTTCGCGTTTCTGACCCCATCGACCCCAACCCACTGAGTCAGGCTTTTGTGCAAGCCGGCGCAGAAGTGCAAGTGCCGCTTGTCGATGATTTCAACACCGGCCAAGACGCCGAAGGGATTGGTCTGTACCAGACTACCACGCGCCGTGGCCTGCGCGCTTCAGCCGCACGATCCTATTTGTCTGATGAGGTGCAAGCCCGCGACAATCTGCACATCATGACAGCGCAACAGGTGCAGCGCATTACCTTTGACGGTCAGCGTGCAACGGGGATTGAGCTGGCCGATCAAACCGTCACCGCGCGCCGTGAAGTGCTGCTCAGCGCCGGTGCCATCAACAGCCCCCAATTGCTGCTGCTCTCTGGCATTGGTCCGGCGGAGGAACTGCGCGCGCAGGGAATCGATGTGGTCCACGATGCGCCGGGTGTGGGCAAGGGGCTTGCTGATCACCTCGATGTCATCGTCCAGCATCGCGCTAAAACCGGTGTTGGTATGGGCTATAACTACGACATGCCTTTGCGCGGGCTGAACTGGGCCCGGCTGTGGCTGTCCCGACGGGGCGGGACGCTGGCGTCCAACGTTGCCGAGGCTGGCGGTTTTGTGAAATCAGCGCCGGAGAAGGATATTCCCGACATCCAGTTTCACTTCTTGCCTGCGCGGATTGCAGATCATGGCCGCAAAATTGTTTGGGGCTACGGGTTCTGTGTTCACTGCTGCAATCTCTATCCCGAATCCACCGGAGAAATCCGCCTCGCCTCGCCCGATCCGCTGGCCAAGCCTGTGATCGACCCGCAATATTTGTCTGATCCGGACGACCGGGATATGGATGTCCTGATGGCGGCGGTGGACTGGGGGCGAAAGTTGATGGGCGCACCGGCCTTCGACCGGCACAGGGGGGCGGAACTCTCGCCGGGGCCGCACGTCCAGACCCGGGAACAACTGCGCACTTGGGTGCGTCAGACCGCGGATACAGTTTATCATCCAACCAGCACGGTAAGGATGGGCGCGGCGGATAATCTCAACGCCCCACTGCTGCCCGACTTGCGGGTCAAAGGGGTAGAAGGGTTGCGGGTTATCGATGCTTCGGTCATGCCACGCTTGGTTGGTGCCAATACCAATGCCCCGACAATAATGATTGCCGAAAAGGCAGCGGACATGATCCGCGCGACATCATAGGAAAAGCGAACGATGACCACGATCACCACCTACGACATCACGACCGCCGACGGCACGCGTTTCAGCCCACACGCTTGGCGCACAACGATGGCTCTGGCGCACAAGGGGCTGAGCCACGACTGTCATAAGATTGGCTTCACCGATATTCCCGGCATCTGTGATGGCGCGCGCAAGATTGTTCCGACGGTGCAGTTTGGTGACGACGTGCTTTCTGAAAGTTGGGCGATCGCCCTGCATCTCGAAGAAACCGGGCCCGAAGGGCCGAGTTTGTTTGGTGGTGAGAAGGGCAAGGCCCACGCCTTGTTTCTGAACAACTGGGCGGCCTTTTCCCTGCATCCACTGGTGATCCGCATCATCCTGTTGGACATCTACAACCGTCTGCAAGACAAGGACCGCGAATACTTCCGCACGTCGCGTGAAAAGCGCTTTAACATGTCCTTGGAAGATTTTGCCGCTGGGGGCGAGGCTGCCAAAGGCCAGCTCAAGAGCGTGCTGACGCCCATGACAAAGACGCTGGAAACCCAACAATGGCTGGGGGGCCGTGTGCCGTCTTACGCCGATTACATCGTCTTTGGTGCCTTCCAGTGGGTGCGCACCACCTCCACCTTTGACCTCGCGTCATACGGTGGCGAGCCGGTTCAAGCGTGGCTGGATGCGACTTTAGACCTTTACGATGGCCTGGGTCGCAATGAACCCGCTGCCTCGTGAAGGATTGGGCGCGTCTAAGGCTCGATTCTTGCCCGGTTTGTGGACTATAGTCGCATATTGCATTTAGCCCCCTCCATTCTGGTCCGAGATAAGGGTTCTTCCTCAGTCATGGTTAAACACTGGTTCGCCACTCTTGCCTTCTGCGTGCTGGCTTCGGTCGGCTTTTCAACCGCTGGAGCGCAGCAATCGTCTGTTCGCGTGCTGGCGGTTGTGAATGATGACATCAGCACCGATGTTGATCTGGCCTATCGCATCAACTTGGCGATTATGGTCGCCGAAGTACCAAACACCACGGAACGCCGTTTGGCGCTCGCGCCACAGGTGCTGGACAAGCTGGTCGCCGACAAAATTCGATTGCAGGAAGTTGAACGCCTGCAAATCGATATTCGTCAGAGCTTTGTCCTCGATGCCTTTGACAGCATCGCCGCGCAAAACAAACTTGATCGCGAAGGGTTTGAAGCGCTGATCCGTCAATCCGGTGTGCCGGCGGAAACCATGCGAGAGCAAATCGAAGCGCAGATTGCCATCAACGCGATCAGCCAGCGGCAAATCATTCCAGACGTGGAAATCTCGGACAAGGAACTGCTGGCCGAGGTCAACCGCATCAACGCGCTGCGGGGTCGGTCCGAGCGGCAGTTGGTCGAAATCTTCCTTCCGTTTGGCCGTCAGTCCCCTGAGGCGCAGGTGCGCCAGCAGGCTGAACAGATCATTGGGCAGCTGCAGCAGGGCACCGACTTTGGCAAGCTGGCGCAGCAGTATTCCTATGCCGCAACCGCTGGCGTTGGCGGCTCGCGCGGGTGGGTGCCGGAAGGATCGCTGGAAGACGATCTGGAAGCCGGCTTGGCCGACCTGCGCCCCGGCAACATCACAGAAACACCCATCCGCACGGATGACGGCTATTACATCATGGGCATTCTTGCCCGGCGCCCCATCGGTGCAGCGTCTTCGCGCACCATTGCGGCCTTGCGTCAGCTGTTCATGTTCTTGCCCGATGATCTCAGCAATCCCATCGCGCAACAGCGCTTGGCCCTACTGACCAATGTATCCGAGCAAGTGCGCGGTTGCCGTCAGTTTGATGCGGTCATGGCCCAATATGGTGAAGCGGGTTCGGGCAATTTGGGCGAAATAGACTTGTCGACCTTACCGCCCATCATTTCCGTTACGCTGTCGTCCTTGGAAGTCGGTGAAGTCAGCCCACCGCTGCCTGCGGACGGGGGCGGTTCGGTCTATATGGTGTGCGGCAAGCGTGTCGAAGTGGATCCCCTGACCGCCGAAGCGGTGCGGGAGCGCTTGACCAACGAGCGCATTGAAAAGCTCACACGCCGCTATGATGCGGATTTGCGCCGAAACGCTTACATCGACTACCGGTTCTGAGTTGCCACTGACGTGAAAATCAATGATCTGCCACCGCTGCGAACCGTGCTGGAGACCAACAATCTCTCGCCGACAAAGGCTCTGGGGCAGAACTTCCTGCTTGATTTGAACCTGACGGCGCGCATCGCTCGGTCGGCTGAACCATTGGACGGCTGTCACGTGATCGAAGTCGGCCCCGGTCCCGGCGGCCTGACACGTGCGCTGCTGCAAACCGATGCGCAAACACTTTTGGTGATCGAAAAAGACACGCGCACCGCCCCGATCATGGATCAGCTGGCCCAAACCGACGAGGGGCAGGCCAAGGCGTTTCGTGTTGCTTTCGAAGACGCGCTCGCGCTGGATTTACTCGCCGAAGTCAGCGCCCCCCGCGCCATCATTGCGAACCTGCCTTACAACGTCGCAACCCCCTTGCTGGTGGGTTGGTTGCGTGATTTGTGGCGCGAAGCGGGGGCGTATCGCTCCCTGAGTTTGATGTTTCAGCGCGAAGTGGTGGACCGGATCGTGGCGCAGCCCGGTGACAAGGCCTATGGCCGGTTGGCGGTGCTAACCTCGCTGACCGTGGCATCTGCGGAACGGCAATTTGATGTGCCGGCACAGGCGTTTACGCCGCCGCCCAAAGTCACCTCTGCCATCGTCCGGCTGTGGGCCCGCACCGACGTGCCCGGGCCGTTGACGCTGTTTTCACAGATTGAGCGGGTGACAGCCGCCGCCTTTGGCCAGCGCCGTAAAATGCTGCGCCAGTCGCTGAAGTCACTGGTGCCCCAGACCGAGGCCTTTCTCGAAAAGCTTGAGATCCCGCCGACCGCGCGCGCCGAAGAACGCGCGCCCCACGATTTTCGCAAAATCGCCGAAGCGCTGTCGTCAGCTCTCGATTGAGCGGATGTCCGAAACGATCTGATCCAACCCTTGCCAACGCTCTCGGCGCAGACGCTCTGCTGCGAGAATTGCACGGACTTGGCCCACGCTTTCTTCGATGTTGCTGTTCACGATGATGAAATCGTATTCCGCCCAGTGGGAGACCTCACCGGGCGCTTTTGACAGGCGATAGGCGACTTGATCGTCGGTTTCGCCGGTCATGGTCTGACGAGACTTGAGCCGGGATTCCAGCGCGGCCAGCGAGGGCGGCAGCACGAAGACACTGACGAGGTCTTGAGGCATTTTTTGGCGCAGCTGCTGTGTCCCCTGCCAGTCGATGTCGAACAGCACGTCTTGACCCGCGGCCAGCGCGCCTTCGATCGTTGCCCGAGGGGTGCCGTAGGAGTTTTTGAACACTGTCGCCCATTCCAGCAAGCCGTCGTTATCGATCAGTTCCTGAAACCGAGGTTCGCTGATGAAATGGTAATGCACGCCATCCTGTTCGCCTTCGCGCGGGGGTCGGGTGGTGGCGGATACGGACAGTTCGAG
>Ga0206124_10003871_pt1 | contig 10321 bp, 6 predicted proteins | sample Helgoland_Spring_3_FD_148671 | JGI IMG/M metagenome (GOLD analysis project Ga0206124, IMG submission 148671) | Pelagic subsurface seawater microbial communities from Kabeltonne, Helgoland, North Sea - Helgoland_Spring_Bloom_20160321_2 | ecosystem: Environmental > Aquatic > Marine > Epipelagic ... | reverse complement strand
TTTAGATGGTTCTTTAAGATCTTTAGCTTGTTTATAATCTAACTTTGATTTAAATAAATCAAAATTAATTGGTATAAGTTGTTTTGAATCAACATAAGCATTGTAATCATAATATTTACCTTTATATTCTACACATTTTATATCATTTTTAGTAACAAGTTTTCCTTTAATATCTTGTGTTTTTTCATAGTTCATATGAGCCATATGTTTAATTTCGTCATCTATATTGGGTTTATAAGCTTCCAAGTTTTTATCTAAATTATAAGCCCATTTATAACAATCTAAACCATTTTTCTTAGCGTGAATATTACAATCAAATGCACTTTCTTTCATTAAACTTAATAACTTATCAATATTCTTTTGTTTTAATTCTGCTTTTTCAAATATAACTTCATCAGTAGTCTTAGATTTATGTTTCATTCTAAAAGTTTCATTAGTTTTTTGGCTTTCTGTGGCGGTAGTTAAATACAAATATGTTTTAACATACCGTTCTTCAGGTTCAAGTTTTGAATGACTATTATTACGAACTGCACGACCAATTACTTGTTTTAAAATTGTCATATTCCAATGTGGTTCTAACATTAAAACAGATCTAACACAGCTTAAACTTATACCTTCCGCACCACTTAATGTAATTATTAATATTTTGATCTTTTCACCTCTAATATTATCAGCACTATTAAATAACTTAATTTGTTTATCTGCTATATCTTTATCTAAATCATAAATCATATAATTATACTTATTATCTGGAATAGTAACTGTAGTATTAGATACTTCAACTTTACCAAATCCAAATAAATCCAAATATACAGATAACATACCAACACCTTCTAATGTTCTAAACTGAGAATACACTAATACTTTACCATTTGTGATATCAATATCTTTAATCATTTCCATATATTTAGCACTACAATCTTGTAATAAATTATTTCGTTCTTGTATATCTTCAATTTTACTAACCTTATTAATAAATTTCTGTTTAATATCTGCTAAATGTTTATCATAGTAATTTTCACCTTCATATTTAAGATCATCATCATATTCAGTTAACATTTTATTAAATTCAGCTGGAAAACTACGAATAATACCTTCAGGAAAACTAAAATTACTTACTGCTCTACTATATGTTTTATATACACTTGATTCATCTGCATTTTTCTTTATATTTTTCTTTAATTTACTTTTTTGTTCAATATTATCTTCAATTATTAGTTTTTCTAATAATCGTTCAAATTGTGGATTAGATAAATATGCATATTTAACAAGTAATCCAGATTCTTCGGGAAAACCAGTTTTATTTTTATCAACAAAACTTACTAAACCCATAATACGTCTTTTAAAAACATCAGTCCTAATATAATCACAATGAACGCCATTTATATAATTATAAAAATACTTTTTAAAGAGTTCTTCATTAGGTGGAAAAGCATAATCGGTAATAGTTTTAATTTTTGTATCACTTATTTTTCGTAAAATATCAGAAAGTTTCCATTCTTCATAATGAATATAATTATCTTTAGTTTTAACAAAGTTTTCAGGAAGAAATTGTATAATATTATTGTCAATAGTATCAATATATTTTTTATATTTTGTTAAATCAGTATTATTAGGAAGTTTATATGTTATAATAGGACCTCGCAATAAATTACATAAATGTAATATTTCATATGGATTATTAATTATAGGAGTTCCACTTAATAATAATATTTTACATTTTTTTGCATTCATTATATATTCATATAATGGTGCTGATAATTTACTTTTATTTGATACTGTTCTAATAAAAGTATGTGCTTCATCTATTACAACTAAACTATCACTAAATGCTGAATCAAATACATTAAACTCTTTTAATTTCAAAGTATCAATAAATAATAAACTTTTTGATTTAATTACTTTAATCATTGTTTCAATATTAACTTTATCATTTTCGTGTATATCGTTAGTTTCTAGTCCTTTAACTAAATTAGGCAATAAAACATATTTTTTTTTTATATTTTTATCTGTATAAAAATTACCAGTTGCATCTATACCAAACTTTGCTTTAATTTCTTTTAAACCTAATCCATAAACTCTTTTCCACGTTACCTTATGTAAATATTCAGTAAATTGTTTTATATTAATTTTACCTCTTAATTCAGCTACTTTAGTTTCAGTAAGCCCATTATAATGAATAAAATTAATTCTATTTAGTATTATTTTTTTTATACTTTTATCAATTTCAGTTTTTTCAGTTTCATTACAGTCTCTATATGTTTTACCTGTTTCTGATAATTGCGCATCACCTGTAGTAAAAGACCATTTTTTTATGTATTTATATTTTTTAAAATCACTATGTATTAATAATTCTTTAATATAGTTATTACGCAATGAAGCAGGTAATATTACATATATTTTTTTATTTGCTCTCAAATATTGATTTACTAATGTTATTGACGTTGCTGTTTTACCTGTTCCAAGTTCGTGATATAACAATAATCCTCTATAAGGACTATTAATATCCAAATATTTATCAATTAATATCTGATGTTCAAATGATTTACTTTGGTGTTTAATTTCTTCTATTTTATTAGGATGAAACTTATTTTGTATATAATCTATATATCCTACACGATTTGGTAAAACATAGTTTGTCATCTTACCTATTTTTAAGATAAATTATTTTTTTATATTTGATATAATTAAAATAATGTCAAAAAAAATTAGCTTTAAGTCAATTCCATCGCATAATAAAACAGTAGCAAGCACATATGCAAATCCAACTAAAGAACAATGCGAAGAAATCTATGATAATATTACAAAGGGATTACCTATTTTTAATCCACACACAGGCTACCAGCTTAATTATTATAGTCCTATTACGCAAAAAATACTTAGAACCTGTTATAAAACCCATAAAATGACAAAATTACCAGATGTTATTGATCCTAGAAATTTATTTGGTAATACAACACCTCCGCAATTATCATCTGCATCTTCACCATCACCTACGGCAAGATCACTATCACCACCAGGTGTGGCAATAAGATCACCACCAGGTGTGGTAGCAAATTTGAAAGCAAATTCATTTGGTGCTAAAACAAATAAAAAACCATCTTCACCTCCACAACCAGCTTCACCTCCAGGATCTCCACCTGCAGCAAGAAAACAATCTGCATCACTTTCATCATCACCATTACCTCCACCATCAACATCACCACCAGGATCATCACCTGCAGCAAGAAAACAATCTGCATCACTTTCATCATCACCATTACCTCCACCATCAACATCACCACCAGGATCTCCACCTGCTGTAAGAAAACAATCTGCATCACTTTCATCATCACCATTACCTCCACCATCAACATCACCTCCAGGATCACCACCTGCTGCAAGAAAACAATCACCACCAAAACGAAAACTAAGTTTTAAAGATATTTCTGATAAAACAGTTGATAAAAAAAAATATGCTAATTTAAGTTACGAACAGTGCAATAGCTTTATCAAACAATGTAAAGATGTATTGGAAAAACAGGAACAAGAAAAAAGTAGTAAAGTAAATAGACAACAAATTATAAATCCAAAAACAAATCAAAAGATATATACTGACAGTCCAATTACAAAATATTTATTATTTACTTGTTATTATCATAACAATATAAAAGATGTTGAAGATATTGCAGAAATAGACACATTATGTGTTAAACCACCAGCTATTAAAAACAATTATAATGCTATTCTTACTAAATGTAAAGATCTGAAATTAAATTATACAGAATCTAATTTGGATAATTTATTTGTAGAAACCGAACTTGACGTTAAATATTTACCTTATTTTAAAAACTATATTATATCTTGTAAACAAATTGAAAAAAAACAAACTATCGACTTTGATACAGTTTGCAAACATTTTGAAATTATATTCAATTTATTAAATGTTGGTAGTAAATCTACAATAGCTTTGTATGATGATAGATTTTTAGACGATTTAAGTAATGCTAATTATCCTTCTAACTTTATTGTTGATAATAAATTATCTACAACGAATAGCAATTTATATAATTATACCGATATAGTTTCAGAATATAATGCTATTCATATTATTGATAAATCAGCAATATTACAGAATTCCATATTTAATAGAATATATGTATTTTCCTATACACAACAAAACATAGAATTCTGTCCATATGGTAAATCACTTTTATCATTAAATGCATTAGATCGAATTTCAATAGTTATTAAAAATAGTAATAAAACTGTTCCTAAATATTTTGCACATTCATATCGAGATGATACTGAAACTAATAATAAACTTAACTATATTACTGCATTCCTAACTACATTTGCTACTGATTTTGTATCTAATATTGAAATAATTGAACCAGATTCAGCAAATAAAATAACTGAATTAGAACAAAAAATTCCTAATATAAAACGAAATGAATGTTATGATCTTGCAACATTATTATATCATAATGCGATATTTAATAATGATAACACAAATACACCTATTGTAGGTGTTTTTAATGGAACAGTAAATAGAAGTTCAGTAAATGCATTTCAATATTTATTTAAATTAGTAGATATTCAAACATATAATATAAATAGAGATAAGCTATATGAAATTGAACACAACTATAAAAACGGAGGAAGACAGCCATTAAGTAAAAATCTTAATTTAGAATTAAGTAATTTAATTCTTGATTCTAATTTTAACTTAAGTGATGCAGTTAAACACCGATTAATTACTATATTAACTAATATGCAAGCAACAGGCAAAAATAATGATTATAGTAAATCGCTATTTTTATTTCACGGAACTTCAAATAAATTAAATTCAAATTTATTAACTTCGTTTTTATCAACTTCTTTTAATGTTGATATAGCAATCCGTTATAGTAATAATAATTCTAATCCACATATGTATGTTTTTAGAATCAATGATAATATTATTAAATATATTAATTTTGCGGATGGATTACACCAAGTATTATTATTACCAGGAACAAAAATAATTGAACAATGTATATTAAAATATCATAAATACACTTTTATTATATGTGATCTTGAAATGACAAATGCAACTTATCTTTCAAATATTTTACATAATGTTAAAACATACAATAGTAGATATACTATTACCGAATATGGTCTTAATGTAAAAGATTACACAGATGATTATATTAAAATTGCTCAATATAGACACGATGATTTAATTGATTTTAAATATGGTAATGATACTATTAAGCTAACTAATGATAATAAATATTTAGCTTCTGAATTATTATATGAAGCTTCTTCGATTCATAATTTATTTTTAAATCTTAAATATACTATTCATCAATTAATTATTAATAATATATATAGTTATTTTATGGATGATAAAATTCTTGAGTATAATATAATATATTCTGATACAAAAATAACTACTACTAATAATATCTTAACGGGATGGAATTATAACAGTAGTTTAAAATCAACCCTTACAAACCCGAATTACAAATATGATTATGATTTCTTAATTATTGATTTATTGTGTAATAACTTTGATATAGCGAATAACTTAAGTTATTTATTAACAACTGATAATAAAGTTAAAAAAGTTTGGTTTAAAACAACTGGTATATTTAATGGTGTTGCTTGTCAAACTATTACCGAAACTGATAGTAAAGATATTGCTAAATTAAATGCTATATTTGAAAAAGATATAAATACTATTATTGAAACAAATATAATTTTTAACAATAATAAAACAGATATTACACCATTTGTAAATAAATATATAGATTTAATACAACAATTTAAAACAGACAATATTCTTGATAAAATTATTACTTCATTTGAATTTTTTATTAATAATGTTTTAAATATTCCACATACTAGTGACGAATATAAACAACTACAAATATTTATAGAGATTATTAAAAGATATTTTAATGCAAAAGTAGATTATATGTTATCCCTAAATAGAAATGATTTAATTACTACAATTCATAGTAAAATGTCATTAACAGGAGGAAAAGATAAAGAATTATCTCCAACTAGTCCTAAAATACCAAAGAAAGCTAAATCATCAAGTAAAAACCTTATTATGAATACTGATCCTACTACATTTGATGAAGAAGGTTATGAAATTACACCACAATATTATTCATCAACACATACAATTAGTTTATCATCACTCAAATCAATAAAAATCTTTAAAAAACTTAGAAATTAACAATATTCTTTTAAGTCTTTTAAGTTCAACTGAAAAATATTATACTTGATCACAAGACACAAATATAATACCTAAACCAATTAAAACTATTCCTATTATTCCTATATTACTAATATGAAATTGATTTGTATATATACTATAAATTAATAACAAAATTATTTCTAAAGCTACAAAACTTCTAAAATAAGCAGGATTAGGACATATTTTAATTATGTAATATGATAACAATATAACAATAAATACTACTATACTATATATATAATATTTTGGTTTATATAATTCATCTAAATTATTAGTATTATAATTAATAATATAATATATTAATGCTATAAAACCAATTAATATTGATGTAATAATTGGAAATAAAAACTTATCAGTCTTATCGGTTTTGTCCAGTTTTTGAAATAATATTAATCCTGAAGTTACTACACTTCTTAAGATCGCTAAAGGTATCCATATCATTTTATTTTACTTTGTTTTAATTCTTCCCTACATTCTTTTATTTTTTCTTTTATCTGTCTTAGGATACCTTTATCTCTTAATTCAGTTTGATTTAATTTGTCCATCAGTAAATGCGCTAATTCTGTTTTAAATGCCATTTATTTTTATAATTCATAATAATTTATTCTTCTTCTAATTCTTTTAATTCTTTATCCAATTCTTGAATAGCACCAACTAAATATGCTATTATTTTTGTTTCTGCTATAGCTTTATATTCATCAGTATCACTGACTATACTAGGAATTATTTGTTCAACTTCTTGTGCTATAAATCCTACATTATCTTTATTATCTTTAATCCATTTAAATCCAACCGGATTCAGATCACTCACTATATCATAGCAATTTGTTAGAGTATTAATATTTTTTTTAAGATTTATATCAGAACTATGATATGTAGCAAATGCAGTAATATCATCGCTAACATGTAAATTACAATTAACATATAAATTAGATTCCATATCAAGTGTGGAATTAATTGCAGGTCTATCGAAAGCACTATCTGGTGATGTTGGTTCATAATGTTTTATAAAAAACTCGGGTAATACATTATTGTTGCTCGCATAACCATAACTATCATCATTAAAATAACCAACACAAGGTATTTTAAACTTAATATTTGCTGTTCTAGTAATTTTATTTTCATTATCGTCGGCTTCGTATTGTCCATGTGTTTGAGAAATATTACGATTTAAACTATGAGCAATAAAGCGATTTAATTGATTTGAAGTATTGGTAAAAGAATAATCCGCAGCATTAAACACAATTTCAGGTGCATCAGGATTTGCAAAATTAACTTGATATTGAATTGTAACTCTTTCTTTCGATTCTAACATAAATCTATATTGATTTTCAATTTGATGACTCATATTTTTTTAATCTATTACTTATATTTTTAATACTATCAACAATATACGGTATTAATTTATCTTGTTTTATAGTTTTTATTGTTTCACCATTTAATCTAGTATCTCTAACAAACTCAGGTAATACTTCTTCTATTTCTTGTGCTATAAAACCGATAGATTCATTATTATTCTTTTTCCAATTAAAACTTACAGGTCGTAATTTATTTATTATTTCCAATCCATTTGTTATATCTTTAACATTTTTTTTTAATCTAATATCTGATGGAATAGTAACATCAAAAGCAGTAATATTTTCTTGAACAATAACTTCTTTTTGCACCGAAAAATGTTTTGTGTTATTATCTCCAATAATTAAACCTTTTAATACACCATTGCTATCATACCAATTATTAAAATATAAAGATTTACTAATACTACTAATATTATTATCGCTATCAATTGCAATATCATAATAACCTATATTAGGTAAATGAGATTTTACGGTTAATGTTTTAGTGTATGCTGTATTTTTAATAAAATTAATAAAAGCATTATTAACACTATCTAAATCTAAATTACAACCTGTTTGTATTAAAATACCATCAATTGATTGATTACCACCTGTTGTAATATCCTTATGATGTGTTGTGTTTTTTTTATAAAAAACTTTTATTTTAAGATTACTACAATTGTTTATTACGTTCATTTTTTATTTTTGTAATACGATTTTTTAAAGTTTTAATGGAATCTACTAAATATGGTATAAGTTTATTTTCTTTAATCATTTTATATTCACGTTCTTTTATAAGACCAGGAAAGATCTCCTCGAGTTCATTGGCAATAAAACCAATTTCGTATTTATTATTATGTTTCCAAATAAAACTAACAGGTCTAAGTTTTTCTATATTTTCTAATGAATTTTCAATTTTATAAATATCATACTTTAAATTACTATCTGATAAAAATTGCATAGTTGAATAAGCTGTTATATTACTTTGAACAATTAATTCACCATCAATATATAAATTACTATAATATGTTATATTACTTGTATCATCTAAACTATTAAAATCAAAATATCCTCTTTTATATATTCTATCATCATTACTATTAATTTCTATACAATTTTCAATATTAAAATCAGTAATAGCATCTACATCAATAGAATGATAATTACAAGCTCTAAAGTGTTCGATTTCAATTAACACATCTTTTATATCAACACAAGCACTAATATCTACGATACAAGGATGTTGGTTACCAGTAATATTTGTATAATTAACAGAAATATTACTACCTGTAGCAAAACTATCAATAAGTTTATCAGTCATTTTTCTATTTCTTTAACAAAAAAAAGAATGATAACTGAGTTCAATAAAAATAGATTTTATAATAAATCTAATTTAATAGTATTTTCTACAGCTACTACGCTAACCAATACTAATTTTTATTATAACTTTATATCATCAAATAAAACTGATATTAATATTCATAATTTAGATCCAAATAATATATATTTATCCATATATAATAATAAAAATTTATATAAAAATTATGATTTCATAGGTATCTTTACAAAGAAATATGATCATCATACTATTTATGAACATTTAGATCATAATACAATATATATTCATAAATCTAATTTGTATATAGTTATTAATAATAAAGTATTACCATTAATGAGAACTGATATTGACCCAATAATTAAAAGTTATAATGATTATTTTAAAACTAATTATTCCATTAAATATTTAGATCATATGCCATTCTCAATGTCAATTAATGCTATTTATCCAATTAAAATATTTGAAAAATTATGTGGTTGGTTATCAGTATCTAACATTAATCTACATTATCAAATGGTAATATTCAATGCCTTTCTTGAAGTATTAAATATAGAATATTTAGATATTCAATATAACATAAGACATTATGATCATATACCATCGCTAGATTATTTATATTTATCAACTATATTTGATATAACCGAATATGTTGAAAATATATCAACAGATGCTTTAAAAACAATAAAATACAATGGTATATTAATTGAACAAAAATATTGTAAGGATCGCTATTCTATTATTGTTGATAATAAAGAATATTATAATAATTTAGATCCATATGATCCAGTTCCAATATATTACAATAATAAATTACATATAGTTTTTTCAGGATTAACTAAAAATAATAATTGTCATCGTAAAATGTATTTAACAGATCTTAATACTTTAATACCATTAAAATCAAATAAAATAATTGAAAAAAACTGGATACCTTTTATACATAATAGTAATTTATATTTTATAATATCTTTTAATCCTTTAACATATTATGATTATAATAATGATATTACAATAAATAAAAATATTAATTATAATTATTATCCAAAAGGTAATTTAATATTTCATAATGATATGTATATTGGTTTATGTTATCATAAAGAATATAAAAATAATATAAAATATCAAGGAACTTTTGTATATTTTATAGATCCTAATACATTAGATATTATTAAAATATCCAATCAATTACAATTTAAATATTGTAGTAATACACCTAATCCTACAATAAAATGCTTTGATCATAATGATTCATTAACAACATTAAACGATATAATAGTAAGTGTTAGTTCAACATTTTATAAAAAGAATTTATTATATTCTATAATGCCATTATATATTTATAAAAATAATAATGAAATTTTTATAATTGTTAATATTCAACATTGTTTATCATTTGTTTATAAATTAAACATA
>Ga0206124_10003869_pt1 | contig 10323 bp, 8 predicted proteins | sample Helgoland_Spring_3_FD_148671 | JGI IMG/M metagenome (GOLD analysis project Ga0206124, IMG submission 148671) | Pelagic subsurface seawater microbial communities from Kabeltonne, Helgoland, North Sea - Helgoland_Spring_Bloom_20160321_2 | ecosystem: Environmental > Aquatic > Marine > Epipelagic ... | reverse complement strand
TTTTCGCGAGAAACGACGCCGATCAACATTGCTGGATACTCCTCATCCACATCAAGAATTGAGAACGTTTGAGCGTAGTATCCAAGACAACACCGATTGCCAATCAGTGTTGTTGTCGTTTAAGCTTCGAGCGGTTCCAACCAATCTACGTATATAGGGTTTGGTTACCTGCTTTGTTTTTTTCCATAAAGTAGGAGATGTTCGCAATTTCCTACCATTCGCCTGCAAATTTATCAGAATCAGCAATCAAGCCTGTATCGTTTCAAGGCATGGGACTGGCGCAGGTACCAAGCATTAGTGCCATGACAGTTATAAGACTTTAGTGGCAAAGAAGTGTTTTGAGATTGGTTATCCGTCGATTACACGGTACTGCATGCGCAATGCCGATTAGACTAATAAATAACAGATTGATGGAGCAAGTGTGTAGGTTTTACAAAAATAACAATGCGTATACCGAGCTCGCTAATTTTTAAGGCTTAGATGTGCTCAGGTTGAGACCTAAATGAAATATTCAGTTATTAATATGAAAAATACACACCCGAGTATTAATTACTGTGCAGATTAACTTTAATGCCCACGGCGCAGAAAATCAGGGACTTAACGCGTTTTTGCTGATCTTGTTGGCCGAGATATGTTTGGTCACGATGGGGCATTTCGTCAAGTTTCTTACACTTAGTTTAGACACCATGACGGTGTTTGTTGTGGTCCAAGTAATGTCGATAGTGTTATTGCTGCCCGTGATTTTGGTGCGCGGAGTAGGGCGTTTGCGCACGCCTAATATTGGGCTACACTCGGTGCGCTGCGTGGTTGGCGTAACATCTATGTGTCTAATATTTTACGCGTACCAGCAGCTGGATCTAAGCCTAGCCACTTTACTCAAGCTTTTGTCGCCAGCGTTCATTCCGTTCGCTGCTGTTTTGGTTTTAGGTGAAAAACCGTATATTTCGACGCTTGTTGCGCTGGCCATTGCGCTCGTTGGGGTCGCGGTGTCGATTAATATCGATCTTAAGGAATCTACACACGTGTACGGCGTGATTGCCGCAACATTGGCAGCCCTCTTGGCGGCATTTGGGAAATCTTTGGTTCGCCGCATTGGGCGCAATGAGGGTGCGGACGTTATTGCTTTTTATTTTGCATGCTTTGGAGCTTTACTCTCAGTGCCTGTCTGGCTGCTGCAAGGCGGTTCACTGACGATAGTGATGGGACTCTCCGTCAACTCGCTGTGGTTGTTATTGCTGGTTGCTTCCCTGGCAACGCTAGGCCAGTACACGGCTACCGTAGCGTATACAAAGCATCGAGCGGCTGTCGTTGGCCTGTTTACGTATATGGCTCTTCCGATCGCAGGCGTGATTGGCGTCGCTTTTTGGGGTGATCAAATGGGGAATGCATTCTTGCTTGGATCAGCGCTCATATTAATGGCTGGTTTGATTGGTTCGAGCGCCCGATTAACGCGTACACCGCAACAAAATCGATCTGTCGAACGGCGTAATTCTAAAGTCTGACCGAGCAACCTTGAAATACGCTATTTTCACCCCACTCTTTCCCTTCAACAAAGACTTAGGTTTTTGCTAAGTTTTGCGCGTATAGCTTAGACCTACGGCGCGAGATCATGTATTATCCCGCCCAAATTTTGAGTGCCGAGCCAAACACTGTGCTACTCCAGTCCGCGATTTTAAATGGCGGCGTGATTTGCATAGGAACATGACGCTCGGCATCTTGCGTTTTGAAAGGCGCAAGAGCTGCATTAGCAGCAACTGAAATAACAGCGTTAGACCGACCAGAATAAAACTGGCAATATGGCGTAACGCACTGATTTTAAAACTAATTTAACTTGGGCTCATACGGGGCTCATTAATTGACAACCAAGAGAACATCATGGCTGACCTATCGAAATACAGAAACATTGGCATCTTCGCCCACGTAGACGCGGGTAAGACCACGACTACAGAGCGAATTTTGAGCCTTACCGGCAAAATTCATAAGATGGGTGAGGTGCATGATGGTGCAGCGACAACTGACTTTATGGAGCAAGAGCAAGAACGTGGTATTACGATTCAGTCTGCTGCGACTAGCTGTGAGTGGGACGGTCACCGAATGAACATCATCGATACACCAGGACACGTTGATTTTACTGTTGAAGTGTATCGTTCACTTAAAGTGCTTGATGGTGGTGTTGGTGTTTTCTGTTAGTCGGGTGGTGTTGAGCCCCAATCAGAGACTAACTGGCGTTATGCCAACGAGTCTGAAGTAGCTCGTGTTATTTTCGTAAACAAGTTAGACCGCATGGGGGCTGACTTCTACCGCGTTGTAGACCAAGTTAGAACCGTATTGGCTGCAAATGCTTTGATTATGGTACTCCCGATCGGTATTGAAGATGACTTCGTAGGTGTAGTAGATCTACTCACGCGTAAATCTTACATTTGGGATGAGTCTGGTGACCCTACAGCTTATACCGTTGGTGATGTCCCTGCGGATATGGTTGATAAAGTTGAAGAGTATCGCGAGCAGTTGATCGAAACAGCTGTTGAACAAGACGATGAAGCATTTGAAGCGTATCTTGAAGGCGAAGAGCCTTCAATCGAAACGGTTAAAGCCTGTATCCGTAAGGGTACCCGTGACCTCGTATTTTTCCCTACATTGTGCGGTTCTGCGTTCAAGAACAAAGGCGTTCAATTGGTCCTTAATGCGGTTGTAGATTACTTGCCAAGTCCAACAGAAGTTGTTCCGCAACCTATTGTTGACGAAGAAGGTAACGAGACAGGTCGTGTTGCAACGGTAGACGCAGATGAAACTTTTAAAGCGTTGGCGTTCAAAATTATGGATGACCGCTTTGGTGCATTGACGTTCGTGCGTATCTACGCAGGCAAAATCAATAAAGGCGACACAATCCTAAACTCGTTCACAGGTAAAACGGAGCGTGTAGGCCGCATGGTAGAAATGCATGCAAATGACCGCCCCGAGCTCGACAGTGCCCAAGCGGGAGATATTATCGCGATCGTCGGCATGAAAAATGTTCAAACAGGTCACACACTTTGCGATCCTAAAGACATAATCACACTCGAGCCAATGGTATTCCCAGCTCCAGTTATCTCTATGGCTATCTTTCCGAAAGATAAAGCCGCAACTGAAAAAATGGGTCTTGCGCTAGGAAAGATGGTTGCTGAAGATCCATCGTTTATTGTTGAAACTGATCAAGAGTCTGGCGAAACTATTCTTAAAGGAATGGGCGAGCTTCACCTTGATATTAAGGTTGATATCTTGAAGCGTACGCATGGAGTTGAATGTTCAGTGGGTGCGCCGCAAGTTGCATACCGTGAGTCAATCACACAACGCATCGAAGACAGCTACACGCATAAGAAGCAATCTGGTGGTTCTGGTCAGTTTGGTAAGATCGATTACGTGATTGAGCCGAATGAGCCGGGCGAAGGTTTTACGTTCGAGTCTAAAGTTACTGGTGGTAACGTACCACGCGAATTCTGGCCAGCGATTGAGAAAGGTTTTGCCACGTCTATGGACAAAGGTGTTTTGGCGGGCTTCCCAACAGAAGACGTTAAAGTGACGTTGTTAGACGGTGGTTTCCACGCGGTGGATTCGTCAGCAGTTGCTTTTGAAATTGCAGCGAGAGGCGCATATCGTCAGTCATTACCAAAAGCAGGCGCACAAATCATTGAGCCTATTATGAAAGTTGACGTGTTCTCGCCTGAAGACAACGTTGGTGACGTCATTGGCGATTTGAATCGTCGTCGTGGCATGATCCGTTCGCAAGATCTGAACCCTACTGGTGTTCGTATCAAAGCAAATGTGCCACTAGCTGAGATGTTTGGTTATATTGGTGACTTACGCACGATGACTTCTGGTCGTGGTCAGTTCTCAATGGAATTTGAAAACTACCAACCTTGCCCACGCAACGTGGCCGAAGAGGTTATTGCTGATGCCAAAGAGCGTGAAGCAAACAAATAAAGACGACTTAGTTTCTGATTTTTGATTCTTAGTCCGTTTTAGAGAGCCCTTGCTTAGCAGGGGCTTTTTTTTGCTATGTATATCGAAGACTATGTAAAGAGTGGCGCTAAGAAAGATTGGCAACTAGTTGCGTGGTAACAAGCTTACTCCAATGACGGTAATTACAATTCCGAGTAGGTGATACACCGTAAACGCTTCTTGCAAAATCAATACTGCAAAGACACTAGTGAAAGCGGGGCCGATCATTGCGACAATACCAGTGCGACCAGCACCAATGCGCTCAACCGCCGCGGTTGTAAAGAAGGTTGGGATGACCGTACAGAAAATTGCAATGATCAGAATTATTATTAATGCAGTATTGTTTACTGCGAGTGCCATATCGATAGCTGGACTGGTGATTGCCCAATACGTAAATATACCGAAACTGGCCGATATCAGGGCGATACAAGTGAATACCTGACTTCCTACTTTGGTGATTAGTGATTTGCTTAAGATTAAGTAAACCGAAAATGACAAGCCACTGGCAATGATCCACAAAGCGCCCACCGAGACTTCAGGTCCGAACTCACTAAGGTCGTGACCAAATATGACACTGATCCCAATGTACGTCACTAACAGTGCCGCGGCGGTTCGAAGGGTTATGGCTTGGCCCATAAAAAGCGCGCTAAGAATCACCACAAAAGTAGGGTAGGTATACAGGATCATGCGGCCAAGCTGCGCACTGACATATTGCAGGCCAATTAGGTCGAAAAAGCTCGCTAAGAAATAGCCGAACAAGCCTATGCCGCTAATTTGTGCGACAAGCGGCAAAGTGATGGGAACTTTATTGCGGCCCCGTCGAATAAACAGCCACAACAATACGGCGTAGATTGGCGCAGAGAACAACATCCTCAAACCAATAAGAGTGACAGGTTCAACGCCCTCGGCGTATGCTAACTTTACAAATATGGGACGAATTGCAAACAGCGCAGCGCTTCCAACCGCGAACGCAAAACCCACTGCAATATAGGAAGAGGAGAGACGAGCAAGTGCTTCACGAATGGCTTGCATAGGGTAAAAGAGTATTTTTTCTAGTTAGGCTTACTGTCTAGTTAGCCATTTGGTTTGCCATTTTGCAAACGAAAGGAAGACAACATTTCCCCCGCCAAGGTTAACAGCCCAAGCGGCGCCCTCAAGTAGACCAGATTCACTCGTAAACTCATAGCCAAATCCAAAATTATCTGAACAATCAAATTCAGTATTCGAGGTGCCTTGTGCTGTGCACGAGATACATTCGCCAGGTTGTCTGGTGAAGGGAAATGACGGCGACAGATGAGTTGCGAAAAGTTGCCCAGTGGGGTTGGGGGATGTGGTGGTTACGGCCTCTAATTCGTTGTTGCATAGATCGAACATCAGGCTTCTGGGTGAACCAGGTGCACAAGTCACGCTTTTTGAGGTTACTTCTGGTGGTCTTCCAGCGCAAACTTTGAACTGGGCATGAGCGGGTAACAAGGCGCTAGCAAGTGCAGTCGTGAATCCAAGCAATAGATTCCTTCGCTGTTTCGATCTGTCTTGTTCTCAGTCGTTCCTTCTTATGTGTCGGAGCCATTTAGCTAAACTCATTCTTTTGCCTTTATTAGTTAGTAACAGAAGGTAAATTGAAGGCAAGTAAGTAAGGTCAAAAAGCGCTTTAGTTTAAAACTCTATGACACCGTGGCGTTATAGCAGTGATAAAATGCCAAGCTATTCTAAATAGCGGCTTCAACACAGATATGAATATCAGACAACCAGCATTTAATTCGCCACACTATACGGGGCAAGCCTTTTCGGTCTCTTTCTTGGATGTCAAAGATTCAGGCGGCACTGATACGCGAGTTATCGCGCAAGTTTGCTTTGATCTAAAAGGGGCACCTGTCAATGTCTTCAATCAGAGTGTGTTTGACGAACTTCATTTGGTGCTCGACCAATTAGAAGATGCTCCCGAATTGGCCGGCGTTATTTTTACCAGTGGAAAATCTGTATTCGTCGCGGGCGCTGAAATACCCGCTTTGCTGGCGTTCGGTAAAGCCGACGACGTCACAGGGATTCATAAGCATGTAATGTCCGGCCAATCCGCGTTTTCACGCATTGAGGCATTGCCTGTTCCTACAGTGGCAGCGATAAATGGTGTGGCGCTAGGAGGCGGCTTAGAGTTCGCATTAGCTAGCGACGCCAGAGTGATGTCGGAACGCGCCAAAGTTGGGTTGCCTGAGGTTAACCTCGGGTTGTTTCCCGGTTACGCAGGGACTGTTAGATTGCCTCGAATGATTGATCCTGTCACTGCCATGCAATGGATTAGTACAGGTAAGCCACAATCGGCCCAAAGCGCCTTAGATGCAGGCTTGGTAGCGCGAGTGTGCGACGCAGAGTCTTTGCTTGATGTGGCGATTAGCGAGCTGGATAGCGTAGCCACTCACATGACTGAGATCCGAGCGAGAAAGCAACAGAAAGTCACTGCAGACGATACAACACGCAAAAAACTTGACCAAATTTCCGTTGGCTTAGACGTTCGACCAGGGCCCAATTATCCAGCGGCAAGTTTAGCCATGTCATTGGTTGTAAACCAATTAGACAATCCCGCAGAGCAAGCTGGCTTGGCCGAAGCCAGAGCGTTTGCTGATATTCTCACTTCTCCGACCGCTATTAACCTTCTTAGTGTGTTTATGAACGAGCAAGCGGTGGCTAGGGTCGCAAAAAGAACTGCCGCCGGCGCACGGTCAACCGATAATGTCGCCGTTATTGGGGCTGGCATTATGGGCGGCGGTATCGCCTATCAATCGTCGCTTAAAGGGATAGGCGCTGTGCTTAAAGATATTCAGCCTGAAGCACTTGAAGCTGGAATGAATGAGGCTATACGAAACTTCAGTACACAAGTTGCTAAGGGTCGACTTAGTGAAAAAGAAGCGCAACTCGCGCAAGCCAGAATCAGTCCAACGCTGGACTCAGGTAGTTTGAGTGATGTCGATTTGGTGGTCGAGGCAGTCGTCGAAAATACTGCGATTAAGCAATCTGTATTGAAAGACTTGGAAGCACACATTTCGTCAAACTGTGTTTTAACCTCAAATACGTCAACCCCCTGAGCAGTTTTGCGGTCTGCATTTCTTTAACCCTGTGCCAGCGATGCCTTTGGTTGAAATTATTCGCGGAAAAAAGACTAGCGATACGACCATTGCCACGACCGTGCAGTACGCACTGCAACTGGGTAAGAATCCTATTGTTGTGAACGATAGCCCAGGCTTCTTAGTTAATCGGGTTTTGTTTCCCTATATTATCGCGGCGCAAATGCTGATTGCCGAGGGAGTGGATTTTCGTCAGATCGACGAAGCCATGCAAAGTTGGGGCTGGCCGATGGGGCCCGCTTATCTCAGTGACGTTATTGGTTTAGATACGATGACTCACTGTCTCGACGTCATGGCTGCTGATATTCCGCAGAGGATGGCACCGGACTACATGTCAGCGATCCATACACTGCATAGCAATGCACGTTTGGGACAAAAGAGCAGGCAAGGCTTTTACCATTATGCGCGCAATGAGGCGGGTGGTATGACCAAGCAGCAAGACGAGTTAGCACTAGGTTTGATTTATCTAAATGCACCTTCTGAAATCAATTCTAGCGAAATACAAGAACGGCTTACGCTCGCCTTTTGTTTTGAGACGATCCGATGCTTAGAAGAAGGCGTGGTGGCGTCGGCGGCAGAAGCGGATATGGCATTATTATGGGGTCTTGGCTTTCCTCGTTTTCGCGGAGGAGCACTGCAACACGTCGATACAGTTGGCATAGCGGCGTTCTGTGCGATGGCTGAGGGCTATGCGCACCTAGGCCCGCTTTATGAAATCCCGCAACTTCTAGAAAAAATGCGTAAATCCGGCACTTCTTTTTACGGATAGCCGCTCACACCTACCGTAGTAGGCCAAAAACGAGTATTATCTACCCCCACTCAGCGATCGCTCTTGGAGTAGTTCGTTGTTCAATTCGCCCACCGGTTTTTAACGCCCTGTAAAACGAGGGTTAACAACTGCGCTTGGGACTTATTTCAGATCAAATAGGTGATTTAAAGAATGAATGTTCATGAGTATCAGGGCAAAGAAATCCTGAGGAAATACGGCGTAGTTACACCGCGCGGAATCCCTTGCTTCTCTGTGGAAGAAGCGGTTGCAGCTGCCGAGAAATTGGGTGGCTCTGTATGGGTTGTTAAAGCACAGATTCACGCTGGTGGACGAGGTAAAGGCGGCGGCGTTAAGGTTGCTAAGTCGATGGATGAGGTGCGCGAGTTTTCCGATCAAATATTGGGAATGCAGCTTATTACGCATCAGACAGGGCCTGAAGGCAAAGAAGTTAAACGCCTTTACATTGAAGAAGGTGCGGCGATTGCCGACGAGCTTTATGTAGGCGCTTTGGTTGATCGCGAGACGCAAAAAGTTGTGTTGATGTGTTCTTCTGAAGGCGGCATGGACATCGAGACCGTTGCTGAAGAGACTCCAGAAAAGATTATTAAAATTTACGTTGACCCTACAGATGGTTTACAACGTGAAGAAGCAGAAGATGTTTGCCGCAAAATGGGCATGCCTGAAGTAACCGTGGCGCAAGGAGCAGATTTCCTCGAAGGCTTGTATCAAGCTTTTGTTGGTTCAGATGCGTCTTTAGCCGAGATCAATCCTTTGATCGTGACACAAGACGACAAAGTGATCGCTTTGGATGCAAAATTCAATATCGATTCAAACGCTTTGTTTCGTCAAACCGAAATCGTTGAGTACCGCGATCTAGACGAAGAGGATCCGGATGAGGTTGAAGCATCTAAATGGGGACTTAGCTACATCTCTCTAGACGGCAATATTGGTTGCTTAGTGAATGGCGCGGGCCTTGCTATGGCAACAATGGACATCATTAAGTTATATGGTGGTGAGCCGGCTTGTTTTTTGGACGTCGGTGGTGGTGCAAATAAAGAGCAAGTGACTGAAGCATTTAAGATCATGCTTAAGAACCCTAACGTGAAAGGTATTCTCGTGAATATTTTTGGCGGCATCATGCAGTGCGATGTCATCGCCGAAGGCATTGTTGCCGCGGCGCATGAAGTCGGTTTAAGTGTGCCACTCGTGGTTCGCTTAGAAGGCACTAACGTTGAGAAAGGACGTAAGATTCTTGACGAATCTGATGTGAAATTACAAACCGCCACGACTATGGCGGACGCTGCAGAAAAAATCGCTGCGGCAGTTAAAGCTTAGGAGTACGACATGGCAATTTTAATTAATAAAGATACGCGTATCGTTACTCAAGGTATCACTGGTAAAACGGGTGAATTTCATACTGAGCAATGTATAGCTTATGCTTACGGTAAAGACTGTTTTGTGGCAGGTGTAACACCTGGTAAGGCAGGGCAAGTTGTACAAGGAGTTCCGGTATTAGATACGGTGGCTGAAGCAAAAGCGCAATATGGCGTGAATGCATCGGTAATCTATGTACCACCGCGCTTTGCAGCCGCTGCAATCGACGAAGCGGTAGACGCTGAGTTAGATTTAGTGATCTGCATAACTGAAGGTATTCCAGTGGCTGACATGATCCGCACTCGCGACAGAATGCGTAAAATGAACAGCAAAACGGTTTTGGTAGGTCCTAACTGTCCTGGTGTGATTACACCAGAAGAAGTGAAGATCGGAATCATGCCTGGCTATATCCACAAGAAGGGCCGCATCGGGGTTGTGTCGCGTTCAGGCACACTAACGTATGAAGCGGTGCATCAAGTGACTCAATTAGGCATGGGCCAATCAACGTGCGTTGGTATTGGCGGTGACCCTGTAAATGGTCTTAAGCATTTAGACGTTATGAAAATGTTTAATGAAGACCCTGATACCGATGCAGTCGTTATGTGTGGTGAAATTGGCGGTACTGACGAGGAAGAGTGTGCAGCTTGGATCAAAGCTAACATGACTAAACCTGTAGTTGGTTTTATTGCGGGTATCACTGCACCTCCCGGAAAACGTATGGGCCATGCTGGTGCTATTATTTCTGGTGGACAAGGTACTGCACAGTCTAAGATCGATGCATTGGAAGAAGCAGGCGTTTACGTAACGCTTAATCCTTCAGAGATGGGCTCGACTCTTAAGAAAGCGCTTGCTTAAAACAGCTTAGACCGCTTTTGACTAAAGTAAAAAAAGGGCAACTATTTAGTTGCCCTTTTTTGTGCGGGTTTGCCTTTAATTTGTTAAGAAAAAATCGTACCAAACTTTCACATTGTAAGGGCGTGCCGTGATTTATATTTCGGTCTCAAATTAACCACACAACTATTCGAGAACAATGAAACTAATCCTCACTTTCAAGTTTTTAGTTATTCTGACCGCTGCGGCTTT
>Ga0206124_10003834_pt1 | contig 10396 bp, 8 predicted proteins | sample Helgoland_Spring_3_FD_148671 | JGI IMG/M metagenome (GOLD analysis project Ga0206124, IMG submission 148671) | Pelagic subsurface seawater microbial communities from Kabeltonne, Helgoland, North Sea - Helgoland_Spring_Bloom_20160321_2 | ecosystem: Environmental > Aquatic > Marine > Epipelagic ... | reverse complement strand
TTTTTCACAGCCTGTTGATCAGTCGCGGCGATGAGTTGGTGTTCGAGCACTACTACAACGGCCGCGATCCATCACGCCCTGCGAATATGAAGTCAGCCTCGAAAAGCGTTATCTCTGCTCTGGTTGGAATCGCCATCGATCAGGGAATAATCGCCTCGGTTGATGAGAAAGTCGTGCAGTATTTTCCAGAAATCATTTCTTCCAGCGATGATGGAGTAAAACAGCAGATCACCATCGAGAACCTCCTCACCATGCAATCGGGTCTGGAGACGACCAGTAATCGCAATTACGGGAAGTGGGTGCTCAGCGACAACTGGGTTGAGTTCGCCCTTAAGCAGCCCCTAGTAGCCGCCCCCGGCACGCGGATGCTCTACAGTACCGGCAGCACCCATCTTCTGTCAGCGATCCTGACGAAGGCGAGTGGCATGAGTGCCAAACAGTTCGCTCAGGAAAACCTAAGTTCGCGGCTTGGCTTCTCCATGTCCTATTGGCCGCAAGATCCCCAGGGAATCTATTTCGGCGGCAACGATATGGAGATGACACCGCGTCAGATGTTGGAATTCGGCCGTCTGTATCTAAACGATGGCCTGCGTGGCAGTGATCAGGTGATCTCCAAAAATTGGGTGCAGGCTTCGCACCAGCCTCGCAGGTTCCTGTCGCCTGGGGTTATGGCGGCCAGCTAATATTCGTCGTGAAGGAGCTAGATCTCGTCGTTGTCGCGACTTCTGAGAGTGCGCCCGGACCGGCTAGAAGAGGGCACCTGCGTAGCCTGTACGATCTGGTCGAAGACCATGTGCTATTGGCTGCTAAAACGCAGCAACTAAGTAAGTTGTAGGCAAGAGCTCGCTCCGTCTTGGCTGCTCTTAAAACCCCATGTATTCCTATTTGTGCCCCTACAAGTTCAGGTAAGCCCGTATTTGAGTTAGCGACGATCGCGTAAGTAGAAGGAAAGAAACAGATGAACATCAGTGTGTATCAGGTCGATGCCTTTGCTAATAGAGTCTTTGAGGGCAACCCAGCGGCGATATGTCCGTTAGAGAAGTGGCTGCCAGAGCACACCATGCAGGCCTTGGCGGCGGAGAATAACCTGTCGGAGACAGCCTTCTTCGTTCCCACCGAAGACGGTTTCGAGCTGCGAATTGGCTGGCGACCAGGCTGCTAGGCGGAGAGGTAGTATTCGATCTTGAGCTTATTGATCTCGATAACATCATGATTGTGCAGCTTGACTGCGCGAGAGCCAACCGCTTCACCGTTGATCATCAGCAGATTCTCTTCGCTTTCCTGATTCAGGCTGACAATGAAGCGGCCGTCCGGTCGTTTGTTTATCTGCACAATCTCAGCGCCGGATCTTCCAAGTTTTACAGAAGGTTTTTCAAGGGCTAATTCCTTGCCCGCACCCTTGCCGTTTAGAATTTGCAGCTTTGCGGCACCCAGACCTTCCCTTGAGGAGCCGGGCATATCAATGGGTTTGTGCAGATTTGGGTTGGGAGGGGGGTTCAGTCCGGATTGGCGCCTGATAAGAACTGTCTTATCGTCATCGCCTGTTGACATGGATTCGTTGATATAGCGCAGTTCGTGTTTGCCAATGACGATAACATCGCCGTTCTTAAGCGGGTGCTTTCTTATCGGTTGGCCGTTGACGTAAGTGCCGTTGGTGCTATCCAAATCTTCCAAAAACGAATCATCAAAGATTGTAAGCAGCTTTGCATGATGTCCGCTCACGGCGAGATTTTCGATACGAATATCATTATCATCCTTGCGACCAATCGTCATAACTTCTTTGTCGAGGGGAAAGTCACCCAATCGCGAAGAGTTAAAACTGAATTCCAATTTACCTGGCATGATAATTACTATCCTCTCGGTTTCTGAGCTGTATTCCCCTGCTAGGTCTGCATGAGAATAACAGAAATATTGTCTTTACCGCCGTAGTGATTCGCTAATGCAATCAGTTTCTTGGCGGCAATTTCTAAATCAGCAATGTTTTCATCAATAATTTCAGCAATCTGCCAATCGGAAACCATGTCGGTCAAGCCGTCAGAACACAGTAGCAGTAGATCGTAGGCCTGAAGCTGCTCTTCGTTTGCTTCTACCTCAACCTCGGGGCGAGTCCCCAAGGCTCGCGTTACAACATGACCGACATTGGCGCTGCGTGCTTCTCTCTCGGTGTAAAAGCCTCTATCGATCAAATCCTGCACCAGGCTATGGTCTTTAGTGAGCCGCTGCAGGGTGCGGCTTCTGTATAGGTATAGGCGAGAATCACCTACATGTCCCACATAGACCTGAGAGCCCATGACCACGGTAGCTACAATCGTCGTGCCCATGCCTTTGTAGGCTTCCTCAGCCTCTTGAGCACTGTATATCTCAGTATTGCTAGAAGAAATTGTATTGGAGACAAATTCCAATAACTGAGAACCAGTTATCGATACGGAATTTTCCTGCAAAACGAATTTGCGGAGCTTTTCTAACACGAACTTGACGGCCATGTGGGCGGCGACCTCTCCAGCCTTATGTCCACCCATACCATCGGCAAGGACGGCTATGCCGAGTTCTTGGTCGAATCCAATATGATCCTGGTTATACTCACGGCGTAATCCCGTGTCCGTATATCCCGCTATTTTTAACAGTGTCTGAGTCTCCGACATTAATCCGTCCTGAATGCTTCAATGCGATCGACCAGCATGGAATAGACCTCTGGCAGGCTCTGGTTAATCTTTTCCTGACCATCAAAGAGATACAGGTATTGTACAAAAATCAGTAGCAGCAGTCCGAATAAAAAGCCCATTCGAGCGCTTATTGGAGACTTTTTGAGATAGGCCATCGATGCTGCGCCGTCGGTTGGTGTGGCAGCGGGGTTCTGCAGCTTAATACTGGCGTCTGGATCAGTGCTAGAAGTCTTGTCAGTAAAGGTTTTGTGATGCTTGTTCTGACTATGCTTTTGGAAGAGCTCCACCGCTCTTTGCAGGCTGTCGCTCTCGCGACCCTGGGGTACTGTCGATATCATATTCGCGATGAGTCGCTGAATATCGTCCGGTAGTTTTGTGAAAGACTTTCGCACTACGAAACTGGTTTCCTGATCGCTGCTCGGTAGCGAGCCGGTAAACAATTGGTAGAGAATTACCCCAGTCGCATAGATGTCAGATGCCTTGCTGCGTTCCTCATTCTTCAGATGATAGAACTGCGCGTTCTCAACGGTGCTGAGATCATCCTCCAGGGAGAAGTCGGTGAGCTTCACCCGGCCATCAGCGGTGAATAAAATATTCGTGGGGCGAAGGTGTCCATGCACTATGCGGTTATTGTGCGCAAAAATCATCGCCTGGCATATTTGGTTGGCGATCTTCAGAATTTCTTGCCAGTTAAGCACAAAGGAGAGCTTGTCGTTTAGTGTCCCACCGCTAAGATATTCCTGCACTAGAATAAAGTGTCTGTCGTTGCGAGAGGTGCCGTGTGTCTTCACGATGTTCTCGTGTTCTAGAGATGCCAATAGGTTGCTCGCCTCATAGCCGCCACTGGTGCTCACCTTCTTCTTGATAATAAGTAGGTTGTTTCTATCTTTTTGTTGGTAGAGGTAGACCGAACCAAATTTGTCTTCGCGCAGAATGTCTAATAATAAGAACTTGGACTTGATCTTGGTGATTCCCTGCTCAGCTCGTAGCCGCTGTTCGACATCTATGTGGGAACCCTGTGATACCGCCAGAAGATCATTCTTCAATTGCTCTGCAGATTGTGGGCGCAGTTCCGGGTCCTGGTTCAGACAGCTCAAGATTAGCTGGTTCAGTTCGGGTTCGATCTCAGTATTTAGCCGGAACGGTTCGGGGAAAACACCGGTGGGAATCTTGCCAGTGAACAACTCGTACATGACCACGCCAATGGAATACAGATCACTTCGTTCCGTGACGTTATCCGAGGACTCGCGCTGTTCGGGCGACATGTAGTTGTATGTCCCCATAACGGTGCCCGATGTTGTCTGGTTGGTTACCTCTCTCTTTTCTTCATAGAACTGCGCTATTCCGAAATCCAGGATTTTCACGTTGCCGCTCTCATCGATGAGAATATTTTCTGGCTTAATATCGCGATGAATCACATTATTCTGGTGAGCATAGGCCAGAGCCTTCAGCAGCTGAATAATGATATCGATCTTGTCCTTATGAGAGATCTCATTGATCTTGGACGCGGTGCCCAGATCGACGCCCTCTACGTACTCCATGACGAAGTAGGGCATCTCATCCGCGCTAATCCCGCGGTCGATAACATGAATAATGTTTGGATGTGTCAATCTTGCGATAATGTAGGACTCTCGATCGAAGCGCCGTCTAGCCTCCTCATCACGGCTGAGGTCATTGATCAATAACTTGATAGCTACAGGTCTTTGCAGCGACTCCTGAATGCCCCGATAGACATAGGCCATGCCGCCTTCGCCGATTTTGAGTAGTTTTGAATAACCATCTAACTGCATCAGGATCCCATCTTTTTCTGACTACATGCACTGGATTGGTGTGAGATCTCTAGCCTAATGAGGGTGGGCTTACTAAAATGTGATATTCTTCGCAAAATCACAGTGTTAGGAAGCCAGTCCGAGACCGCGCGCAAGGAATATAGAGAGATGAGAATACCAAGCTTCGCACTTTCCACTTTCGCCGTTGTGTTGGTTTTGTACCTCCTTATCGTAGGCGAGGCGCTGCTGCTTCCCTTGGTGATCGCCATTGCCCTGTGGTATCTGATCAATACGCTTGCCGCGGCATTCGCACGCATTCAGATAGGGGGATTTCAGTTCCCTAGCCTGGTCTGTCTGCTAGCATCGCTACTCACCTTTGTTTTACTGATCTGGGGGCTGATTAACTTCCTCAGCGGTCGCGCGGACGATGTGCTTCAGGTGATTCCGATCTACCAGGAGAATCTCACCGAGCGCCTGCAAAACCTCCCATTGGTAGTTGTATCTGCATTTCAAGATCAGCTAATCACCGACTGGATAGATCTGCCTGCCTATGCAACATCGGTTGCCGCATCCTTTGCAGGGATTCTGGCGAGCGGGGGGCTGATCATGATCTACATCCTGTTTCTGTTTCTGGAGCAGGGTAATTTCGATGAAAAGATCAGCGCTCTGTTTAGCAGCTCGGGTTCCGAAGAAGACGTGCGCAAGATTATCAATAGAATCCGCAACGATATTCAGAAATACATCAGCATAAAGATGTTCACCAGCTCCATGACGGGGTTGCTCAGTTATATATTCCTGCGCATCGTAGATGTTGATTTTGCGGGAGTCTGGGGGCTGCTCATCTTCCTGCTGAATTTCATTCCTACCGTGGGCTCCATAATCGCTACTATATTCCCGGCGATGATCGCCCTTGCACAATCCGATGGCTATACCCTGTTCATTTTGGTTCTGGTGGGTATCGGCGCCCTGCAGATATGCATCGGTAATATCCTGGAGCCGCGATTGATGGGGAATTCCTTTAATCTAAGCCCGATCGTCATCCTTCTCAACCTGGGTCTGTGGCAATACATCTGGGGAATACCGGGGATGTTTCTGTGTGTTCCTTTCCTGATCATCCTGACCATCATCCTCAGTCATTTTCCAAGAACGCGACCTATCGCCATTATTCTTTCCAGCGATGGCCGGCTAAGGGTTACTGAAGATGCTGTGTTCGAGGAATTTAACTTCGGCACTGATCATGCCGGCATGTTGCCCGCAGACAAGGAGCGCGACGAAGGCTGAGCTCGCAGGCTCCCGTCGAAGCGAAAAAACCCTGCAATATCCGCGTATTACGCGCTATAATCCTGTCCTTTTTTATTATTAGCCGACCCCAAACTCAGGGTCAGGCCAGAGAATCGGATTGATCCATGACTAGTGCTGAGATTAGACAGAAGTTTTTAGACTTTTTTGCCAGCAGGGGACACCAGATAGTTCCCAGTAGCTCGCTCGTGGGGGGCAATGATCCAACGCTGCTTTTTACCAATGCCGGTATGGTTCAGTTTAAGGATACTTTTCTCGGTGACGAGGTTCGTGACTATAATCGGGCAACTAGTTCTCAGCGCTGTGTTCGAGCTGGCGGCAAGCACAATGACTTGGAGAACGTAGGCTATACGGCCAGGCATCACACATTCTTCGAGATGCTGGGTAATTTTTCCTTTGGCGACTACTTTAAGCGAGAAGCCATCAAATACGCTTGGGAATTTTTAACTGTCGAATTGGGGCTGCCTGCGGAAAGACTCTGGGTAACGGTTTACGAGGATGATGACGAGGCCGCCTCTATCTGGCTCGATGAGATGAAGATCGATCCTAACCGTTTCACCCGCCTGGGCGAGAAAGACAATTTTTGGGCCATGGGGGATACAGGACCTTGCGGGCCTTGCTCGGAATTATTCTACGATCACGGCGAAGATGTGCCCGGTGGTCCTCCGGGAAGCCCGGATGAAGACGGCGATCGCTACATAGAAATTTGGAATCTGGTATTCATGCAATACGAGAGAAAGGCTGATGGGTCGATGACACCACTGCCAAAGCCCTCTGTAGACACGGGTGCTGGACTGGAGCGATTGGCGGCCGTCATGCAGTCGGTGCACAGCAACTACGAGATAGATCTTTTCCAGCAGTTACTGAAAGCCATCTCGAAGATAACCGGGGTGAGTGATCTTGATAATAACTCGCTAAAAGTTATAGCAGACCATATACGGTCTTGTTCCTTCCTCATCGTCGATGGTGTGTTGCCTTCGAATGAGGGCAGAGGCTATGTATTGCGTAGGATAGTGCGGCGCGCGGTTCGACACGGTTACCAGCTTGGCGTGAAGGATGTCTTCTTCTACAAAATCGTGGCTGCGCTTGTCGGTGCCATGGGGCAGGCCTATCCGGAACTTGCACAGAAGCAGCAGTTCGTCGAGAAAGCCTTAAAGGATGAGGAAGAGCAATTCGCCCGTACTCTAGAGAATGGCATGTCAATTCTGGAGAAGGCGATCGAAGAGCTGGATGGAAATATTGTTCCTGGTGAGACAGTCTTTCGTCTCTACGACACCTACGGTTTTCCCGTTGACCTTACCGCCGACGTTGCCAGAGAACACGATCTGTCTCTGGACATGAAAGGCTTCGACAAGGCCATGGCGGTACAGAAGAATCAGGCGCGGGCGGCGAGCAATTTCGGTTCGGTCGCAAAGCTAGAGATCGCCGGCGATGAGGTTACCGACTTCATTGGCTACGAAAAATTACAGGGTAGCTCGAAGCTGCTGGCTATCTTCGCAGACTCGAAGAAGCTTGAGAGTGTTGGTGAGGGCGATGAGGTGCTACTGCTGCTCGATAGCAGCCCTTTCTATGGTGAGTCTGGCGGCCAGGTTGGCGACACAGGCTTGCTGAGCAATGCCAATGCCTCCTTCGAAGTTTTGGATACGCAGAAACAGGGTGATGCCCTCGTTCATAGAGGCGTATTACGCAAAGGCACTCTGCAGCTGGGCGATCAGCTTTCGGCAACGGTAGCAGAAGATGCCCGCGCCGCTATCACACTTAATCACAGTGCGACGCATCTGATGAACGCTGCGCTAAGAAGTGTGCTTGGCGAGCATGTGCTACAGAAAGGTTCGCTAGTCGATGCAGATCGATTGCGCTTCGATTTTTCCCACAGCGCGCAAGTTTCTTCCGATCAGCTTAGGCTAATTGAGAATCAGGTGAACGAAGAGATATTGAAAAACTCATCTGTTAGCAAGGAAGTATTGCCCATAGACAAGGCTCAGGAGAAGGGCGCGGTGGCACTGTTTGGCGAAAAATATGGAGACGAGGTTCGTGTCGTCTCTATGGGTGGTGACTACTCCGGGGAATTTTGTGGCGGTACCCACGTGTCGCGCACGGGAGATATTGGTCTGTTTAAGATTATCTCGGAGTCAGGTATTTCCTCTGGGGTACGTCGTATCGAAGCGGTGACGGGTAAGGGGGCATTGGCTCTGATCGAAAGAGAAGAGCAGACGCTCAGGCAGGTCTGCGAGATAGTGAAATCGAATGCAGACGATGTGCTCGATAAGGTGCAGCAATTGGCGAGCAATACCAAGGCGCTGGAAAAACAGCTAGAGCAACTCAAATCGCAGATGGCCTCTAGTGCGGGGAGCGATCTTGCTTCTCAGGCAGAAGAAATCGCCGGGGTAAATGTTCTGGCCGCTGTAGTGGAAGGATTCAATCCAAAGACGCTGCGCGATACCGCCGACCAGTTGAAGAACAAACTTGGCAGTAGCGTTGTCGTTCTTATCACTGCATCGGAAGGTAAGGTGAGTATTGTTGCAGGCGTGAGCAAAGACCTGATTGGCAAGGTGAAGGCCGGGGAATTGGCGAATATGATTGCCATGCAAGTTGGTGGAAAGGGTGGTGGTCGTCCCGATATGGCCATGGCCGGTGGTAGTGATGTGGCTGCCATACCAGGGGCTGCGGCGAGCATAAAGCCCTGGCTTACGGAAAAACTACAGGGCTAAGAGTCCTGTTAGCGTAAGGCTCGAAAAGGGTTTTACCAATAACAGTTAGAGATCACAGTAAGAGAATCGGAATAGTTTAGCTATGGCGTTGATCGTTCAAAAATTTGGTGGAACATCTGTTGGGACTGTCGAGAGAATCGAGGCAGTGGCAGACAAGATTATTGGTTTCCGTGAGCGCGGTGACGATATCGTCGTCGTTGTGTCTGCAATGAGCGGAGAAACCAACCGCTTAACGGCTCTTGCCAAAGACATAATGGAGTATCCGACTCCCCGTGAAATGGATGTGCTCTTGTCTACCGGCGAGCAGGTTACGATTGCTCTGTTGAGCATGGCCTTGGAGAAGCGCGGCTTTGGTGCGCGCTCCTTTACTGGTGGGCAAGTTAAAATATTGACTTGCGAGACTCACACCAAGGCGAGGATACGCGAGATCGATGGAAGCAGAATTCATGCACAGTTAGAGCAGGGCAATGTTGTGGTTGTTGCGGGCTTTCAGGGTGTCGATGAGCATGGCAGTATCACAACACTAGGTCGTGGCGGTTCAGACACTACGGCTGTGGCTTTAGCGGCGGCGCTAGACGCGGATGAGTGTCAGATCTATACCGATGTTAAAGGCGTCTACACTACTGACCCCAGAGTCGTGGAAGATGCGAAGTTACTTAGCAGTATTACGTTCGAAGAGATGCTTGAGCTCGCCAGTCTTGGTGCCAAGGTCTTGCAGATACGCGCGGTAGAATTTGCGGGCAAATACAAGGTGCCCCTGCGAGTGCTATCAAGTTTTGAAGAGGGTCCGGGTACCCTGATTAGTTTAGAGGGAGAAGAGAAGATGGAAGACCCTACTATTGCCGGCATCGCATTTGAGAGAGACGAGGCCAAGTTAACCATGGCGGGCGTTCCAGATGTGCCCGGTGTTGCGTATCAAGTTATCGGGCCGGTGAGTGCGGCTGGCATCGAGGTCGATGTTATCGTGCAAAATGCGGCGGAAGACGGAACCAATGATATTACATTCACCGTTAAGCGCAGCGAAAGCGACAGAGCGAAGAAGATTCTCGACGGGCTGCTACCCTCGTTGAAGGCTCGGGAAGTATTGCTGGATAAGAAGATAGGCAAGGTGTCTGTAGTCGGTGTAGGTATGCGTTCCCACGCGGGTGTTGCCAGCAAGACCTTTAAGGCGCTTGCTGATGAAAACATCAACATTCAAATTATTACTACATCCGAGATCAAGATTTCTGTGGTGATAGAAGAGAAGTACCTAGAGCTCGCTGTTCGCGCGCTTCATAGCGCCTTTGATCTTGGCGATCCTGAGTACGGCAAGGAAGAAGACGCTTAGAACCACTCTTCTATCCGAAGAAACCCTACTCATTTTAGTTGGAATGTCGTTCATTAAGGCAGATACTAGTAACTGATAATGTTATTTCCCACGGAAGTAAAGGGAGTTTACGTTATATTTTCGAAGTGTCTCAATGCCCGCTTGAAATTTGGTAAAAGAGGCCTCGAACGACGCGGCGCAAAGCAATATGGGGTAAGTTGTAATAGTAGAATCTGGCAGACAGCCCCACAAGACTGAAGTAGCACTGCAATAGTGAGTACGGAAAGCACAAGGAAACGAGTTAAAGGAGGATTGCAATGTTAATACTGACTCGCCGAATAGGCGAAACATTGATGATCGGAGACGAAGTCACCGTAACCGTTCTTGGTGTAAAGGGAAATCAGGTAAGAATAGGAGTGAGCGCACCCAAAGACGTGGCTGTGCATCGTGAAGAGATCTACCAGCGAATTCAAAACGAGAAGGATGGGGATGTTGCTGGTGGTGAAAGCGATGGTGTTGAGTAGTCCTTCCAGCTCATTTTAGAAACTGGAAATATTAGAAACCAGCATCTGGCTGGTTTTTTTTATGGGTTTTAGGACGATCGGTTACTTAAAAAAAGCGGCAGGAAGCAGGAAATTTCTCTGCCTT
>Ga0206124_10003828_pt1 | contig 10410 bp, 6 predicted proteins | sample Helgoland_Spring_3_FD_148671 | JGI IMG/M metagenome (GOLD analysis project Ga0206124, IMG submission 148671) | Pelagic subsurface seawater microbial communities from Kabeltonne, Helgoland, North Sea - Helgoland_Spring_Bloom_20160321_2 | ecosystem: Environmental > Aquatic > Marine > Epipelagic ... | reverse complement strand
AGCGAGTCGCATCGAAGGCTTGACAGGAGTGTGGATCGATGCAGATGAAGGCTTGAAAGCACGCAAAATTGCTGCCCTCGGGGTCAAATGTTCGCGTTGGGTCACCATGCATGGATTTGCCTTCAATCTGAATACAGATTTGGACTTCTTCAACCTCATCGTTCCGTGCGGCATCAACGATCGGGGCGTCACCTCCTTGGCCAAAGAATCGGGACGCGCAATCGACGAAGCTGAGGCATCGAATCGGCTGAAAAGCCACCTCACAGTGTTGTTTGATTGGAATTTGACTTCCGCGGACCAAAACCGTTGAAATTGTCTGAACTTCGTTCCAAATTCAGAACATGAAAACAGTACGGATTCTCCTCATTTCAAGCTGCATACTAGTGGTGTTGAGCTATATATCTGGCCATGGATATATCTGGGGGGGACTTGCAGAAACGTATTTCCGAGGCTGGAATAATTCGAACATCGATGATATTGAATTTCGAGATTTGCGGACCATTTCCGCGGCGAATGGCGGATCTCCTTGGATGGCAAAAAACGAGAGAGACCTCGCTTTTACCGAGGAAGAATTGGCTTGGCATGAGGAGTACATGTCCGCTAGTTTTTTGGTCTTGCATGGCGACACCTTGATTTTTGAGCGGTACTGGCAAGGCCACGACCACACCACAGTAACCAACTCTTTTTCCGCCTGCAAATCGATTGTTGCGTTGGCGATTGGCTTAGCCGTGTCCGATGGCAAAGTGCGGGTTCAAGATGAATTGGCAGCTTACCTGCCTCGCTTTGCTGGCGATGGGGGAAAAGGATTGACCGTGCAAGAAGTGTTGCAAATGCGATCGCACATTCCATTTGGAGAGGATTACGCCAACCCCTTTGGGTTCATGGCCAAGGCCTATTACCGCGAAGGCATTCAACAATTGCTTGAACCTTTTCGGGTGCCCGAGGTGCCGGGAGTGAAGTGGAAATACGAGGGAGGGAATACGATGCTTCTGGGCGAATTGATGGCAGGGTTGAATGAGGGTTCACTGAGTGATTGGGTTGAAAAAAGGCTGTGGGAACCGATGGGCGCTCAGCACGACGCGTTTTGGGGTTTGGACGCTCCGGATGAAGAAGGTGGAATTGAACGCTGTTTTGCCGCGTATTACGCGACATCGCGTGATTTTGCTCGGTTTGGAAAGCTGATGAACCACGAAGGAAATTGGGATGGCAAGCAGCTGATTGACACGACGTACATGGCAGCGATGGTAACCCCGATTTCGGCCATGACCGACGAATGCGATGCATCTCACTATGGGTATCAAATTTGGTTAGGAGAAACGCAGGCCGGGGAGCCATTTAGCTGCATGGAAGGGTTGCGGGGTCAAATGATTATTGCCGTGCCGGCATACGATTTGGTTGTCGTGCGAACGGGCTACAAGAAAGACAAACGAAAGACGAGCGCACTTCCCTCTGACATTGAGCGGGTGCTGGACATGGGCCTTCGATTGCTGGGAGAGTGACCGTTATGACCCAGCTGTAAATTCGCAATGGTCATGTGTAAACCTTACGATTCACTTTGCTGCTTTGCATGTTTCATTTGTAACGAAAACACATTCAAATGAATCAGAATAGTCAACCGATCCGATGCCTCGTTGTCGATGATGAAATGCCCGCTCGCCAGGCCATTTGCCGTCAAATCGAGAAGTACTGTCCCCATTTTCAAATTGTCCAAACAGCAAGCAGCGCCGCTGAGGCGTACCAATTGATCCGAGATTTGGCTCCTGAAGTGGTGTTCTTGGATATCCAGATGCCCCACGAGTCGGGATTGGAGTTGCTAGACCGTTTCAAGGATCGGTCGTTTTACGTTGTCTTCTGCACTACTTACCATGAATACGCTGTTGAGGCGCTGCGAAAGCGCGCATTTGATTATCTACTGAAACCTGTTGACGGGAAAGATTTGATTGCATGTGCAAAGCAGATTACCCACAAATTGCGCGTGCAACCGGAAGAGGAGACGCCAAAACCGGGCGGGCGACGGGTGGAATTGATTACTTCGGGACAGCGCCATTTTGTGCGCCATGCAGACATCCTATATGTAGAGGCGTCCGGGAGTTATTCAACCCTTTACTTGGAAACAGGCAAGCGCATCACCGTGTCCAAAAACCTGAAACGCATTGCAGAGATGCTCCAAGACCCACTTTTTAAGCGGGTTCACAATTCATTTTTGGTTCGGCTTGCCTCCGTTCAGACGTTCAATCACCGAAGAGGTGTACTGCAGCTGCCGAATGGCAAGGAGGTGCCCGTGGCGGTTCGAAAACGAGAAGAAGTGCGCCAAGAATTGATTCAATTGATGGTGAATGAAGCACCCGAATCGGAGAGGAATCTTGCGGCGGAAGACCAAGGAGCGTTTGAAAAGCCGTAACGCTGCCGGAGAGGGCTATCTTTGTCCCACATGAAACGGCGTGACATCAGGCAATTGAGCCAAGAGCAATTAAAGGATGCGGTGGTCGCAATGGGAGAAAAACCCTTTCGTACCAAGCAATTAGCGGAGTGGATTTGGACGAAGTCTGCCGGGTCCTTTGAGGAGATGAGCAATTTGTCCAAAGGTTTTCGGGCCAAATTGGAAGAGGAGTTCGAGGGGAATCGCATTGGCCTCTCAGACCAACAGATCAGCCGGGACGGCACCATCAAATGCGCGTTTGACGTTCGAGCGGGCCAAGTAGTGGAGGGCGTGCTCATCCCCACATCGAAAAGAATGACCGCTTGCATTTCCTCCCAAGTTGGATGCAGCCTTGCGTGCAAGTTCTGTGCAACCGGAAAGCTGAAGTTGTTGAAGAACCTCAGCGCGGCTGAGATTTATGACCAAGTCGAGATGATTCGGGGGCTGGCCGACCGGCACTATGACAAGAACCTCAGCAACATCGTGTATATGGGAATGGGGGAGCCGCTATTGAATTACAGTGCGGTGTTGGAGTCGGTTGATCGCATTTGCGGCGAACCCGGATTGGGCATGTCGCCGAAGCGGATTACAGTGAGCACAGCGGGAATCGCCAAGGCAATCAAAAGATTAGGCGACGATGATGTTCGGTTTAATTTGGCGCTTTCACTGCATGCAGCCAATGACGAAAAACGCAATCGCATCATGGCCATCAATGAATCCAATAATTTGGAGGCACTAGCGGAAGCGTTGAAGTACTTCTACGAGCGGACCGGGACCCGAGTGACCTACGAATACATCATTTTCAAGGACTTCAACGACGATTTGGAGGATGCCCGTGAATTGGCGGCATTTTGTGAGCACGTCCCGTGCAAAGTGAACGTAATCGAGTACAATCCCATTGATGACGGCGAGTTTGAAATGGCCAGTACCGAGCGTGTCGATGCATTTGTGGAGCTGTTGGAGTCGCAAAACATCATTGTGAATGTTCGTCGGTCCCGCGGAAAAGACATTGACGCTGCTTGCGGTCAGTTGGCCAACAAGAATGCTGCCGCAGATCCTCAGCCCAAAGAGGGGTCAGTCGAGCTTTAAGACTGCTAAGAAAGCGGATTGGGGAACTTCGATGTTGCCGACTTGGCGCATTCGCTTCTTTCCTTTTTTCTGCTTTTCGAGCAACTTACGTTTCCGGGTGATGTCACCGCCGTAGCACTTCGCAGTCACGTCCTTCCGAACGGGCTTGATGGTCTCTCGGGCGATGATCTTCGCGCCGATTGCGGCTTGCAGTGCAATCATGAATTGCTGCCTGGGAATGAGCTCTTTGAGCTTCAGGCAAATGCGCTTGCCCAAGTCAAAGGCATTGTCCTTGTGAATCAGAGCGCTCAGCGCATCGACGGGATCCCCATTGAGCATGATATCCAATTTGACCAATTTGGATGCTTTGTATTCATCTGGGAAATAGTCAAAAGAGGCGTAACCACGGGAAACCGACTTCAGTTTGTCGTAGAAATCAAAAACGATTTCCCCCAAGGGCATTTCGAAAGACAATTCCACGCGGTCCGAAGTCAGATACACTTGATTCGTGAGAACACCGCGTTTTTCGATGCAGAGATTCATCACTTGTCCGATGTATTCGCTCTTGGTAATCACCTGGGCCTTGATGAACGGCTCTTCCACGTGCAACAAGTGATTGGGCTCGGGCAAGTCGGATGGGTTGTTCACGATGAGCATCTCATCGGTCTTGGTGTAGGCGTGGTAGCTCACGTTGGGAACGGTAGTGATGACCGTCATGTTGAATTCCCTTTCGAGCCTTTCCTGAATGATTTCCATGTGCAGCATGCCTAAGAACCCACAGCGAAAGCCGAATCCAAGTGCAGCGGAAGATTCCGGTTCGAACACCAACGAAGCGTCATTCAACTGTAGCTTTTCCATGCTCGCTCGCAACTCTTCATAGTCCTCCGTGTCGACGGGGTAAATTCCAGCGAAAACCATTGGTTTCACATCTTCAAAACCTCGGACACTTTCCGCGCAGGGCGAAGATTCGAGCGTGATGGTATCGCCAACTTTGACTTCTTGCGCGTCCTTGATTCCAGAAATGATGTACCCGACGTTTCCAGCGGAGAGTTCTTTCTTGGGTGATAACTCCATCCCTAACGTTCCAATCTCATCCGCCTCGTAGACTTGATTGGTGGCAAAGAACTTCACCCGATCGCCCTTTTTCAGACGTCCGTTCAAAATCCGGTAGTACGCAATAATGCCCCGAAACGAATTGTAAACACTGTCGAAAATCATGGCTTGAAGCGGCGCTTCTACGTCCCCTTTTGGTGAAGGAACGCGCTCTACAATGGCTTCGAGGATGTCCTCGACGCCCAGGCCGCTCTTGCCACTCGCAGGAATGATGTCATCAAGGGAACAGCCGATGAGGTCTACAATTTGGTCGCCAACCACCTCCGGATCAGCGGAGTCGAGGTCCATCTTGTTCAAAATTGGAATGATTTCCAGGTCGTGTTCCAATGCGAGGTACAAATTAGAGATGGTTTGTGCTTCAATTCCTTGCGTGGCATCTACAATCAACAAGGCGCCTTCACAGGCGGCAATGGAACGTGAAACTTCATAACTGAAGTCCACGTGACCAGGAGTATCAATGAGGTTAAACACGTATTCCTCCCCGCTTTTAGCGGTATAAGCCATCTGAATCGCATGGCTCTTGATGGTAATGCCCCGCTCGCGCTCGAGGTCCATGTCGTCGAGTGCTTGGTCCTGCATCTGCCGTTCGCTGATGGTTCCAGTAGTCTGCAAAAGACGATCTGCGAGGGTGCTTTTGCCATGGTCAATGTGGGCAATGATGCAAAAATTACGGAGGTGTTTCATCAATGGTTCGTGTGCTGCAAAATTACACCTCAAGCGCTTCGTTTGGTCGGATGTTCCGTTGCTTATTTTATGGGGCGGTAGTATGTACTATATTTACAAACTTCCCGAACGTCAATTTGTTGAAAACGCAACGTTATTATCAATTTTGTTGTTCTGATTACGAAAACCTGTTTACATGAAGCAATTCTGTTTTGCACTCACCGCTTGCTTGATTTCTTTGATCACATTCGGCCAGAATTTGGTCACGGATGGAGTGGATTATTCCATGGGCGTTGAGGTATATGAGCAACCGTCAATGACCACGGTTGAGGATATTCTTGAGCGTTACGGCTCCTTCAAAGGCGCGGTCTTGAACATGACGCGTGATGAGCACATTGTGATGCGCGCCTCGGACAGCTGGGACAAAGAAAAGGCGCGTCAGATTTTGAAGGAAAGGAAGGATCAATGGAAAATGGATCATGCCGATGAAATTGAAGATCGCAAGCAAGCTCGGATGCAGCAAACAGGAGGGTGTGACTGCTGGATTGAGCCCGATGCTTCATACACACAAATTACGGTAGACGACATGTATTACACCGCCGGGGCCGGCGAGTATGTAGACTTTTCGACACCTCCGATTCAAATTAACTTTGACTTTGAGTTGTATGGCATCGTGTATGACAGTTTCTACCTGAACTCCAAAGGATCGGTTTCCTTCGGAGGCTACACCATTGACTGGACGCCGGAGGAATTCCCCATCACAACTGATGAGGTGGCGCAGATCGCAGGCTTTTGGGCAGATTCAGACTATACAACTTCGGGCGAGATTTACTACAAAGTCACCCAGGATGAGGTGTACATCAACTTCGTAGATGTGGGCTACTACAACAACAACACCGATTTGCTTAACTCGTACCAGATTGTTATCACAAGCGAGAACTCTGTCGCCTTGCCCGATGGCGCCAACACGCAGATGTGTTACCTCGATATGAATTGGGCGCATGGTGATGTTGGAGGTTCAGGAGGGTGTTGCGGTGACAGTCCTGCCACGGTGGGAATGGATGCAGCGCCGGATTTCGGACCGTATCTACAGTTTGGTCGATTCAACACACTCGATGACACCTACAACGGTCCTCAAGGCACCGGTGATGGAAACGACGACGGCGTGAACTGGTTGGATTACCGCATCTTCAACATGGATGCTTCCGAGGACTCCGAAAACATCAATCCGTTTCCAACAGGGAGTTTGGGGTGTGACACGCTCTACATGTGTCTGGGGAATACCTACGACATCAACATGAGCTTTCTGGGCCCAGAGCCCAATCAAACCATTACGGTTGAAACCAATGACTTGGTGGGATGGGAGTATGAATTGACCGACGGCGAAACGGCAAATATTACCGGACTCTTCACCGCGCTTCCCGAAAATGTGGGAATCAATGAAATTACGATTACAGCAACCGATGACGGAACACCGACAGGTGTAACCGGACTCACAGTTGTGATCGAAGTCTTGAATATCGAATTACCGGAGCTGACGTTGGAGGGCAACACGGCCATTTGTGCCGGAGGAGAAGTTGAAATTACCGCGTCAGGGGCGTTTGATGAGATCATCTGGTCCAACGGAGTCGTGGGCAATACCAATACCTACACATTTGGGGGGACGTTTTTTGTCACCGGTTACTTGGAACAATGCACGGTTGAGGAAATTTTCTATGTGGACCAGAGCCCTTATTTCTTGCCGGATATTGAATTGGATCCGCCAGCGGTTTGCCCCGGACAAACAACCGTCGCGGTTGTGGATTCATTGGAGCAGTTGGGCTACGACATTTATGAATGGGAAGGCGATTGGAATGGTCTTGGAGGGGAAGTCGTGGGCACGGTCGGTGATGCCGGCGCAGAGCTGACCGCTGGGGTTTATCGGTTGCTGGTGACAGACGAGGATGGATGCCAAGGTCAACGTGTATTCATTATCGAGACGATTGGATCATACATCCCTGAGGTAACGGTGGAGCCATTTTGCGACGGCATTCCAGATGCCGTTTCTTTTGAAGGGGGATATTCCAGTCCCGAGGAAGGAGCATTCTACGTCTACATGAGTTCCAACGAAGATTCTGGTTGGGGCGGAAGCTATTTGGAAGTGGTGATCAACGGCACCGATAGCTATATTTTGACCTCATCTGCTGGGTTTACTCAGTTTGACTTTGATATCGCCGCAGGGGATGATATCGAACTGAATTTCTACGAAGACGCGAGCATTGATTCGGATGTTCTGTCGGTTACGGTATACAATTGTGGGTATGAGAACGGGATAGAATTGAACGAGCTTACTCCTGGAACCATTCTTTCCGTTGAAGCCGATTGCGAGGCATCTCCGGCCATCGGATCTTGGGATTGCCTTGCTGGTCCTGAGCCGTGGTCTTTTTCCAGCCCCTTGGAATTCGACACAGACTTCTACCCGACAGGCTACGGTTTGTACGAGATCTGTTTTACGGAAGAGACATGTGAACAGGATTATTGCTATGACGTTGAAATCACAGAGGAGCCTTCAGTGACATTGACGACGGCCAATGACGTGCTGTGCAACGGAGAGGCAACCACTGTCTTTGCCGATGTCGTTGATATTGGAGGCACTGCCGACCTGAATTGGTCCGCACCGGGTGATGATGATGTCCTTGAAAATGAGTTTTCGTTTTCAAACACAACCACATACAATGCCTCGGTAGTGGTCACCAACGGGTGTGGTACCGCCTCCGCCTCCTTGCCGCTGTACTCCCAGTATACGCCAGAACCCGAATTGGAGGATGAGAGTTTGTGCGACGGTGGCGAAGTCTACTTGGATCCAACAAGCCCTGACACGCCTGATCTCGAGTTTGAATGGTACATCGATGGGGATTTGATTCCCGGCGAAATTGCGGAGGAATACACCGCAGTTTCCACAGGTGAATTTTGCGTGGAGGTGACCAATCAATGCGGACAGGGCGAGGCGTGTGCCTTGATTACCATTGTGGGTGAAATTCCACCACCATTGGAAAGCATGACGGTTGATTGCATTGGTGATGGCACGGCTGCAGTGGTTCCGGATTTGCCGGAAGGCTACACCGTCGAATGGCCTGACGGGTCTACTGAAACCAACTGGGAGGTGCTCGATGGAAGCGTTTACGACGGGACGGAGATTTGCTTGGACTACACGGACCCTTATGGATGTGAAACCAATACGGTTTGCACTTATCTGTACATTGGATTGCCGCCTACGATTGAGGCAGAACCCATTCTGGAAGACGGCGAATTTTTGACCATGTGCCCAGAAGTGGAGTACGATTTCGATTTGAGCGCTCAAACTTGGAACGGGACTGCATGGCAGGATGGTGCAGGAGAATACGAATGGTGGGTCGAATGCCCAGACACGACCATCTACTTTGGTGATCCGCAGGATGCCATGACGGTGGTGAGCTCGATGTTGAATCAGAATTGTTGGGAATATGGAATCACATTGGTGGGATCTGCCATCAACCCATGTGCCGTTGGAGGAATTCGCCAGGAGTGGGATGTCCTTGTCGATTATTGCGAGCTTACCATTCCCAATGTCTTTACCCCGGATTATGGGGATGACATGAACGAGAGCTTCTACATCACAGGGCTGGAAGTATACGATGATGTGTATATGCGCATTTACAATCGGTGGGGTCAGGTCGTTTACTCGAGCAATGACTATGAAAACGAAGATGCATGGCGGCCGAACAACGATGAGACGGGAACCTACTGGTACACCATGTTGTTGCCGAATGGATTCGAATACTCTGGCGCAGTGACCATCTTACGCGACTGACCGCAGGCCTTCAATCCAACGAAATTGGCCAAATCAAAGACGCATTACGTCTGCACTTCTTGTGGGCATGAATCCTTGCAATGGGTGGGCCAGTGTCCGGGCTGTAAAGCTTGGAATACACTGGAAGCGTTTACCGTCAAAGCAACTACGCCCGGTCAACGGGCTGTGCAATCAGCGGGGAAAGGCCTTCAGCCGGTGCAAGCCAAGCCTTTGGCAGACGTCAAGGTATTGGAAATGGACCGGATGTCCACGGGTGACCCAGAACTCGATCGTGTACTCGGAAAAGGGGTGGTGCCGGGAGCGGTGGTATTGTTGGGAGGTGAACCGGGCATAGGTAAGTCTACGCTCATGCTTCAGTCGGTGCTGGCGATGGCGAAGAAATCAGACCGCATCCTTTACGTGGCTGGTGAAGAAAGCCCGGAGCAAGTGCGCATGCGTGCAGAGCGCTTGGGCGATGTGCCACCGGCACTTTTTGTTTTTCCAGAAACGGACGCGCAAGCGGTATTGCGGGAATTGGAAGCCAATCGACCCAGCGTTGTGATCATTGACTCTATTCAAACGATGTTCCTCCCCGAAGTGGAATCGGCGCCGGGATCAGTTTCGCAAATACGAGAGGCATCGGGAGCGTTCACCCGCTTCGCCAAGCGGCACAACGTTCCTGTCTTTTTCATTGGCCACATTACGAAGGAAGGATCCCTTGCAGGTCCCAAGGTTTTGGAACATATGGTGGATGTCGTGCTTCAATTCGAAGGGGAACGTCACCATGCTTACCGAATGTTGCGCGCCGCGAAAAACCGATTTGGGACCACCGCTGAGCTTGGATTGTATGAAATGCGCGGATCGGGGTTGATTCCAGTGGACCATCCTTCGAATGCGTTGCTGGGGCAAAGCTCTGATGAAGATTCCTTGAGCGGAACAGCCATTTCAGCCGCGATGGAGGGCGCTCGTCCAATGTTGGTTGAAGTCCAAGCGCTGGTCAGTTCTGCTGTTTATGGCACACCGCAGCGTTCAGGCACGGGCTTTGACTTGCGCCGGCTCAACATGCTCTTGGCGGTGCTTGAAAAGCGTTGCGGATTCAAATTGGGAACACAGGATGTCTTTTTGAACATGGCGGGGGGATTGCGCATTCAAGATCCCGCGTTGGACCTTGCAGTGGTTGCAGCCATTTTGAGCAGTGTTCTGGATGTCCCGCTGCCATATGGGACTGTGTTTGCGGGTGAAGTGGGCTTGACAGGTGAGATACGCCCTGTTCCTCGGATGAATCAACGCATGGCAGAAGCTTCCCGGTTGGGCATGAAGCGGATGTTTTACAGCGGGC
>Ga0206124_10003826_pt1 | contig 10414 bp, 8 predicted proteins | sample Helgoland_Spring_3_FD_148671 | JGI IMG/M metagenome (GOLD analysis project Ga0206124, IMG submission 148671) | Pelagic subsurface seawater microbial communities from Kabeltonne, Helgoland, North Sea - Helgoland_Spring_Bloom_20160321_2 | ecosystem: Environmental > Aquatic > Marine > Epipelagic ... | reverse complement strand
TCATCTCGGGCGCGCGCGCGCGCGGAGGAGTACGCGCCGCATCGTTTTTACAGCTCATTCAACGACACCAAATTCGTATCCGCACGAACGGCGCCGAGTTAACGCCGAGGAGGTGCACTCGATGCGTCCTTCGCAACGAGACGTCCTAAAACATATTTCGATGTGAACGAGAAGCGGATAATTTTCTTTTTTGCCTCGTCTTTCGAGACGATATCTTGTCCAGAGGTGGTGGATGGCCCCAGAAGAGAAAAAGTACTCGTAACTCACCGAAATATTCTTCTCTTTCTCAAACGATACCGTGAACAACGAAACGTATCAAACAGACCGCCATCGCTACCACCGCTCTCATTGCTGCCACCGTCATCTCCCCGGAAGCCTCGCACGCGGCGCAAAACGTCGTCGCGCAAGTCGCGGAGGGCGAACCGTTTTTGGTCGACGTCGCGTGGGGGGCTATTTTGAGTTGCTTTTCCTTCTCGTTGGCGTTGGTCGTCTGGGGTCGATCTGGCTTGTAAACTTTGTACAAATGTGTGTTAATATAATGAGCAAACAAAAACAGAGAGAGAAGAGAGAGAAAGAACGAGAAGAACGAGCATAAAGTAAGAAATATAACCATAGCAATCAAATCAGAATAGAATGAATATCGACGAATTGGTGGTTAAAAACGAATTCGACGAGAGAAGATTTTTGATTTTAGATAAAACGAGAGAGAGTAAGAGTAAGAGAGAGAGAGGGTGAAAAGAGAGAGAGAGAGAGAGAGAAAAAAAGAGAGAAGAAACGCGCGCGCGTTTCTCCTCCACACGCGCGAGAGACAACAACGACAACAATTTAAATAAGACGAGGAGGCTTTTCGCGCGTGTTTATTATATGTGTCTAGATGTCTAGATTTAAAAACGTACGTATTTAATTTTTAAGTTCAGTCGCGACGACGAACGCAAAGTTCATCATCATCATCATCATTTTCATCATCATCGCATACCTTCTCTTCTCCAAACAACTCCTCCTCTACTCTTTCCTTTTGAAAAAAAACGTCGAGAGCGCGGCGATACACGGCAGAGCGCGCGTATCGCGTCGCGCAGTCGTTTTATTCGCCCTTTAGAAATGCACAAAAAATTTCAAAACAGAGGCAACAGACGGACGCGTTTTTCGTCAAAATTTTAAACCACCCTCTGAAACGAACGCATTGGTCGAGCGTGAAAAACGCACGCGTTACCTCTCTCACTGTTTCTGTCTTCGTTTCGGAAGAACCATTCGAGAGATTTGGAGAAGACGGAAGAGCGATTGGTTTTTTCGGTGTTGGTGCGAGTGTGCGTCTTCTCGCCTCGTTTTTTGTGCGTGTTGTTATATACGAAGGAATCGAACGAGAACATCATCATCTCATCCCGTTCCGTCGTCCCTCTCTGCGCGTTGATCTTGAAAAGAACGCACGCATAAAACGACCGACGATGAGTCACAACACCGGGACCCGAATCAATCACATTGAAGAAGAAAGAAAAATGATCAGAGTCCAATCCGTCCTCGCGCTCTGCGAACGATGCCCGGCGATAAAAAGCACGTACAAAGGGTTCGCCAACAAAGACACGATCGCCCCGTTACCGCACACCGAACGGATACCAGACCCGGTGGCAATAATCGCCAAAAATCTCTCCAAGGAACGGAAACACTATTTACAAAAAGTGCGAGCGCGAGGGATGCCGGAACGGTTTTCGGTGAGCCTGGCGAAACCGAGAGATTGGAGGAGAACGGTGAAAGTGAGAGCACCGAAACGGAGACAAATGCGTTTGAAAGTGGAGGAGCAACGGGAACGAGAGGAAGAGTTGGAGCGACGGCAACGACACCGACGACGAGAAGGATTGGTATCGGAAAGAAGCGGAGGCGGAAGAACGACGACGGCGAAGAAGACAAAGAATACGAAGAAGAAAAAGAACGACGACGACGATTCAGAGGACGACGAGAACAAGAACTCGAACGAAAACGAAACGGCGACGACGACGACAAAAACGCGAAGAAAAAGAGAAGAAGAAGGCGAAGACGATACGGCGAAAGTCACGTCGCCGTTGATTAAACGGGCGACCAAGAGAGGGAAGATTCCGGTGAATTTTATGCGCAAGAAGAAAGGGCCGAGCGGAAACAACGCGGAGAGCGACATCGACAACAACGGAGGTGGATCGAACAATAACACCGAGGAGCAATCGAACAATAACGTCGATGGAAATAACGCGAAAGATGACAACACGTTTTCGCTGAACAAGAATTCGAACGTGTCCTCGGAAACGGTTGTCGTGGAGTCGCCGTTTAATAAGCAAAAAGCGGGAGCGAACTCAAACGGAACGAACAACAAAAAAGACACATCGGCAAAAACAACGACGACGACAGCGGTGGTGGTGGAAGGCGACGAAGCGGCCGCAGCAGCGGATGCGCTTCAACGACAACGAGAACAAGAACAAGAACAGAACAAGAACACGAAAAACCCGGACGTCGGGCGAATCAAAATAACCGTCACGATAACGCAAAAAGCGAGGAGGAGTCAAGCGAACTCCATTCGGATTCCTCCGACGATCGTTGCTGTGAATAAAAACGCCACGGCGTACGATTTAATCAACGCGTTAGTCATTACAGCGCCAATGCACTTTGATAACGGGCAACAACCAACGTTACACTGGGATTTTCACCACGTCCCAGATTTTTCTACCATTCACGGTTTCGCCGTCGGAAGCTGGAAAGTGGATGTCTTCGAGGAGGATTTGACTGATATGGCGACGTTAGAGCTTCGCGCGTCTCCAGGAACAATGATTCGATCGCCAGCGTTGTGCAAAAACGCCCCGGAAGGGTTTCAACCGTGGCTTGCGCCGGAGAATTTGCGGGTAGAGTTGGACGGGTCTCGCGACCGAGGCTTTGCCGAACGAGACGCGATCACGACTTTCGATCGACACTTCATGAAAATTCAAAACTATCCGAACGGGTCCAACAACATGCATAACATGATTGGACACGGCGCCAGCGACACCGCGGCCGGTGCCGGTAGCGGCGACGGAGAGAACAACCTCGAGAGCAACACGAACACGAACAACAACAACAACAACAACAACAACAACACGAGTAACAACAACAACAACAACAACAACAACAATAAGAAACGCATCATGAAAAACGCGCGATACTACGAAGGCTTCATACAGCACGTCAACGAAAACGACCACAACATGACTTCTCAAGTCTTGCACCCTGGTCGCACCTCCTCTGGTCCTATGATCAAACTTCTGCTGGAAACTAAATCCATGCCTCACGCGGAAGGCGCTGGATGTTCCATCGTGGACGTCGGTTCCGGCTGCGGCAATTTTGCCCGGGGCATCAAGGACGCCTTCCCGTTCAGTTCCGTCTGCGGCATCGAAATCCAAAAAGAGCTCGTCGAATCCTCGCGCGCCGACCACGGCCACAAAGTCACCTTCATAGCCGGTGCCGCCGAATCCGAACTCCACCGTTGCGTCAACGCCACCCACATCCTCGCCACGACGAAAAACTTTGAAACGAAAACCATCGACCACATCGTCAACGTCGCCGCGAGCTTACCTTTACTCACGCACCTCGTCATCAACGAATCTCGTTTATGCACGACAATGTGTAAAGTGAGAATAAAATCCTGTTGCGTTTTCGAACCGATCGAAACCAGATCTATTAGCACGCACTGGGGGAACACCGGCTTAGATTTCACCGTCTACCGACGAAGAACGAGATGGACAGAAAATCCGTACGGTCACGTTCCGAGAGGTGAAGATACCGCCCGCGCGTTCGCGGAGAGAGCTTTGTGCAACGATAAACGCATCCACAGTACTCATCATCGGTAGTAAAATAGTCGCAAGAGAGAGAGAGATAGAGAGAGAGTTTTCATTGTAGTGATACTAAATATTTAGTCAAAAGCATCGAATCGCACAAAGGACCGAAAAACGCCACACAAGTAATTCCTTCGTTGAAAAGACATCACCCATCGGTGTGAAGAATAAAAAATGTCGTCGGCTTCCGATGGAGGAAGACTCTCCGTCCTCGGTGGCGACCGACCGGTGCCGCCGATGAAACTGAAATCCACGGAGTTTTACGAGCTCGTGCGAGCCATCGGTGCGCGTTGTTGTTCTTCTTTGTCTTCTTCTTTGTCTTCTTCTTCTTTTCCGTTATTCCTCTTTTGGAAATCTCAGTCGTTTTGAGCGTAAAAGACTTTTCAAAGTCTCGGGTTTTCGTCGCGGTACTTTCGTTCTGTTTTTCCTCGAAATCTCTCTCTCGAATGCGCGTTGGTAAAACTAAACGCCGCGCGCTGTTGCTCTCTATTTAACGAACGATTAAACAGGCGAGTGTAAAAACAAAATGGACGAAGACCAAATCGTGAAAAGAGAGGCACACTTACTGAAACACTTACTCTCGCACCCGAAAGTGAACAAAAACACTCTGAAAGAACTCCTCTTACGACTCGTGTACGTGGAAATGCTGGATCACGACGCGTCGTTCGGGGAAATTTACGCGGTGAAAGCGACGCACGAGAGCGATTTGAGCGTGAAGAGGCAGGCGTATTTAGCGTGTTCGCACGTCTTGGACGATAAGAGCGAGTTGGTCGTGTTGTTGATTAATACCATGCAACACGATTTGGCGAGCGAGGAATATTTGGTGGTGTGCTCGGCGTTGAACGCGATCGCGAAGTTGATCACGGACGAGAATAACGCGATACCGGCGTTGTTGCCGAGCGTGGAGAAGTTGTTGGACCACGCGAACGCGCACGTGAGAAAGAAGGCGGTGTTGTGCTTGCAAAAGTTTGCCATGTTTTCGCCGGAGAGCACGAGTCATTTAGGGAACGCGTTTCGGAGGATGTTGTGCGATCGCGATCCGAGCGTGATGTTTGCGAGTTTGTGCGTGTTGAGGGATTTGTGCGAAAGAGAGGCGGGGAAGTACGTAAACTTGGTCCCGAGTTTCGTATCGATTTTGAAACAAATCGTGGAGAGACGCTTGCCGACGTCGTACGATTATCACAAGGTACCCGCGCCGTTCGCGCAGATTAAGATTTTGAAAATATTAGGCATTTTAGGAAGTGGAGACAGAGAGGCGTCTAAACAGGCGTACGAGGTGATTCAGTTGACGATGAAGAAAGCGCAAAAGGCGAAGAGTAGCACCGGGGATGGGATTTTGTTAGAGTGCGTGTTTACGATTGCGAAGATTTATCCAAACAAAGAGTTATTGGAGCAATGCGAAGGGATCGTCAGAAAGTTTATCAATCGAGGCGTCGGAGAGGATGGGAACGTGAAAACGAACGTGAGTAGCTCGGATCGATGGCGCAACGCGAATTTAAAGTACGCCGCGTTGGACGCGCTCGCAAAATTAGCGCCAAGACTTCCGGATTGCGCGGCGGAGCATCAAATGCACATAGTAGACTCGTTGGATAGTGAAGACGAATCCGTGAGAGCGAAAACGTTTGACTTATTGTCCAAGATAACCACCGCGAATAACTGCGACGTGATCATCGAGAAGATGTTGAGCTTTTTGCGCAAATCCAACGATAGGTACGTTCGCGCCGACTTTGCGTTGAAAACGAGTCAAACGATCGAAAAGTTTGCCCCGGACGCGAAATGGTTCTTAGAAAATACGAATAAAGTGATCGAGTTGTTACAAGGCGAAGGACACGAGCCGACGATTCCTGAATTCGAATCCTCGGCGTTGATTGCCGAACGGGTGAAGAATACGCTCAGAGAAGGCATTTCTGGAGACGAGTCTACGGACGACGAGATGCGTCGAGAAGCGAGCGCGTTATACGCGACGATTGTGTGCACCGAACGAGAGGCGTGTAAACCGTTGCCCAGGGCAATCGTCGACATCGCGTGCTTTGCAATTGGACGATACTCGAGCGCCGCGTTTGAAAACGTATCGAACACGTTAGCGATACCTTTTGACAGCGACGTCCGAAACGCTCCTCTCGTATTAGACGCGTATTGGCACTTGAAAATGCGTCAAAAATCTGCATCAACGCAATTCCCTGAACGCGCTTTGAAAGTGATTGAATGGTGCGCCTCGAGCTCGGACGTTCGAACGCACCGCGTGGCGAGCGACTTACTTCAAATCGCGAAAGATCCGGAACTGGGGGCGCTTTTTGCCTCGGCAACTGCGAACGTAGCGAAGACGAGTACGGTGTCGTTTGATTTTTCAGCCCTCGACGCGTACACGCAACGCGCGCTCGCAAACGGTGCTAAACCGTATTCGAAACCGAAGATTGCGACGGAAGAGGTGAAAGAAGAAGAAATCGTGTTATCATCCGCAGCAGAAGTGTCCGCTGAACAACCACAACCACAACCACCACAACAACAACGACAACAACAACCATTCCCGACAATATCGCCTCCTCCGCGCGCGCCAACGACTGCGAAAAGAGAAGAGGAGATTTCCGAATCTGAACAGAGGAAGCAAAAACTCGCGAGCGATTTGTTCGGAGGACCGAAAACAGCAGCGGCGTCCACACCTTCGCAACTACCACCAGTTACGAGTACTACGTATACTCCAACGAGTACCACGAGTTCTAGCTTGCTGGGCGATTTGTTATCCGGCGTACCGTCGGCGCAGGCGACGCAGGCAACAGCGGCGGCACCGCCATCATCGACGGCGTCTCCGAACGTGGATTTACTCGGCGACTTGCTCGGCGAAATCACTGTGGGAGGAAACAGTCAAACTTCTCAGCAGCAGCAGCAGCAGCAGCAAAATAACAATAATAAAGATCCATCGTCACCGAACGCGCAATCTTCCATCAGCGGCGGCGTAGCTCGAACGTCGGCGAAGAAGGATCCGTTTGCCGACTTGTTTGGATAAATTTTTGCGCAGCCGAAGAGCGTTTCGTCTTCTTGTATGTACAAACAGATTATTAGTATTAGCGATACAGTATTGTGCATAATAAGATTTACAATACTAACAAAATAGGTTTCTGATTATATAACTCTCTCTCTCTCTCTTTACTTTCTCTTCGCGTTCTTGACTTGCATATCGTCGAGTTGCTTCAAACCCGGTCCCAAGATGTTGTACGCGACCCAACCGAGGACCGGCGCAAACACAAAAAAGATGGCGATTCTGCCATCGATGCCGGCCAAGTTCCCAACAACTTGCTCCGCGGCATCAGCTTGCTCCGGCATCGCCATCAACGACGCCGCGGACAAACCCGTCAAACCGGCGACGATCCCTCTTTTCTTCGCGTTTTTCTTTTGCATATCTTCGAGCTGGTTCAAACCCGGGCCCAAGATGTTATACGCGACCCAACCGAGGACCGGCGCGAACACGAAGAAGATGGCGATTCTACCGTCAATACCCGCCAAGTTCCCGACGACTTGTTCCGCGGCGTCCGCGCTTTCCGGTTGCATCGTCAAAGACGCTCCCAAAGCGCTCCCAATCGCCCCACCAACGATACCTTTTCTCTTCGCGTTCTTGACTTGCATATCGTCGAGCTGCTTCAAACCCGGGCCCAGGATGTTATACGCGACCCAACCGAGGACCGGCGCGAACACGAAGAAGATGGCGATTCTGCCATCGATACCCGCCAAGTTACTCACAACTTCTTCCGATTGCGTCGTCGAGGCAAACGACGATTGCGCGAAACCGAGCGCACCGGACGTCGTCGCGACGGCGGCCCCCACTTTCGCCGCTTCTTTAGAAACCTTCGTTTCCGAAGACTACACGTATTTGTGAACGAGAAATTATAAAGGAAAGGTGAGTTTTTATTTCGCGTCGCAGGCTCGCGTTCACATCTTTCCGCGCGCAATGATCTTCCGATGGTTAAAAAAACAAAGCAGAGAGGAGGAGAGTACATAAGTAAAATAAGCGCACCATCATCATTTTCACCGCTCGCAAACTCGCTCTCTTCGACGAAGGGCCGCATCTTCTCTTCGACGTAAAACTTCGCGAAGAAGAAGCTAAAACACTCGACGATGTGCTCAAGGTGAACATTTATTCTACTAATAATTCGCGTGTTCGCGCTACGTGAGAGGTGCTGTTATGAAGCGCGTTCTTTCGATGGTGAATTTCGCACGCAAAGAGAGGAACCGAAAAATCCAAAATCTAAAAATCTCTTTTGGGCAAGAAATCTCTCGCCGAAGAAATTAGGGTTGGACACCCTAAAAATAGTCTCGCGTCTTTTTTTCTCTCTTTTCTTTCTTTCTTTCTTTCTTTCTTTCTTTCTTTCTTCAGATTAAAGTGAGACAACGCCTTTACGTGTGAGAGAGAGATGGTCGATGATGCCATGGACGCGGACAAAGGAGGAGAGACAACTCTCGGAGCAGCAGGAGCGGGAACTGCGACGAGTAATACTACTAAAAGAAAAATCGAGGTAAAAAAATGGAACGCCGTCGCGGTGTGGTCGTGGAGCACCTCGTTCGATTCGTGCGCGATTTGTAGAAATACGTTGCACGAACCGTCGATCGAGTTTCAAGCGAACAGTCAACAAGAAGGCGCGGATGGGTTGTCCATCGCGGTACGTTTTACTATTATGCGCGCATATGTTGCTCTCGTTTTACTTTCGTTTGCCCTTTCGAGAAAAAAAGCGCGTTTTCGAACGCGTTCGTGTTTGATTGAGAGATTCAAAAACGAGATCTCCTTCTGCTCTGAGTAAAACTGACCACCTCTTTACGCGCATTCCGCGCTCGCGCTCTTTCTCGTCTCGTCTCAATAAACGTACAGTGGGGGAACTGCGGTCACGTGTTCCACTTAGATTGCATCTCCAAGTGGTTGAAACAACGGTCGTTTTGCCCGTTGTGTCAAAAAGAGTGGGAGTTTATGAAGATGGAGAAGATACAGTTACCGGTGTTGGGCGGGAACGATTAAGATTAAGAAGAGAGAGAGACGAGGACGCGATGGAGTGCGGTGGAAGTATCGTCGTTTACATCGTCCTCGTCGGTGTATTTAGTAAAATAGCAGATACGAGAGAGGCGCGTGAGGTATCAAATGTAAAACTTAGGCACATATAAACACCAGATTGATTATTAATATCGTTGTGATTTTGAGTCAAAAGAGAGAGACACGAAGTGATATATTTGACGAGCTGTATTTACGTAATAATGTCTTACAACAAGCACTCTCTCGCTTTCTATCATCGCTCGTTCTTTTCCTACATATATATATATGTGTGTGTGTGTGTGTTTACATGTATATATAAGTTTGCTAATGATGTCTTCGATGACGATGGTCTTTCACGTCGTCTCGCGCACCTTTCTTCTTAAATGTGTCGTTTCTACGTTCTCTTTTTTTTCTTTTCGTTTTAGTACATGAGTTTTTCGTATCGTTTTCTTCTTCTTCTTCTTCTTCTTCTTCTTCTTCTTCGGTTTGTGCATTTGTTGTTATATCTTTGATGATGATGATGATTAATTAAATTAAGCTTTCGGTTTCCTGCCCCTCTTCGCCGAAGGCGCCGGAAGCGCCTTCGGCGCCCCAGCCGCGCCTCCCCCGGCGTCCCCTTCGTCCGACTCCAACTGCAATTTCTTAAACTCCGTCAACACCGGATATATATTCTCAAACGCTTGGTATATATCCTCTCTCCTTTTCCCTCCAGTCAACACAATCTTCCCGCTGACAAAAATCAAAAGTACGATTTTTGGCATCTGCATCCTATAAATCAAACCGGGAAACAACTCCGGCTCGTACTGCGCGAAATGCCCGTGCGACCACGCTAAACCTTCTAATCGTATTGGAAACTTCACATCGCACGACCCAACCATGTTTTGAATCTTAAAATCTTTAAACTGCGCCGGAAATCCTAACTTGATGATAACTTTCGCGTACTTCCTCGCCGCCTCTCTCGCCAACGCCTCCGTCTTGGCGCCCGTGCACACCATCTTCCCGGACGCAAAGATCAGCGCCGTCGTTTTCGGGTTTCTGATCCGCATGATCGCCGCTGCAAAACGCTGTTTATTTACGAGAGCACACCGAAAAGTTTGATGAAAAGAGTGGGGTAAAAATGCGTCAGTCTTCACTATTTCCTTCTTCAATTCCGAGAGCGCGAAAGAGGTCAAAATTGGACACCACCGACGGCTCTGCATACCTTTGGGTTATACTCTACATTTCTCGCGTGGAACGCGATCGTCTTCAAATCTAATTTGCAATCTAAGTTCACCGTGGCCACGATGTTTCTGTGTTGTATATTGTTTGAAATAAAGATACAGTGAGAGAGAGAGAGAGTCAGAGAGAACGTCGGGTGTTCGTGTCAGAAAGCGGCAACGATTGGAATTCAATCGAATTCAAAACGGCGAGACGATCTCATCGTCTCAGCTCGCTTATTATTAGAATACACATAAAAGAACAAAAAAAGAACGCACTGTAAAGTGGGCACGATGCCGGACGGGTGCACGGACCGGTCTATCCCCCCATCGGTGGTTTCCGTCGCATTTTCCGTCGCGACTATGGGTAAAGGCGC
>Ga0206124_10003821_pt1 | contig 10424 bp, 14 predicted proteins | sample Helgoland_Spring_3_FD_148671 | JGI IMG/M metagenome (GOLD analysis project Ga0206124, IMG submission 148671) | Pelagic subsurface seawater microbial communities from Kabeltonne, Helgoland, North Sea - Helgoland_Spring_Bloom_20160321_2 | ecosystem: Environmental > Aquatic > Marine > Epipelagic ... | reverse complement strand
ATCTTCACCTTCAGCAGTAACGTCATCTTCTTCATAAGTGTCAGACATTTCTTCAAGTTCAGCCATGAGTTCGTCAAGGTTGATTTCCTCATCGATGTCTTCTTCGAGTTCAACTTCCTCGTTTGCTGCGTCTTTGTCGTCCTCTTCGTAAGACACACCTTCGTCAGTAGCTTCCGCTTCTTCTTCAATGTACTCTTCTTCGAGTTCAACATCTTCTTCAAGCTCTTCTGCTAATCTAGCAGAAAGCATGTTTTTGATTTTAGAGTCGAACGCTTCTTCCAATGCCATTTTAGCATTTTGTAAAGCGACTTCTCTAACGGCTTTTGCGTCGGCAATAGCCTCTTTTAATAATTCTTTAGCCATTTTGTTTTTAATTTTTTAGGCCTCCAGTAAATAAAAATACGGGAAATAGAGATTTTAGTATCTCTAATAGGGATTTAATTTAAAATCCAGGGACACTATTTTAAGATAGTGTATGCTTGTTGGAAATAAATATAAAAAAATTTGGAAACCCAAAAACTTGTTTTTATCTTGGTAAAAAACCCTATATTATGATTTTATTAGCACAATACCTTTTAGTAGGAGTAGTTATTGGATTTCTACTTGAACACATAATTCGTTGGACAGGTAATGATGTATCTTTTGGAGAAAGATTATGGATGATTACTTTATGGCCTGTTATGTTGGTGGTTTTTGTAATCCACTTTATTAAGGGATTAAACGAAGATTAACACTTACACATACCTGTGTTATCACAAATGATATCACGGATTATATTGTGTACTTTAGTGTAATTTTGAGTAGGGGATGTTATACCTTCTCTTAATTGTTGAGGTGTTAAAGTAGCACCTGGAGTAGATGGAGTAGATACTAGATCAAAACATAATAGATCAAAGTCTTCTTGTACCATTAAAACACCTTCTGTGTTTTCTTCAACCGAACCCATTCCTCGAGATGAAATACCAACGGGAACACCTGCTTGAAATAATGCCTTAGCAATATTTCCCGAGGGTGTAGGGAGAATTTCTATCTGTCCATGGACATCATTTCCATTCCACCAACATTTATTAATTTTATGAGATACATTATTTAAGTTGATAACTGAAGAATCTGGATGATCTAATTCACCTAAAGCATTATTATCTTTGATTGGACCTTCCATATATTTTTCCATTTCTCTTTCAAGAATTTCTCTTTCATAGATACGACCATTATGGTTTTTAACACCAGCTCTTTGGATGATACCTTCTACCATGAGAGGTCCACCAGATTTAATTGATGACTCTATTAAGAGTTTATCAACCTTTAATGGGATTAAATCTACGATTAAATTGCTCATTTTCCTTGTCCTCTATAAGTTTTTTTGTATAGTTTAGAAGTTTTATGTTTACTACTTTTAGTCTTAGCATGTACACCAGGACGGTTTACCTTGTTGCTTTTAGGACCAAAATCGAATGCACTAATTTTTCTTGCCATAACTTATTTATTTTATTTCTTTATACCCCATATAACCTTTTTTCTTTTTTCTTTTGTTATTACCAAAAGCATGGGGGGTAGCATATGCTTCACCAGAACCTGCACTTACTGTGGTGCCCGTACCAGTGACATTTGCTTCATCAATTCCTGATTTAATAAGTTCACGAATTAATTCTCTTAGTTGATCTATATTCATTATTGAGCAGATTTAAGTTCATTAATTAACTCGTAATAATTAAGAAGATTAATTACATTATCATCGTGAACTGAGGATTTTTTACATAAAGGTTTAATCAAGTTTTTAACTTCAGTAAGTTTGATTTTAGTAACTTGATCAGTATTTTCTGATAATATTTCAATTTCAGCTTTTATTTTAGTAATTTCTTCGTTAATGAAAGACTTAAGTTTAGGGCTGTTTGAGACATTATAAACATACTCTTTAAGTAATATTCTTTGGTTATCTGCTAATCCAGAATATTTTTCGTTGAACTTTTCCATTAACATTTTATATGTTAATGCTCTAGTTTCTTTATCAAATTTTTCATATTCTTCCATAACAATTTCCTTTTTAGGTTTGTTTAGGAGATTTTTATTTGTAATATGTTCTAAAATAGTTACTTTAGAATCTACAATAGACATAGGGTTTGCTTCTTTGTTCTCTAATAAATTATATACGCTAGCGTATATTTTATAGTTAGGAACTTTAGCCTTAAAGAAATCTTCAATATTGTAAATTTCTTTAATTTCTCTAACTAAATTGTATCTTTCTCTTCTTAAAACAGACTTGTTAAGTTTAGAGTGAGCGTCTACTAAAGTTTCAATGAGGACCGCAGCATTTGCTTCTTTCTCAAATCTTTTAGTAAGTAACGCATTATATATCTGATACTCTTTTACAAGAGCAGAATTATTACCAAAAAATTTTCTTAAGATACCTACAGCCTTTGGTTGGGAGTTTGAAATAGTCTCCGAGGTGATTTGTCTCGTCAACAATTCAAATAATATCCCAGTATTTTTGTACTTGGAGTGCTTAGGTTTCATGCATGAATTGATTTATTCCTATATAAATATGTAGGGGGTTCTGAAAGATTACTCTTTTATAATGTTTTTTTCATCTAACATAGATGATTTACCCTCTTCGCTTAATAATTGTTTACCTTTCATTCTTCCTAAGGATAATTTCTTAAGGAGCCTTGAATTTTCTTCAAGAGATAATGCAGAAACATTGTTAGTTCTATCGGGGCTATCATCAGCTGTCATACCAGATTTACCGAGTGGATCTCTACTAAAGTTGCTTTGGTCTGTGCCAAAATCACTCAGCTTAGTTTTGGGGCGTCCTGGTTCGTTTTCATCATACCCGTCAGGGATATCTTTAATATGTTTATCACGCTTAGTAGCATACATACCTGCTAAATCGTGTGGTGTACCATATGATTCACCGGACTCTAAAGGATCGTTACCTTCATTTTCTATCTGGTTTAAACGGAATATGTGAGCAGCATCATCAAGTGCTCTGTTTCTTTCATGTTCCATTTCTTTGTCTGATAGATTGAATACATTTTTATATACAAAATCAGTAGATAAAATCTTTTTATCAGCAATTGAATTAGCTAATTCAACTTTAGATTTATATAGTTCAGTTTTTTCTTGTTCGAATACAATTGAAGGACCTGTAAGTGACAATTCAAAATCTACTAAATCTGAATCTGTAAATCCTTGAGTATATAAGTGAACAAGGGCAATTTTCTGGAGTTCAGAGACAATTGTTCTTTGTAAGCGCTCAATTGTGCGAGCAAAACGGATATCCATAGCAGCCAATGTTGATTTACCCTCAAGGTTTTCATCGTATCCCAAGAATGCTTTTGGAATCTTAAGAGCGGCTAACATTCGATTCTTTAAGTATTCAATATCAGTTGTGCCATCATAATCAAGACCTTTTGTAGTTTCAATCTTAGTTGATGAATCGTTACCTCTAACCGGGATATAGAAATCCTCAGTCATATTTTGAATGTTGAATTTTAAATTATAGTCGCCAGTGTTTTGATCCACATATGGAGTCTTTTTCATTTTGGCAACTGTTTTCTCCATAAATTGGTCTATTTCTTGTGGAGGAATACCTCCTACGTTCATGTAGAAAATTCTTTTTTCTGGTGCGCGCATAATTCTGTGAATAAGCATTGCATCTTCCATCAAAATTAATTGCTTAAATACCTTACGAGCGGGTTCCAGGTATGAACGGCCGTAGGGGAGGTAGTTGGCATCTGATAATAATCTAAAGTGGGCAACCTCGTAATTTTCGAGTTTCATTTGATCACTTCTTCGGGCACTATAGGTTTGACTTTGTGATAGGCCGTTGGGATCTAATACAAACTGTACATAGCTAGGATTTTCGGGATCCATACCTTCTTCTCTTACTACCTGATATACAGAAAGTGGTAAAGCATTATATACACCAAATTTTTCAGATATCTGTAAGTGGAGATAAAAATCACCATATTTACACATTTGACGAACCCATGAAGGTAAGTTAAATTCAACATTTAATACATCATAAAATAAATTATGAAGCACACGCTTTACATTATCATTTGATGATTTAATAGTTAATACATCTCCATACTCATTTTTAAGGGTTGCCTCTTCTGATATGATATCAAGAGCAGGTGCTATTAAGGAGTCATAATCCATTGCTTCATAATCACTATACAACTGAAGTCTCATAGAAGAGTAATTCAGTGTAGGGTTATATTGAAGAGAAGATCCTACGGGTCTATGTAGTCTTGTAAATCTATCATATAAGGAATTTGATTCTAAATTCCCATACTTTTGGATACGATCAGTATCCATTATCTTAAGTTGATCACCTCCAACGTTTCTAATAATAACGTCGTTAGAAAATAACCTCCTTAATCGTGTAAATAAGCTAGTATCTGCCATATTTATGGTTTATAATGTGTGTATAAATATCTAACCCAAAAGCCAAGACAAATCTTCGTCTTTTCCTCCTACTTTCATTTTATAGGCCTGTTTGGGATCATTAATTTGTGTGCTGCTAAAGAATGGATTATAATTTGCTTTGCTAGTATTCGCAAGCATTGCTTTAGTTAAGTCAACGCCGTGTTGAGCAAATTTGAGTGCAGTATCTCGCACGTAACACGCAGTAGCTATGGACATAATTAGGTCATCATTGTACCCAGTTTGAGCTTCTGGACGACCATTTTTCCATACAAATGTTTTTAACTCATCTAGTGTACGTCTTGAGTTAATTTGAATACTTTGTTCTTTAATATATGCGTCTAATTTTGCTATAGTTAGCGGTCTAGTTCTAAGTGACATAGTAAAACCAGGTACCATTTTCGACTTATCTATCAAATCATATCCTTTAGCAATGTATGCTTCAGCATCGCGGGTAAATTTTTCGTCTTTAGGACTGTAATAGAGATTTTCATATCCCATATCAATTACCTCTTGAATTGTGGCCCAACCAATATTTGCATTTTCAATTACAAGTAATGCTTTATTGTATTCGTTTGCTATATTGTATAATATTCTACCAAAATCTTTTGTTGGGATTTGATCTTTAAATTCAGCTACTTGTGTTGAAGTTTCAATGTCTATAATATGGAATGCTGAGTAATCTTTTGAGTCACCTCTAGCGACGTCAGCTACAACCATATACTGTCTTGTATAGTCTGGGTATTCCCAAACCCATAGGCTACTATTTATGCCCCTTTTTTCTAGTGGGTCTTTTAAAGTTGTAGTTTCTATATAATTTAATATTTCAGGAGGGAATACTGTATCACCCGAGGTTGTAAAATCACAATCACACTCTTGTGCCGCCATTCTATCCCCTAATTCATCATCTTGTTTATCTCTCCATTCTTGGTTTCGTTCTGGGTGTACAGTCCATGGTAATCTAATAGGTGTAAACCCACTAGTACCATCTTGTGCTTTAGTCCACATTCTATGGAACCAGTTACCTGTACCATTGGGTGTAGATAATATAATTGCTCTACCACCCGTAGCAAGTGTTTGTTGGGCTGAACCCCAAATTTCTTCAATTCGATTTTCTTCAATAAAAGCCCCCTCATCAATTACTAGAAGAGAAATGGCTTCTGATCTACCAGCATCGCCTGCTGCAGATACTGCTTTAATTTGGGAACCATTTTTAAGTCGTAATGATAATCGGTTATTTTCCATTGTTGGTAATTTTAACCAACTGGGTAACTGATCGTACATAAATCGTACTTTAGTTACTAGGTTTTTAGCTGTCTCTTGTTTTGTTGCTATTACAAGGATGTTTTTATCCTTTTGAAATAACATCATGTGTAAAGCTATACCTGCTGAGAGTGTCGAAATACCAAGCTGTCTTGATTTTAAGATTACTGACTTATCGTGTTTATTTAATAGACCTAATACTTTTTCTTGGAAAGGGTATAGGTTAAACTGGGTGCGACCTCTTGTTGGGTGTTGTATCCAACAATATTTTTTCATAAAATAAACAGGATCGCTTGCTGATTTAACAAATTCCTGCTTTATGATTGATTTTATATCTGCCATCGTATATACATACTAACAAAAAAGGGGACCTATTGGTCCCCTAATTTTTATATTGTTGTTATTACAACTTATCTACGTCCTTTTTTACAGTGACTTTAAGCGCATATTTATTTTTACCAATTTTCCTTGCTTCATATTTAGCAGCCTCAAAATCATCAATAGTTACAAATTCGCTCGGGACTTCTCCTTTAATTTTTTCATTATCATCAATAAACGTATATTTTAGTACGTCACCTGCTTTTGGATCTTTACTTTCACCACCTCCATCTAAAAACTGTTCTACGGCTATTTTTAGAGTTTTTTTATCTTTAGGATCTAAACCTTCTTTAAGGCTTAGCTTTTCTTTTAATTCACTTTCAGTGATTAAACCAGCTAATTTTTGCATACGTAGTAATTCTTTGTTCATTTTTAATTATATTATTTTGTTATAGCTTGTCCTATTAAATCACCTTTTTGATTTACAGAGTAAACAAACTCAAGATCTGGTGTATTACCTTCACCTGGGCTTACGTCTGATACTCTACCCCCCATTTTAGCAACAACTTGAGCGATTTCTTTTGCTGCTTCTAAATCCATCATAAGATCGTCGTAGTCTTGACTATCTTTATCAGCAAATGCAAGTTCATCTTTAAGTTCGTCCATGACATTTACAGGGGGGTTTTCATCATATCCACTACCAAATTGTGATATACGGAAAAACTTACCATCTCCAACAACATTATATGCGTGGGTTCCTGGTGTAAATTGATTCAGAAAGGCATTACCTTCATTTTCGTTAAGACTTAGTTTTTTTTTTGAATATCACTTTCAGTGATTAAACCAGCTAGCTTTTGGAAGCGAAGTGTAGATTCATTAAGACCTTCAAAGCGCAAGTTATCTTCTTCTAATTCTACTTCATCAACAGCGGCATCAATAGTATCTTCATCAATAGGAGCATCTTCGTCTACTACGGTTTCTTTTTTTCTACCACCAGCTGCTTTGTCGTATTCTTTTTGAAGTTTGGCTTGTGCTCTTTCGAGTTCTTTAAGTTGTTTGCGAACTTCTTTAACAGCGTTTTTATCCATCATATCTCTGAATTCGTTGTCTTCGTCAATGCGAGTCAAACGGCCGTTAGTTTCTTCAATCATTTCAGCAACAGCAGCAAGTTTAGTTTCAAGTGAGGCAACGCGTCCTTGATTTTCAATTTCTTTCATCTTTTGAGCTAATGGATTTTTAGCTTCTTTGATTACTTTTTTAATATATTTTTCTAATTCACTCATAGTGGTTTTACTTTCTGAAAATGGATCGCTTAGATCAATGTCGCCTCCTAAGCCTAAGGCATCTAAGTCAGCCATTGGATCATCTGACATGTCAAATTCTGCGTCTCTTCTCTTTCTACCTCTAGTTTCAGGGGCATCTGGATCACGAGTTGGTTCCATTGATTTTTTAAGCTGTGAAGTTAAAGTAATTAAACCTTTCATTTCAAGTGCTTTTAAAAATTTATTTGCTTGGGCAGGACTGTTATATGAAGTATTAGCAATAATATCTTTGGAAGTGAATCCATCGGGGTTAACCATTGCGGTAGCTAATGCTTTCATTTCTTCAGGTGTAAAGCGCTTTTTAGGACGTTTTTGACCAGGTGATTTAAATGTTTTTAAAACATCATTTACACGTTGCATAAATTGAAGAACGTCTTTTAAACCAGCGCCATCTTTAAGTTTAAATACATTAGATGTGCGAGCCATTTCTTCTAAATCGCCCATTTCATCTTCACCACCTTCTTCAGGGCGAGAATCTGCTGCTAATTGTTCAGCGCGATCTAAAGCTCCCATTGCTAGGGCTTCTAATTCATCTTCGTCGCCAGTTTCCATGGCTTGGGCAATTCTTTCATCTTCGGTTTGCTCATTTATGACTGCTTGAATTTCTTCAAGTATAATCTGCTTAATTTCGTTTTTGTTCATTGTGCACAATGTTTGGTGTTAACAGTAATAAATATATAAAAATTACTGAGGAAGTGTATAGTCTATAGTATTTATTAGAACTATAGTACCTACAAAACCCCCCACAACACCTACCCATGGCTTTTTATACCATTTATCTACTTGATTTAAACGATCTGTATAGATAGTGATTTGATCATTTAATAGTTCTATTTCTTGGTCTTTATAAGAAAGAATACTTTCATTATGATCGTTTAATTCTAAGTGAAATTCAATTTGTTTTTCAAGTTGTTTAATTAAAATTGTTTTAATTGAATCTTGTGTTTCAAGTGTGTCTAAAGCCAAGAAAAACTCCTCAAGTTCCAATGCTGGAATTTGAAGAGTATCTTGTGAAAAACTTAAACTAGACACACATAACATTAGTGTAGTTAATATGTGTTTCATTTTTTAGTTCTATACTTTTTTTTAAAGTCGTTAGTAGTTTTTTTAGCGCTAGTAGTTGGTTTAACTTTTGCTTTAGTTTTATTAACTACTTTTTTCTGCTGAGTAATTTTATCTTTAGTTACTTTTTTATCAGCTTGAACTTTTTTAGTCTTTACTTGAACAGTTTTAACTTTATCTTGGTTTTCTTTAACCTTTTTGTTGTGCTCTTTTTTCTTTTGTGTAGAAGCTACTGCAGCGGCACCTCCAAGTACTGCAAATAGTCCTAGTATCCATTTAAATAATTTCATTAGTCAAATTTTATTGTTTTTAATATTTGTTTGATTCTTTCTTCAGTAGAACCTTTAATTGTATGATAAACAGGACGATGTTTAAGAACCAATTTTTGAATTTCTTCATCAATTTCTTTTCTATAGTCTAAATCCGTTTCTCTTATACCATTATCTTCCATTTCCACCCCTTCAGGAGAAATATAAAACATATAATCATATAGATAAATAAAACGTTTAGCATACTCTTCAAAAGCATCCCCATCAATATAGCTAGTCTTCCTAGCACATTTTGTAAACGCCATTACATCAATAATTGTTCTATCAGTTACTATATTTGGCTGCATAAGCTCCGTTACACGTTCTGCTAAGAATATAGTTTGGCCTTCAATAGTAGTTTCATGATTCAATGGAATACCCAATGAATTAAGATACTGACTACGTTCAGTTGCAAATTTATAATCTTTAAATTCAGGAATCTCCTGAAGTGCTTTTACTAGTGTAGTCTTTCCTACACTCATTGTTCCACAAAAACCTATTTTCATTTTATCCTGCTTGTCTTGCTTTAAATCTTGGGTCTTTATACCACGGCATCCCTTTACCACTACGCTTAGCCTCTTTCCACTTTTCTTCTGTGTGTTTTATACCATAAATATTTAATACTCTTCTTCGATTATCACCTTCTGGTATAAGAGCTGGTCCTTCCCAATTATGGAGTTTCCCATCCCAATAATAAGCAATGGTCCCCTCTGGGGTTTTTAACCTCCTAGATTTTGGGAAATCCTCTACACCACGAAGTCTATTTTGACTTTCGATAGCCCTAGAGTCTTTTAGTCTTTTTTCTTCTTCTTTATTCATATTGCATTGTATTCTAAAATATTTTCAGCTACATAAGTTCCTTGTGCTCCACTTACTGTAATACCTCTGGCTAAAAGGGCATCACCTACAAAGTGGACATTTGATAATTTATTAAGAGATAAATCTTCGTAATTAACTAGTGGTTCGGGTGAAAGATACTTAACCTCCGGCATATAAACACCCCAATCATTACCTAATGTAGGGAACACTTTAGCCATATCTTCAATAAAATCTTCAATATAAACCGCATTATCACCAATAGCATCATATAATGTATCTAAGCTATTTACGATTTCTGTTTTAACGTAACCACCTTCACTGGTTTTAGATGGTACTCTATGGCTAGGCGAGTAATAAGTACCAGTACCATTAACCTGGAGTTTTTTAACTGCTTCACGTGACCAATCAAATGGTTTATCAATGCCTCTAATCTCCATTAGAATACCAAAATTAGTCATATCGTTGCGATATGCCTCATCCTTTTTAGCATGACCATTATAGCTATGGTCACCATACGTTTCTTCAACAGCAACATAGGCAGCATTATTATTTGTACAAAATGAACGTAATGACACTCCTTTGTCTTCAAATTTACGATATAGTTTAAAGTCGTATGAAATATCAATTAATTTTTGAAAGTGGTGTTGTGGTGCTTCAAAACGTACACCAATTTGTACAGGTTTTGGTTCTGTATCATGATTTCCGGTTTCAATAAGGTGTTTACCAAAATCAATACCGGATTTACCTACTGCAAATATTAAACGATCATAAAAGTATTTTTTATCTGCTACGACATATTCGCCTTCAAAATCAATTTCTGTTACTTTGGAGTTCCAAGTAAATTTAACACCTTTAGATACTAAATGTTCGTACCATGCTTTACCAATTTCATGTAGATAATTTT
>Ga0206124_10003820_pt1 | contig 10426 bp, 9 predicted proteins | sample Helgoland_Spring_3_FD_148671 | JGI IMG/M metagenome (GOLD analysis project Ga0206124, IMG submission 148671) | Pelagic subsurface seawater microbial communities from Kabeltonne, Helgoland, North Sea - Helgoland_Spring_Bloom_20160321_2 | ecosystem: Environmental > Aquatic > Marine > Epipelagic ... | reverse complement strand
TTTTCGATATCTCTCAATAAATTCTCTGATGATCTAGCAAGCCGAGACTCAGTATATCTCATAGCGGCGGGAGGATCACCATCTACTGATCCAAAATTTCCTTGACCGTCAACCAGCATTAATCTCATTGAAAAATCTTGGGCCATTCTTACCATTGAATCATATATCGCAGTATCACCATGAGGATGATAATTACCCATAACATCACCAACAACACGTGCAGATTTTCTATATGCTTTAGACCAATCATACCCTCCCTCAATCATTGCATATAGTATTCTTCTATGTACAGGCTTAAGACCATCTCTTACGTCTGGTAGAGCACGAGATACAATTACGCTCATAGCGTAATCTAAATAGGATTTTTTCATTTCATCTGTAATAGATATCAATGATTGATTTAAAGATTTATTATCTTCATCAGACACAAAAAACTCCTAATAAATTTAATTTTAATACAATATATTGTAACTTTTATTTTAAACTATAACAATATCTATTAATTAATGTAACTTGTATATTAAGTTAGAATGGTATTTCATCATCTAAGTCAGACGCAATATTAGATGCCGGAGCATCATTTGACCCTTGAAAGCCTGATTGATCAATTTGTGTGTTATTATTGTCATTATTAATAGAACTATCTGGCCTTGAACCTAATAGAGTAAGCTCACCTCTATATCTTTGCAAAACAACTTCTGTTGTATATTTTTCTTGGCCTGATTGTTGGTCTGTCCATTTTCTAGTTTGAAGTTGACCTTCAAGATATACGGTGCTTCCTTTTTTTAGATATTGCTCTGCAATTCTGCCTAAGGCATCATTGAAAATAACTACTCTATGCCATTCAGCCCTTTCTCTTTGCTCACCAGTGTTTTTATCTTTCCACCTATCAGATGTAGCAACACTCAACTGGAACTATTTTATCACCATTTTGCATGGCTCTAACTTCTGGATCTCGGCCTAAGTTTCCGACTAACGTTACCTTATTTACACTTCCACTCATAAAAAACACTCCATAAAATCTAATATTACTATAGAACAGTATAACATTAAAAAAAACATAAATTTATCTTTTTAGTTGACTTTTAAGTGTTCAGAGCTAACTAAATGGAAGGTTAGTTTATGTTATACAAGGGTTAAAGTATTTAATGTCCAAAACAGTTCAAATGAAACAATTTCTTAAGGTACGTGGTGCTAATGAGCACAATCTAAAAAATGTTGATATTGACATTCCAAAAGATCAGTTAATAGTCATGACTGGTGTATCAGGGTCAGGTAAGAGTTCACTTGCTTTTGATACAATATATGCAGAAGGACAAAGACGTTATGTTGAGTCTCTTTCAGCTTATGCAAGACAATTTCTTCAAATGATGCAAAAACCTGATGTGGAATCAATAGAAGGATTATCCCCTGCTATTTCAATCGAACAAAAATCTACAAACAAGAACCCAAGATCAACAGTTGGTACTGTAACAGAAATATATGATTACATGAGATTATTATGGGCAAGAATTGGCGTGCCTTACTCTCCCGCAACTGGGTTACCAATAGAAAGTCAAACGGTAAGCCAAATGGTTGATAAAATCTTTAAAAAAGAAAATGATAGTAAAATATATCTTCTTGCACCAATTGTTAGAGGTCGTAAAGGAGAATATAGAAAAGAATTTATTGAATTAAGAAAAAAAGGATTTCAAAGGCTTAGAATTAATGATGAGTTTTATGATATTGAAGACATACCTGTTCTTGATAGATATAAAAAACATTATATCGAGGTAGTTGTAGATAGATTAGTTATAAAAAAATCTACTGAGGAAGATAACAAAGACTTACTTCAAAGGTTAGCTGACTCAATTGAAATTACCCTACAACTATCAGATGTGCTTCTTTATACTTTAGATGTAGACAGCAATGATAAAGAAGTTTTTTCATCTAACTTTTCTTGTCCTGAAAGTGGCTTTACCATAGATGAAATTGAACCTAGAATATTTTCATTTAATAACCCAGCAGGTGCATGTGATAAATGTGATGGATTAGGTAATGCTGTAGCATTTGACTTAGATCTTGTGGTACCTGATCAAAATATTACTTTCAGAGACGGAGCCATTGCCCCTTGGTCAGTGAATACAAGTAAACTTTATATTCAAACATTAGAATCCCTTGGTAGACATTATAAATTTAACATTGATGATAAATTTTCAGACATTCCAGAAGAAACAAAACAAAAAATTTTATATGGTTCTGGAGATGATAAAATTGAAATAATCTATAATGATGGAACTAGAGTTTTCAAATCAAATAAAGCTTTTGAAGGTATAATTCCAAATTTAATCAGAAGATTAAAAGAAAGTGAAAGTAAATGGGTTAAAGAAGAACTTGGAAGATACCAATCTGATAAAGACTGTGAAAAATGTAATGGCAAAAGATTAAAGTTAGAAACTCTATGCGTCAAAATCAATGAACATGACATCGCTGATGTATCACGTCTAACAATAGAAGAAGCTAGAGAGTGGTTTTTAAATTTAAACCAAGTGTTAAACGAACAAGAACTAGCTATCTCAAAACAAGTTTTAAAAGAAATAAATGATAGGTTAGGATTTCTAACAAGCGTAGGCTTGTCATATTTATCAATTTCTAGAAATAGTGGCACTTTATCAGGTGGTGAAAGTCAAAGAATTCGATTAGCTAGCCAAATAGGCTCAGGACTTTCTGGTGTGCTTTATGTACTTGACGAGCCAAGTATTGGACTGCATCAAAGAGATAATGAACGATTATTACACACCCTTCAAAAACTAAGAGATTTAGGTAACACAGTTATTGTAGTTGAACATGATGAGGAAGCTATTTTAATTGCTGATCATGTAATAGATATTGGACCAGGAGCTGGGATTAATGGCGGAAAAATCATAGCTCAAGGAACACCTAAAGAAGTTAAAGAAAATAAAAATAGTATTACAGGAAATTATTTATCAGGCATTAAAAGCATAGCAATTCCAAAATCTCGAAGGAAGATAAATCCAAATAAAAATATAACTTTAAGAGGCGCTTCTGGTAATAATCTTCAAGACATTGATGTAGATTTTCCTCTTGGAATATTAACATGCGTAACTGGAGTTTCTGGAGGTGGTAAGTCAACTCTAGTTATACAAACACTGCAAAGAAGTTTATCTAAAATATTAAATGGTAACAGTTCAATACCCTCACCCTATAAGTCTATAAGTGGGATATCTCAAATTGATAAAATTATTGATATTGATCAATCACCTATAGGACGGACACCAAGATCAAATCCCGCTACATATACAGGTGCTTTTAATCATATAAGAGATTGGTTTGCTGGATTGCCAGAAGCTAAGGCGAGAGGATACTTACCAGGTAGATTTTCTTTTAATGTCAAAGGAGGAAGGTGTGAAGTTTGTCAAGGCGATGGCGTAATCAAAATTGAAATGCATTTTTTGCCTGATGTTTATGTACAATGTGACCAATGTAAAGGCAAAAGATATAACAGAGAAACTTTAGAAGTTAAATGGCGAGATAAATCTATATCTGATGTTCTTGATATGACAGTGTCTGAAGGGACCGAACTTTTTAAGGCTGTACCTTTAATTCATGAAAAATTAGAGACTTTAGAAAGAGTTGGCCTTGGTTACATTAAAATTGGACAACGTTCTACCACACTATCAGGCGGAGAAGCTCAAAGAATAAAACTGGCAAAAGAGCTTTCTAGAAAAGGAACTGGCAGAACTATTTATATTTTGGACGAACCAACTACAGGCCTTCATTTTCATGATATAAAAAAATTATTAGAAGTTATGCAAGAGCTCGTTGATAATGGCAATACAATGATTGTAATAGAACATAATTTAGACGTTATTAAAACAGCTGACCATGTAATTGACTTAGGTCCTGAGGGGGGAGATAAAGGCGGATATATTGTTGCTAAAGGAACGCCAGAAGAAGTTTCAAAAGTAAAAGAAAGTCACACTGGAATTTTTTTAAAAAAGCTATTAAATAGTTCAAAATAATATGCCAACATTCAAAAAAATTAACATTATAGGTGGAGGATTAGCCGGATGCGAGGCAGCCTTCCAGATTTCAAAGTATGGAATACCAATAAATCTCTATGAGATGAGACCTAAGGTAAAAACGGAAGCTCACAAGACAGATTTTTTGGCAGAATTAGTATGCTCTAATTCTTTTAGATCAGATGATAAAGAGTTCAATGCCGTTGGGGTTCTTCACGAAGAATTGAGGATAGCAGACTCTCTTATAATGAAAACTGCCGACTTAAACAAAGTTCCCGCTGGGTCAGCATTAGCTGTTGATAGAGACAATTTTGCAAAAAAAATTCATAAAACCATCTCAAACATTAAAGAAATCAATGTTATCAACAAAGAAATTAAAAACTTAGACGAATTTAATGATGAAATAGTTATTGTAGCAACAGGACCACTTACATCTAAAGAACTAGCAAAAAATATAAAAATTAAAACACAAGAAAATTCTCTAGCTTTCTATGATGCTATAGCACCAATTGTTTATAAAGAAAGTATAGACATGAGCATTGCATGGAAACAATCACGATATGATAAAGGTGAAGGAGATGATTATATAAACTGCCCTTTATCAAAAGAACAATATTATCAATTTGTTAATGCTATAAAAGATGCTCCGAAAATGGAATTTAAAGAGTTTGAAAAAACACCTTTTTTTGAAGGCTGTATGCCAATTGAAGAAATTGTGAGAAGAGGAGATGAAACATTAAGATTTGGGCCCATGAAGCCTGTAGGATTAACTAACCCACATAAAGATGAAGAACCGTATGCAATAGTTCAACTTAGACAAGATAATAAATCAGGTTCTTTATATAATATAGTAGGCTTTCAAACTAAAATGAAACATGGTTCTCAAAAAGATGTTTTTAGAACAATACCAGGTTTAGAAAAGTCAGAATATGCACGGTTAGGTGGACTTCATAGAAACACATTTATTAAATCTCCTAAAATTCTAGATTCTTTCTTACGTTTAAAGAGTTGCCCAAACATCATTTTTTCTGGGCAAATAACCGGAGTAGAAGGATACGTTGAATCATCTGCAATTGGTTTGATGTCAGGTTTAATAGCAGTTAATGATTTTAACAACACTAACTTTGAATTACCTCCAGAAAATACTACTCATGGAGCGTTATTGAAGCACATAACTTTAAACGCTAACCCTGAGACCTTTCAACCTATGAATATTAATTTTGGTTTAATGCCTGATGTAAACAATAATGAGAATGTAGATGGGAAAAAAAGAAAGTATTTAAAAGGAAGAGATAAAAAAAGAATTCAAGCAGCAGAATCCCTTAATGCCTTTAAAGAGTGGATTAATAAGATAAAAAATTAATTATTTCTTTCATATTCAGGTACATTCTTTTCATCCTGAATTTTTTCTCCTTTGTCTATATTAAAAAAAGTCAATATAGCTACAGCTACAAATATTGAGGAAAAAGTTCCAATTAATACACCCCAAATCATTGCTAAAGAAAAATCAGATAGAACGGCTCCACCAAAAAAGAAAATAATAAACAATGCAACTAATGTTGTAACAGAAGTTATAACAGTCCTAGATAAAGTTTCATTAATAGATTTATTATAAATAAAGTAATGATCCTTTGATTTATAACGTCTTAAATTCTCTCTGACACGATCAAAAATCACAACTGTATCGTTAATAGAATAACCAGCTGTAGTTAAAATAGCAGCTATTGTAGCAAGGTTAAATTCTAATTGAAGAATAGAAAAGAGCCCAACAGTAGTAACTACATCATGAGTTAAAGCTATTATTGCGGCTATTGAAAATTGCCACTCAAATCGAAACCAAATATAAACCATGATTGATATTAAGGCTAAACCAACAGCCAACATACCAGCTGTTTTTAATTCGTCACCAACTACAGGACCAACAAATTCTGACCTTCTAATTTCATAATCTTTATTTGTAATTGATTTGACTTTTTCAATCATTGCTATTTGTTGTTTTTCGTCACCTTCTTGTTTTTGAATTCTAACTAAAAAATCAACATCTTTACCAAAATTTTGTATAGAAACTTCACCAGCCTCTAATGTAGATATTTTACTCCTCAGGTCATCAATATTCGATGAATTAATATTTTTACTTCTTAACTCTAATAAAATTCCACCTTTGAAATCAATTCCATAATTTAAGCTATTAACAAACAAGCTTAAAAGAGTACCTAGAATAATAATAGTTGAGAAAATAAAAGCATAATTTCTTAACTTTAAAAAATCCAAATTTGTATTTGATGGTACCAATCTTAATAATTTCATAGGTGCTACCTTAAAATTCAATTTTATCAATATCTTTTTTCTTTGTATAAAATAAAACAAGATATTTAGTTATAATTATTGCAGTAAACATTGAAGTAGCTATGCCTATCATTAAAGTAACCGAAAAGCCCTTTATTGGACCGCTGCCAAACGAAAACAATGCAAGAGCTGCAAATAAAGTTGTTAAATTAGCGTCGATTATAGTTGAAATAGCTCTTTGAAAACCAGCTTCAACTGCGTCAGAAACATTTCTACCTACGATATATTCTTCTTTAATTCTTTCAAAAATTAATACGTTAGCATCAACAGCCATACCCATCGTTAAAACAATGCCTGCAATTCCTGGTAAAGTTAATGTGGCTTGAATTAAACTTAACAATGCAATTATAAAGATAATATTACACATTAAAGCAATATTAGCTAACAAACCAAAGATACCATATGTTATAAGCATAAATATCATCACGGCAATCAAACCTACAATACTGGCTATTTTACCAGATTGAATTGAATCTGCTCCTAGACCAGGTCCAACTGAGCGTTCTTCTAAAATAATCATTGGAGCAGGTAAAGCACCGGATCTTAAAACCAATGCTAAATCATTTGTTTCTTGCGTAGAAAAATTACCAGTAATTTGTCCACTTGAGAAGATTTGTGATTGAATAACTGGTGCGCTAACAACCTTACCATCTAGAACTATAGCAAAAGCTCTTCCAATATGCTTGCCAGTTACCCTTCCAAATTTCTTACCTCCAAGAGCTGACAATTGAAAAGATACTGATGGACTATTATTTCTATCAAATGTTGGATTTGCATCCTTTAACATCTCGCCTGAGACCATTACCCTTTTATTTATCATGTAAAAAAGATCAGGATCTTTGTCATCTTCAAGTATTGTATAACCAGGTGGTGCTTTTGAATTTCTATTAATATCCTCTGAAGAGATAGAAGGATGAGCTAATTGAAAATTTAATTTTGCAGTTTTGCCTAGTAATTTTTTAATACGGCTTGGGTCATCAAGTCCAGGTAATTGAACTATAATCCGATCAATTCCTTGTTGTTGTATACTTGGTTCGTTAGTACCTGTTTCGTCAATTCTTCTTCTAACTATCTCAATAGCTTGAGCCATTGTTGATTTAATGATTTTTTTCTTATTAATATCTGAAAATTCAATAAAAAAAGTGCTGTCATTAATTTTTACAATTAAGTTTTCATCTATATTTAATATTGTTGACTTAATTTTATCATTTAGAATTGAACCTCTTTTTTGAAAAGAAATCTTTTTATCCTTAACACTTAATTTTTTATATCCAATTTTAGATTTTCTTAAAGCTGATCTAATATCTGATAGTAATGTTTCTAATTTTTCTGAAAAAACTATGTCCATATCTGCTTTAAGTAACAAATATGATCCACCTTTTAAATCTAATCCAAGGTTAATGGATTTACCTGGCAAGAAACTAGAAGAGGTGTTTTTTACTGAGCTATTTAAAAAATTGGGTATTGCATAAGCTATACCTAAGAAAACTAAAAAAAGCAGAAATGCAGCTCTTATTTTAGATAAATTTTTCATTATTACTCAATATAGATAGAATTCACACGGATTTTTAGGACATATATATTATTTTTTGACTTTAGATTTAGTTTTAGGCTTCTCAGGAGCAGACTTTAATTTTTCTTCACCTCTTACTTCTGAAATCATTTGTCTCGCAACATCAACTATAACATCTTTAGATATTTCTACACTTACAGTTTCAGAACCTTCATTGGCCTTTGAAATAACGCCCAAAATACCCCCAGCTGTTAAAACTTTATTGCCTCTTTTTAAGTTTTCAACCATTAATTTGTGTTGCTTAACTCTTTTTTGTTGAGGTCTAATAAGTAAAAAATAGAATATAATGAAAATGAGAACGAAAGGAAGAAGACCTTGCAGAGAAAACCCTCCGGCTCCTCCTGCTGCGGATTGAGCAAATGCACTTGAAATCATGAGTAACTCCTAGAAAGTAAAATTAATAATATCTTATATAAAAAAAAAAACATAAACACCATAGATAAAATTTAAAATATATATATATTGCTATTTTTATGATTTACTTAGGTTAATTCAAAAATGATTGATGATAATTCGAAACACTTATTAGAACGAATTGCAAATGCCTTAGACAGAATGGCTCCTGCAGAAAAAAAAATTAATAACTTAGATAAAAGTGAAGGTTTTTTTGTTTATGAATCTAAATCAGGTTTAGTTAGACCAATCCTAGAAATTAATAGAATACCAATTGAACTTCTCCAAGGTATAGCCTCACAAAAGCAAACATTGTTGGATAATACAATTAGCTTTGCCAATGACTTGTCTGCCAACAATGCTTTATTATGGGGAGCCAGGGGGACAGGTAAATCATCATTAGTTAAAGCAGTACATGCAGAAGTTATATTAAAAACAAAATCTGAACAGCTGAAATTAGTAGAAATTCACCGTGAAGATATTGCAGAATTACCCGAACTATTGTCACTTTTATCAAACTATAAAAAATATAAATTTATTTTATTATGCGATGATTTATCTTTTGATGCCGGCGAAAATACATACAAAAGTCTTAAGGCTGCCTTAGATGGTGGAATTGAAGGAAAACCTAATAATGTTATATTTTATGCAACATCTAACAGAAGACATTTAATGCCTAGAGATATGATGGAAAATGAGCAATCAACTGCAATTAATCCATCTGAATCAGTAGAGGAAAAAGTTTCATTATCTGATAGATTTGGACTTTGGATAGGGTTTCATAACATGTCTCAAGATGTTTATTTAGAAATTGTTTTCGCCTATTGTAAAGAATTCAAGATTAGCCTTGAGCAAAATATTTTAAGGTCTCAGGCATTAGAATGGTCCATAACAAGAGGCGCCCGATCTGGTCGAGTAGCTTGGCAATTTATTCAAGACATAGCAAGCAAACAAAAAGTAAAGATTAATTAATCTATATAACTGTTGGGATTAACAGGGTTTCTTTTATATCTAATCTGGAAATGCAAAACATCTTCACTTAAAGAACTGTAACCTATAACTTGTTTTTTTTTCACTGACTGGCCTTGTTTAACATTATATTTAGCAATGTTTGAATAAGCTGTTAACCAACCGTCATCATGTTTTATAAGAATAAGATTTCCAAATTTTTTTATTTGAGAACCAACAAAAGCTATTTTTCCACCGTGAGAGGAATATATAGGTGAATTATTATTTAATTTTATATCTATACCATCGTTATGTTGACCTTTGCCAAAGCTGCCATAGCCTTTAATGATTTTACCTTTAGCAGGCCATATAAAATTTGGAGCATTTTTAATTTTTTTTGCTTCATTAGTTTTATAATTTTTTTTACTTGGTTTAACGTTATAAATTTTTTTATCTATAATTTGATCTATTAGGGAATAATTCCTTTTAACTGGAATTAAAATTTTATTCCCAACTTTTAATATATGATTTTGTTTTAACTTGTTAAGACTTATTACGTCTAATTTGTTTACTGCAAATCTCAAAGAGATTTTATCAAGTGTATCTCCTTGCTTGATAATGTAAATGTTCTTGTTTCTCAAAAATAGAATTTGATTTTCTTTTAAAGAGTAAGGTTTAATCAAATTATTATCTTCAATAATATCTTTAGGAATGACTTTATATTCGTTTGCAATCGAGAATATTGTTTCATTCTTTTTAACGAATATCATTCCATTTGTTGGAATGTTATCTTTTAAAACATTAGATTTATTAAATATTGTAGCTTTTTTTTCTAAAGCAAAATCACCTTTAACATTTTCAATTAACTCTGCAGTTTTACAACTAGTCAGGAACAAAAAAAGTAAAATAAACTTAAACAAAATTAAAAACCTTTTAAAATTTAAATTTTAACAACTTACTTAAAAAATTCAATCCTTATCACTAATTAGCGGAACAAAACTCACTGGACCTAGATCCTCCCATATATCATCAGATCTATTCTTTTTGACTGTAATTTTTTTAAGTCTCTGCCCTGAATTTAAATCACCTACTGGAGCTATACAAATACCATTATATCTAATTTGATTTAATAACATTCCATCTA
>Ga0206124_10003817_pt1 | contig 10432 bp, 8 predicted proteins | sample Helgoland_Spring_3_FD_148671 | JGI IMG/M metagenome (GOLD analysis project Ga0206124, IMG submission 148671) | Pelagic subsurface seawater microbial communities from Kabeltonne, Helgoland, North Sea - Helgoland_Spring_Bloom_20160321_2 | ecosystem: Environmental > Aquatic > Marine > Epipelagic ... | reverse complement strand
AATTCACCCTGAAGATCCGATCTGTCAGTTCATCTCAACAATGATTGAAGAGTTCGGTGACGAATGGGGTAACAAGTGGTTCTTCCATCTGCGCTGGGCTCGCGATGAAGACTGCACAAGCGCCGGAGGCAGAATCGCTGCGCTAAATGCACCGGATGCGGATGACGCGACGCGTGCAACTATTCGCGATCAGATCGTTGAACATATGAAAGGCCGCGTCTTCTTTGTCGGCTCGAATGAACAAACGGCGCCACAAATCGAACAATCCTTCAAAGATGGCATCAAACTTTTAGATACTCACTTTAGCAAGCACCCATACTTATTTGGCGGCAAGCCTGCCTTCGGCGATTTTGGCCTATGGGGCCAGCTCTACTGCGCGTGGACAGACCCCACTGCTGGCGCTTTGATCGAAGCTACCGCACCACATTTATTAGACTGGATACACCGCATGCTGTGGCCAACCGACAGTGGTGATTATGAGAACTGGGACGCCCTGGCACCGACCCTGATGCCCTTTGTTAAAGACCAGATTGGCGATCTGTTTGCACCCTGGACCGTCGCTAACACCCTGGCTATGGCTGCCGGTGAAGATGAATTCAAGGTAGACCTGAAAGGCCAGAGCTTTTCCCAGAAACCCCAGAAGTATCACGTAAAGTCGCTGGCCGTGTTACGAGAAAAATATGCTACCGTTTCGGGTAATGCTGAGCTCAACGGTGTATTGGAAGCCGCGGGATGCCTGACTTTCCTGCAATCCTAGCGCTTCAACAAAGATCAACTAGATAGCGACTATTGCCTAACTACTATTGCCTAACTATAGAGGAAGCCTGTCATGACAAAGTATGACGTCTCCACATCAAACAGTTTGTACGAACGCGCCAAAGCGGTGATACCGGGCGGTATCAACGGCCACTACGGTTTTAGTGTCAAAAAAAACGGGCCTAAGTACTTTTCCAGAAGTGAAGGATCACGTTTTTGGGATGTGGACAACAACGAGTTTATCGACTACATGTGCGCCTATGGACCGATGATCCTCGGATACAATCACCCCGCGGTCGACGAAGCTGCACTAAAACAGCTTAAAGCTGGCAATACGGTAAGCCTGGCCTCACCTGTCATGGTAGAACTCGCAGAAACACTCGTTGATATGGTCACCGCCGTTGACTGGGCACTATTTAGCAAAAATGGTGGCGATGGCACCTCTCTTGCGGCCCTCGTCGCCCGCGCCGCAACCGGTCGACAGAAACTCGTGAAAGTAGCAGAAGGCTATCACGGTGTTGCGGCATGGATGCAGGACGGGCGTGCCGGTACGATCCCAGCCGACTCTGAACATGTGATTCAAATTCCATGGAACGATGTCGAGGCGTTACAGAAAGCCATAGATCAGCATCCCGGTGACATCGCCGGATTCATTTCATCGCCTTATGACCATCCGGTGTTCAGGGACAATGAGTTACCTGCTGACGGATACTGGCAAAAGATCGAGACCTTGTGCCGTAAAAATGACATTGTTCTTATTGTCGATGATGTGCGCGCTGGCTTTCGCATTAACCTCGCCGGTTCAAACGTAGCGTACGGATTTACACCGGATTTAATCTGTTTCGGCAAGGCCATTGCAAACGGCTATCCACTTGCAGCGCTGGCAGGTTCAGACGCACTCAAGCAAGCGGCCCAGGACGTTTACTTCACAGGTACACAGTTTTTTAACGCAGCGCCCATGGCGGCTGCTCGCGCTACTTTGCTGGAACTACAAAAAATCGATGCGGCGAACGTGATGACCAGTATCGGTAACAAATTGAATAAGGGGCTGATCGATGTCGCGGCCTCTCATGGTTACGATCTGGTGGCTTCAGGCGTTCCAGCGATGCCGTATTACAGACTCGCCAACGTGGACAGTAAAACCCACCGGATGTGGATCGATGAATGTGTCGGACGTGGGGTATACCTCTTGAGTTACCATAATCATTTCGTCTCAACTGCCCATACGGATGCCGATCTGCAACGCACCTTTGAGATAGTCGATGATGCCTTTACCACGCTTGGCCCTGCCTCAGCACAAATTCAAAAAGCTGTACCTTCATGATCGCAGCTTACTGTTGGCCACAAAGTGCCAGACACAAGGAACCCATTACGCTTTACTGTCACACCGCAGCTAGCAGTTTCCAAATTGAAGTGATTCGTCAGGGCGCCGAAGACAAAACGGTGCTGGTTCGTCATGATCTACGAGGCATAGATCAACCCATCACAGACGACATTGCAGAAAACGGCTGCCAGTGGCAGCCCACACTCGAACTGTCGATTGATCCAGACTGGCCTTCCGGGTTTTATCTTATTCGCCTTGAAGATTCCGATGGCAACAAGGCTGATGCTTTTTTTGTTGTTCGTGCCTCAACGCCTACTGATGCCATGTTCGTGCTCTCAACATCTACCTGGAATGCTTACAACACCTGGGGTGGATTGATTTAATACACCGGCGGTCATGCTGTCTCACCGATGCGCCCGTTGCAGCCCGGGTTTCTGGCGAAAGTTGATCCACACAGGCATCGAATTGCCCGATTTAAGGATTGGCTAAAAGATGATGCACGTGCGTTTGTTGCTGCTGGCTACGACGACTGGTGCATGGCCGCAGGGTGGGCGAATTGGGAAATCTTGTTCGCACGCTGGGCGGAATCTCAAGGTTACAACCTAGGCTACGCCGTAAGTTATGACCTTGATCAACAACCCGATCTGCTTGACGGTTACCCCGCCTATATCTCGGTGGGACATGATGAATACTGGTCAGCGGGCATGCGCGACACGGTAGAAAACTATATTGATACCGGCGGTAATGCTGCCTTCTTCTCTGGTAACACATCCTTCTGGCAGGTCCGTTTCGATAAAGACTACCACCAGATGACAGGTTACAAATGTGATATTCATGACGATCCCGTATTCGATCCAACTCATGGTCCCGGGCAAACACCAACGTTAGCAACTATGTGGTCCGACCCACTCATCGGTCGTCCGGAAAGCCAGATGACGGGTGTTTCTTTCAGCCGAGGTGGCTATGCGCACATGCCCAATTCCCCGGAAGGAACGGGAGGTTACACTGTCTGGCAACCAGAGCACTGGTCTTTCAACAATACAGGGTTAAAGGCAGGCGATGACCTGGGTGCGGATGGACTTGTTCTTGGGTACGAGTGCGATGGCTGCGAGTTAGCCTTTATTGATAATCAGATGGTACCCAAGTTTACCGACGACACACCTGAAGGATTTGAGATCCTCGCCACTGCGGAGGCTCGTTTATGGGAAACGGAAGAAGCACCTGGGGAGCTTGCGGACAACTATATCGGTGAACTCAACTGGGTCGCCGCACGTATCGGCGGCGCCGATACGCCTGAGGTACGTCAAAAATTTGCTAATGGTCACGCCGTCATGGGGAGTTTTAAACGAGGCAAGGGTGAAGTCTTCACCACCGGTTGTACAGACTGGGCCTACGGGCTAGCCGATAGTGCTGTCGCTGGGGTCACTAACAATGTGCTAGAGCGTTTTATTAAGAGCTCGTGAACTTATCAGATAGTTGCCTGATGGCTGCATTCACCTGCACCTACAAAACGAATAAAAAGGGAAGACTTGATGTCTGAGCAAACGCAACCACAATTACCCGGTCGGCTCGGTAATCCAGAACTCAGACTGCGAGATGATCCACGAGCAGATCCCAGAATGCTCAAAGCGATGGATGAACTCGGTCTACTCGATGAAGCGCCGCCATTACCTGTGAGCGCGAGCTCACGCGTTGATGAATTGTTAGCCTTTTGCGCAATGGCTGAAGAAGGCTATGAAGCACTAAACAATACCGTAACCAGCACGTGGCCGCCTCTAACAGGTGTTACTCGAGAAACGCAGGTCATCAAGGGCATCGACGACAACGAGATAACACTCTACATACATCGCCCCGAGAAAGTTCAAGACACATTGCCTGGGATCTTACATATTCATGGCGGCGGCATGGTTTTAATGTCTGCCGCTGGCTCCATGTATGACCGATGGCGCAGTGAACTAGCCGCAACCGGTCTCGTTGTTGTGGGCGTAGAGTTTCGCAATGGCGCCGGTAAACTGGGGCCACATCCCTTCCCGGCCGGATTGAATGATTGTAGTGCCGCGCTACATTGGATGGCGGATCACAAAGCTGACCTCGATATTTCAGGGATCGTAGTGTCCGGTGAATCAGGTGGCGGCAATCTGTCACTGGCGACCTGCCTGAAAGCCAAACAGGACGATGCCTTGCGAGCCATCGATGGCGTTTACGCACAATGCCCCAACGTCTCTAATCGCTATCTGGATAAGGACCCGTCGTTACCATCACTAATCGAAAATGACGAACTGGGTTTAAGTTGCACAATGATGGCTGCACTTTTCAAGCTTTATGACGCGACTGGAGAAAACGCCACAAACCCGCTCGCCTGGCCACTGCATGCTGAGATTTCTGAGCTTAAAGGCCTGCCTCCTCATTTTATCTCGGTCTGTCAATTGGATCCCTTGCGGGATGAAGGCTTGGCTTACAACAGAAAATTGCTTGAAGCTGGCGTCACTTCCAGTAGCCGGACGATTAATGGTGTAACCCATGCCGGGGACATGTCTTATCGTGCTGCGATGCCGGAGGTTTATCTATCTTCCATCAGGGATATCAAAAGCTTTGCTGAAGACGTGTGTAAAACCAGTTAATCGGCAAACAAAGCGCGCACGGGGTCAGAGCCAAGTGCCAGAGTCATTGACTCTGGCACTTGGCTCTGACCCCACCCTCCTGACCCCACCCTCACTCTCTGACACCACACTCACCTAAATAATGAATATCATTCCAGGCATTACAATCTTGCTGTTGTTTCAGCTCTTCGGTGAGGCGATGGTTATTGTGTTCCAGCTTCCTGTTCCGGGGCCCGTATTAGGCATGCTGGCACTCCTTACTACCCTCGTTATTCGCAAAGGGTGGCAAGGTTCGTTGGAGCCCGTTTCTCAGGTTATTCTGCGGCACTTCTCTCTTCTCTTTGTACCTGCGGGTATCGGCGTAATATTGCATTTTCAGCGTTTTGAAAACGAATGGTTCGCCATTGGCACAGCACTGTTCATCAGCACAGTAATCGCATTGAGCGCTACCGCCTTGCTAATGGAACTGGTGGTGCGCTCTCGGCATTCAACTAGAGGTCAATCGACTGATGACGCCTGAAACGCTTTACGAAGCCTGGGTATACCTGGCCGCATCGCCGCTGTTAGGACTGACAACAACCCTGGTCGTGTACATTGTCTGTAATTGGCTTTATCAGCGAAGCGGACAATGGCCCGGATTAAATCCGGTCATGGCCTCAATTATCGTATTAGTCACTCTATTGAAAACCACGGACACTTCCTACGAAACATACTTCGAAGGCGCGCAGTTCATCCACTTTTTGCTGGGGCCAGCAACGGTCGCATTGGCTTTTCCTCTGTATCGGCAACTCCCAAAATTAAAGGGACTCTGGGGATTCATTTTAGGCGGCATATTGTTGGGCGGTCTCGGTAGCGCACTATCTGGTATCTGGATCGCAGAATTGCTGGGCGCCTCAGGCACGACCTTATTGTCCCTCGCACCAAAGTCGGTCACAACACCCGTTGGCATGGGCATCGCTGAAAAAATTGGCGGTCTGCCATCTCTCACAGCTGGACTCGTGGTTTTAACGGGCGTAATAGGCGCAGTGATCGGACCCAGTCTATTTAGGCTGCTACGCATCCGTAGCGATATTGCAAAAGGCATCGCCATGGGCACCGCCAGCCATGGCATAGGTACGGCGCGGGCCCTTCAACTAAGCGAGGAGATGGGCGCTTTCTCCGGATTGGCAATGGCGCTGTCGGCTCTAATAACAACTTTCACACTACCCGTTGTCTTGCAGTACCTCAGTTATTATTGAGGTTCTGACAAGTTAACTCCTCCAGACCGATGAAATCCGGTCCCTAGTCTCAGGCCACTGCCCTCTTCCATTCATTGAACGCAGTGATCCTGAGATGCCTATAGTGCTCAGCCCGAATCAAATGCCTTCCCAGGTTGAACAGATTACCAACAGTAGCATGCACGCTAAGGAATCTTTGAGCCTGCACCAATGACTTGAATCCCGAGATGTCGGACCACCGCATCCCTCGCTCTCGCACTCTTGTCGCCTCATGCGATTGCTCTGCTCGATTATTCTCATACTGCCTGGTACTGTGGATCGCCTCAGGAATCAGTTCCCGATGTGCAACACCATAACTTCGCAATTTATCTGTCACGATCTTCCTGGGCTCACTACCATGACTTCGCAACAGTCTCTTGAAGAAATGTTTTGCTGCGACTCCATTCCTTCGTGCCTGCAGAAATACATCAACAACCTCGCCATCCTGATCCACTGCGCGCCACAGATAATGCTGCTGACCACTTATCTTCACGAAGACTTCATCAATGAAGAAGGTGTCGCCAAACCCTCGACGCTTTCGCTTTAGTCTTCTCGAATATTTTGATCCGAACTTGATACATCAAAGTCTGATCGCTTCGTAACTGACCGTGACACTATGCGGCGGTACCCTGCGTGTCATCGCCGACATCACTGATCCCGACATCATCCAGAAGATCCTTGATCACATCGAAGCACAACCACCGCCGCTTAACCCTGCGACTGCTATTCAACCCTAAAACGCACCTGGATAAAGAGTGTCAACATCACCCCTGCCCAACCTATAAGCCTCCTAAGTGATCGACCCAGCCACCTGTAAGCCAGCAGATCCAGCCTATTACAGCCATTGACCACCCAAAGGATCACCACGCCACGGTGGCTTAAATTTGAATGAACATCAGTAACTACCGTACCAGACCATTCTTTAAAAAATGTGGTTTATAACGCCTATCCTCCGAATAGCCCATTATGGCCCGGCATCAACGTATGCCAACTTTGAAGGCCAAATATACGTACGCAGTCGAGCCATCTCGTGATCAAACAGATTGTTTGCAACCAAGGGGGAGTCCATATACGGACTTTAAAAATGTATTGGTTTCGCTTTATTATTCGAGAGGACAATTCTTAGTCCAATCGTAAAACTTTGAGACTGCACACGCCAGCGTCACCAGGTCTTGTTCTCGATCCCAACCGCCAATCGCATGCAAACCTACAGGTAGGTTGTTTGCATCGTTTCCACAGGGAATGGATATTGATGGGTGGCCCGTTAGGTTAGAAATTGACAAGTGCGTCCACCACTTACTAATCGCCTCCTTGTTACCATTGACGGTGATGTCCTGGTCGCTATCAGGATCAGCCAGTGGTGGTGGGGCGGTCAACGTGGCAGAAAAAATGAAGTCATACCTGCTTAATAGATGTTCTAGGCGATCGTAGGTTCCAGATCTGCTGATTGCATCAGATTGTAAGCTTACGCCATCCATCCTGAATTTTTCTTCATTCAACAAACCCTGTAAGACCGGCCCAAGATGCTCCTGTTGATCCTTTGGCATTTGACGAACCCGCGCAGCAAGATTGCAGGCCATCATCTGTGTACTGATACCTGGGTTGAAGTGGGTTGGGTCATCGAGAGCAACGTCAACGTTTAAGCCCAAACCTTTCAGTTGCTCTAGTGCTTCCTGCACTACTGCCAAGTACTCATCATCCACAATGTTACCCCCGATAGTCGGGATGAATAGTGCACGCTTACTCGCCAATGATTGGTAGAAAACTGATGAAGCATCAATGCTAGAAATTTCACGTCTCGACCAAGGATCTAGTCTATGCGCTCCAGACATCGTGTTGAAAAGACCAGAAAGATCTACTGGATGTCTACAGTTCATAGAGATTGAACTGTTGTTGCCGCAGTGAAACGGCCAACTCTCGTGTGGAATCGCGCCTATCGTAACTTTCATTCCCAGAATGCCGCATGTTGACGCAGGAATCCGCGACGAACCTCCCCCATCGGTGCTGACCCCAAACGGTACGACACCTGTTACCACAGCAACACAATCGCCACCGCTACTACCACCAGGGGAAAGTGAATGTGACCACGGGTTTCTTGTGATTCCGGTTAACAGAGAGTCAGTAGTGACTTTACTCGCAAACTCGGGGGTAGTTGTTTTACCAAGCAATATTGCACCAGCAGCCTTCATTCTCGAAACTGCGACGATGTCTTTGTCGGGAATGTTCTTGTCAAGTGCACAAGAACCATAGGTCGTTCGAATACCTTCGGTATCCAGCAGATCTTTTACCGTAAAAGGCACGCCAAGAGTATAAGAAGAATTAGCCACATTTCTGCTTCATCTGCCAAACACATGACCCCTCTGAAAATGAGTTTAGCTTCAGTTTCCGATAGAAATCTGGTGGTTTTTGACGAACTAACGAACTGAATCATGCTGACCAGTTCGCGTTCATTGCATTGTTGGGCTGCCAAACCGAGTTAGATCCCACCAGCGTTAACAGACGTCAGAATAGTTTGGTCGAATGCGGGAAGAGTCCCTCTGGCGGTGAACGATTCCTCGCCTGTGACGCCTCATCCAGACCAAGATGCTTCAATATCTTTTCGATAACCTCCGGATCTTCAATGCTGGCTATGATCTTTACCCTACCACCGCACTTGTCACACTTATCAATCTCTATGGCGAAAACTCGCTTCAATCTCTGCGCCCACGTCATCGAATAGGCTTTGTTCTTCCCAGATTGCAATATCTGCTCCGATTCATCTTCTGGCTTTCCTGGTACGACATACTCTCTCAACTTGCTCCGCGGGGAGAAAACCCCATGAAACCTCGTCAGGTTCACCCTTGGTTTCGGGACAAGCGCAGCCAGGCGACCCATAAACTCCATGGAGCTTAGAACTACGTGTGAGGTGCCGTCGTCGTAGGGAGTTTTTAATGCAACAATCACATTGCCATTACTGGCCAATGACAACCGTTGTTCAGCGATAGCAGGCCGCGTGATATACCTGCAGAGACGTTCAAGCTTCTTCCGCTGATTGGACTTACAGGCCACCCCTGCATGTAGTGAGAAACCCGCTTGTTTACTGACCAGCTCACTTACCTTCATCCGATTCTCTTTCGACGGCACAGCCTGTAAGGTCAGGGCTTTCTTGCCCTGATTCGGCCCAAAAGCCAACCTGTAGGTAATCGAAGCACCAATGATCCCGTGCATGGCATCTTCTTCATCCGGTACAAGGTCCAGATACTCTGACTCAGCATTCCGATACAGGTACCCTGCCCGCTCTAGATATCGGGAAACCCGCTTAGCGATCGTGTGGGTAATCGTGTGGGTAATCGTGTCGAGATCTTGAGACGTCGGTGGCTTCACCGGCCAGAAGTAACCATTCGGGTCATAAACACCATTGAGATAAAGCATGTGGAAATGTAAGTTGAGGTTGAGGGCTGAACCGAAGCGCTGTATCAGTGTCACCGCACCGCTTTGCGTCCCTGACTTCACCATTCTCCCCGATCGTTTAATCAGAAAGGTGCTGATCACGCGATGCACAATGGTCAACACGCGGCTCATCACTTGCGAATTTGTTGCAAACAGGTAGCGCAACGGATAAGGGACGCTCAGCACCCACTGCCTGATCGGCCTCTTGGGCAAGACCTCGTCGACCAGGTGTGCAGCACTGTCTGCCATACGCCTGGCGCCACAGGAGGGACAGAATCCACGGCGTTTGCAGCTGAAGGCAACCAGCTTCTCATGATGACAGGATTCACACCGTACTCGCAGAAAGCCATGCTCCAGACGACCACACTTCAGGTAATCCTCGAACTCCCCGACAACATAACCGGGCAAGGACCTGCCCTGCTCCGCCAGCATGTTCTGAAACTGAGGCCAGTGTTCCTTGACCAGTTGATAAAGCAGCGTGTTCTCTGGCTGATGTCGCTGGTACTGAAATGGACCTACGGGCCAGAAGTCGTCCTGGAATGCATTGGATGGCAAGATCGAGTGTCACAATGGAGTTGTGACAAACAGCCTTACTCCTCAACGGCGACCGCAGTATCCGCGTGCGTCTTCGTCGGTATAGACTTCATACATCATGAACTTTTTGTCACTGTCGTTGGGTAGAACCAGATCGAACTGAAGGGTCGCGGTTAGTAAGAATAAACACCCTTTTTCATCATTCAGTAAAGTATCGTCATCCCTGGGAGTTGCTTTCAATCCTCACTTTCGGGCGGCCTCATCCAAGAGCTGAATGAGTTGGGCTCAGAAATTCAGCGATTTGTCTCTAAGAATCGGAACTCTGGCCGATCGAGACCGTCACCGATGCGTAGTCGATGTGCCGGAAATCAGAATAGTGTCGTTTGTTGGTCGTTCAGATCTAACGGCGGTGAGCGGTTCTGAGGATCACCGACCTGATCCAGCCCCAGATGCTTCAGGATCTTCTGAATAACATCTGGGTCTTCAATCGATGCGATGATTCGAACGGGTCCACCGCACTTTTCACACTTCTC
>Ga0206124_10003814_pt1 | contig 10438 bp, 9 predicted proteins | sample Helgoland_Spring_3_FD_148671 | JGI IMG/M metagenome (GOLD analysis project Ga0206124, IMG submission 148671) | Pelagic subsurface seawater microbial communities from Kabeltonne, Helgoland, North Sea - Helgoland_Spring_Bloom_20160321_2 | ecosystem: Environmental > Aquatic > Marine > Epipelagic ... | reverse complement strand
TTTTGTTGGTAGTTCAGGAGTTCCATAATTTGGCGTGTCGAAACTTGGTGGGTAGACTATAGCCTCTTCTTGATAAAGCCCCTCATGGCGCTCGGCAGGTTGAAACTGAGAGTGCACAGCCTTGTGCGATAAGTACATAAAGAACGGTTGATCCTCATTGCGCTCATCCAGCCAGTCGACGGCATGTTCGGTTAACACATCAGTGATATAGGTAGATTGATCATAGGTCGTACGCTCGCCATTTATGTTTAGTGTCGGTCCGTAATAGACACCTTGTCCCCGAAAACTCTCCCAGTGATCGAACCCAGGTTGTGGCTCGTCGCTGTGATTGCCCATATGCCACTTGCCGAAGTAGCTGGTCTGATAGCCTGCTTCCTGTAGATACTGAGGGAAAAAAGTGAGATTACCAGGGTCAGGAGCGGCATTATCAATTACCGTGTGGGTATGGGAGTACAGTCCCGTGAGGATCGATGCTCGAGACGGTGAGCATAACGAGGTAGTGACATAGGTATTGGGGAAGTAGGCTCCTTCATTGGCCAATCGGTCGAGATTCGGGGTTTCCAGCCACGGCACCTTGCCGGTAAAACCCATGAAATCGAAGCGATGATCGTCGGAGAGAATGTAGATGATATTCTTGGGGCTGGTATTGGCCAGCGTTTCCAGGCGAAGAGGGCTCTTTTCGTTACTGCAGCTAACAATGAAAGTAGATAGTAAGCAGATAGCTGGAATCATGTGGTTTTGCATAGGAGCTCCCCTCGGTTTTACGTTCTCACAAGACATGAATTGCAGCTTGTGCGACTTATTCTTCGTTGTTTCATAGGATAACCAATTTAGTCGCAGATGGAACTGTTAAAGCTGAAGTCAGGACAGTAAATAGTTAACGCCATTGGAGTCAATAAGTTAAAACTGCTAAAGCAGGGTGTGTTGAGAAGTGTGCTATGGTATTCGAGTAATCTACGCTTAACCATCTCAGACTGACCCTTCGACCATTTTCTGATGCAGCGAAAATTTTCTGGCGCGACATGCCATTTTTGAGCCTTAAGCCCAGGATATATCGAGCAGCCTGAGTGAAATTGAGAGATTTTAGTGTCTTTCGACTGATAAAGAGTTGGTCGCAAGCCGGGGATTCAAGGTGTTTGGCTGGGATAGGGTTGGTTGCAGTCTTAATATTTCCTATACTCGATACCTAATCATTCGCAGATTAGCAGATTCATAGCAGTAGAATTATAGACTGCGCAAATTTCAGTTATGCAGGGCATAGCCATAAGAGGAAGACATGATAAGAAACACAATACTTTTCCTAACGGTGCTAGGAGTTGCTTCAACCGCAAATGCGCAGGACCAGGTACCTGTTGGTGATGCATTGACCCGCGCCCGAGCAGCTGACGGCAGTTATATAAGTTGGCGTGAGCATCTCATCGATGACCCCACTGAGTCTGGTGTTCCATTCAGTGGTAGTGACGGTCTGGTAATGGGTGATATAGACAACGATGGATTCGAAGATATTGTCTCTGTCCATGAGTCTGATTCCACCTATGATTCTGCGACCTTTGATGACGGCTTCGAGCCTCCGGCTGCCGGTCATGTGCGTATTGCGTTTGGAACATCGGACCCTGATCGATGGGTCAATATAACCCTGGCCGAGGCAGCGGAAGTAGGTGCTCCTGAGGATGCCGTGCTGGTAGATGTTAATCGTGACGGTTATCTGGATGTTTTTGTCGCCGCTGAGCTTGCTCACCTGATATATCTGGAAAACCCGGGAGCTAACGCGCGTTCCACGGCATGGGAACGTTTGATTCTTCCCCAGAGTTTAAATCGCGGATCTTATATTCGTGTCTTCGCCGCTGATTTGAACAGCGATGGAATTCCTGAAATCATTGCTCCTAACAAGGGCGCCCAGCGCCCCAGCCCAGCGGACTACGCGCGCTCAACACCGGTTGAACTATTTACTCTGCATGGTGACCCGCTAGATGGTGACAGTTGGCAGCGAGAAATTCTTGGGCGCTATAGCATTCCGCAGAATTCAGAAACCGTAGATCTTGACGGCGATGGTGATCAGGATATCGTGGTTGGAACCCGTGGAGAAAATCGTATTCTCTGGTTCGAGAACACTGGTGGGCTAGAGTTTGTTGAGCATGCCATCGGTATCAATGGTGGCACTATGCAGGGCTTCAATCTGGAGTACGTCGATCTCTCGGGTGACGGTCGCCTCGATATTGTCGGTGCCGGCAGACCACCGGGCTTGATGTGGATCGAACAACCAGCGGAGCAGGGCGACGCCTGGAATGGTTTTCAAATAGGCACGTTCCTGCCGGATAGCATGACTGGCATGGAGCTGGCCGATATCGACGGTGATGGCGACACTGATGTAATTGCCGGCAGTTACAGCAGGGGAGATCGCATGGAAGACGACTCCACAATGAACATAGGTGGCGCGTTAGGAAGAATTGGCTGGTTTGAAAACCCGGGTGATGCTAAGACAGAATGGACGCGTCATGATATCTCCAGGCGTAAACGTGGCATGTTCGACAAATTCATTGCTCGCGATTTAGACAATGATGGCGACATGGATTTCATTGGCACTCGCGGAAATAGTTATCCTTATGATGGTGTGTTCTGGCTTGAGCAGGTGAGAACAGCGACGCCGGTAGCTTCTTTTCAAAGAGCAAGAGATGTGGAAAGCGGCGAAATGCCTTTGCCCTGATTTCGTTGAGAAAAGGGGGCAGGTTTATTTTTTCAAAAAAAATTGGGAGGTCCGGGCGCAAGAGTCCAAAGCATTCGGCTATTTTATGTAAGCAGGAGCAGGCCTTTTTTCTAAGGATGTGTGGTGCGTCGTCACTAGCTGCTGAGGTATTGTGCAAATCTCCGCAGTTGTAACGAGCGTTGAAACGCAGCGCTCTCTACAAAAAATTATCGATGGGTTCAAATTCCTGTTCTGAGTTCATCGCGTTGGGGTCGTTCTCCTCCATGAAAAGATCAGCACCACCGAGCGTACCTAAAAACTCATCGAAGCCCTGATCAGTAGCGAGTCTATAACAGGTTCTATTGTCACGGTTATAATGCAAATATGCTGTAGTGAAGCGAGCTCTATGTACTAAGGCAATACGGTATTCAAAGCAGTAATTAGCTTGTCTACTTCCTCAATAGTATTATAGTGCGTCATTGAAACTCTTATTGTGCCGTTGGCTTCTAGTAACCCCATGCTTTCTATCAGACGGCGAGCGTGAAAGTCTCCAAATCGAATAGCGATTCCGTGCTCGTCCAGTTTTTTACACACCTGTTCCGGGTCCTGATTTTCGATGGTAAAGCTTATGGTCGCGACTCTCGAAGGATCTGTGCCTGAGGGATTGCCAATCACTTGGCAATCATTTCGTTTTCGTAAATAACTGAGTAATCGCTCAGAAAGTACAATCTCCTGTTCCTCAATTTGCTGAAATGCAGCCTCCAGTTGCTCACGCCGAGTCCCATTTTCACAGGTATGCGCACCGAGACTTGCTAAGTAGTCAACAATCGCTCCGGAAGCATATGAAAGCTCGTAATTAGCATTTCCAGGCTCAAGTTTTGCGGGAATTTTATTCGCGTCGTAAAAATAATGATACAAATTGGCGAGGTCATACATGTGCTCATATTTACAATAGAGTGCAGCGTGGTGAGGGCCATAAGTTTTGTAAAGGCTCAGCACATAGAAATCTACATTCCACGAGCTTACATCAACTGCTCTGTGCGGTGCATAGGCAACACCATCGACACAAATTCTTACGTTTCGCTCATGCACAAACTGAGCGATTTCTTTTACGGGATTGATAGTGCCAAGAACATTTGAGACATGGGTGCAGCAAACAAGTTTAGTCTTGTCCGTCATAAGCTTGTCTAGCTCATCTAACTCGAGTTCAAGGGTTAGTTTGTTCATGTTCCAAAATTTTATATTGACGCCAATTTCTCGCAATGCAACCCAGGGACCAATATTAGATTCATGATCAGTATTAGTGACCACAACTTCATCTCCGGCTTGAAACTGATGCGCCATAGCCTTGGCTAAAGACTGCACGAGAACAGTAGTAGAGGGGCCGAATACAATTTCTTCAGGCCTTGAAGCATTAAATAGGGTGGCGATATTCTCACGACCCTCAGCTAGTGAGCTAGCAGCTTTTAGGGACAGTTCATAGCTGCCACCTGTTTGCACATTATTTGAATAGTAGTATTGAGTAATCTTGTCGACGACACCTTTTAGAATTTGTGAGCCGCCGGCGTTGTCCATCAGTGTCCAGTCTGTAGCTAGACCGGGGAACTGTTTTCTTACAAATTCAATATCAAGAGCCACGTTATTTTCCTTAGATGGGTTTAGATTAATGTTCTAATACGTTTTTGAGAAACGCGAGCGTGCGAGGTTCCCTGGTCGCATCAAATATGTCTGTTGGTGTCCCGCTTTCGACGATTTGACCTGCATCCATGAAAATAACGCGATCAGATACTTGCCGTGCAAACGCCATTTCATGGGTCACGACGATCATAGTGACGCCTTCGTCGGCAAGTTTTCGGATGACATTCAAAACCTCCCCCACCATCTCTGGATCAAGTGCTGATGTAGGTTCGTCAAATAACAAAATTTTGGGTTCCATGGCTAGAGCTCTGGCAATAGCAACCCGTTGTTGCTGACCTCCAGAAAGTTGCCCAGGATATTTGTCAGCTTGATCCGAGATGCCTACGTTATCCAGTAACGTGAGTGCTCTTTTAGTTGCGACTTCAGTAGATATCTCGTCGACGCGCATAGGTGCTAGCTTTACATTTTCCAATATGGTCATGTGAGGGAAAAGGTTGAAATTCTGAAAGACCATGCCGACATTTGCGCGAACATTCTTGAGATCGGCTCCTTTTCTTACAACCGTACCATTAACCGTTATCTTTCCTGAATCGTCATACTGTTCTAGCAAGTTTATGCAACGAATGAGTGTTGATTTGCCTGAACCTGAAGGGCCAATAACGCTAACAACTTCTCCCTCGGCAACTTCGAGATTGACGCGTTGCAGTGCCATAAACTTTCCGTAATGCTTTGAAACATTCTCTAGTCGGATTAGCGAGCCCATTACTGGTTCCTCTTGCTATATTTTTTTTCAAGGTGGGAAACGGCAAGAACCATGGGCAATAAAACAAGCAGGTAAATTCCAGCGGCAGCTATCAAAGGTGTTGGATTGGCAGCGATCGCCTGCGCTTGGGTGGCCTGTTTGAGCAGGTCAGGCATCGCCACAACTGAAGCCAGTGCAGTGTCTTTGATGACATTAATAGAATTGTTGGTAAGTGGAGGTATCACTATTCTGGTTGCCTGGGGCAGAATTACATCTTTCATCATGTGCGCGAAGCTAAGCCCTAATGCTTGTGATGCTTCGAATTGTCCCTTTGGTATAGCTTCAATCCCGGAGCGGAAAATTTCAGCAGTGTAAGCGCTAGACACAATGATCAATGCAGTAACCGCAGCAGTGAACGGCGATAAGCTAATACCAACAAAAGGTAGTGCGTAGAAAATCACGATAAGCAATACGAGCAAAGGTATAGACCGGAACACATCGATGTAAACTTTTGCGATCACTCTCGCAATTGCAGGTGCATAAAGTCGGTTCAGTGCTAGCAGCAAACCGAAAAAAAGTCCGATCACGATGCTTGCCAGGCCAAGCTTAAGCGTGGTCGTAAGACCGAGTAACAGCATCGGTAATGTTTCGACAAATACTGCCTTATTTAGGAACGTGTCCATAAAGTTTAGGAGTAGACCTGCCTTTACGCCGGGCATGGCGGTCACTTTTGCGGTTGATGTGCTTTCTTCTGCCAAGACACCAAACCATTTATTGTGTAGTTCGTTAACAAGTCCTTCTTGTTTTAGAGTTGTGATGATTTCGTTGACGCTCAATGCCAGCTCGTCATCTTTTCTGAACATCATGGAGTAGCTGCCACCCGTTCTTATGCGTTCTACAACTTTGAGTTCGGGTTTGTCTTTTGTGTAATATTGCATGGCAGGAATATCACTGATGTACCCGGCAACTCTACCTATTTGTAGGTCTAGCGCAGCAGGGGCAATCCCCTCGTAGCGCCTGATCTCTTTAAAACCGTATTGCTGTTGATTTTCTGATGCCCAGATATCGCCAGTGGAACCCGTATCCACAGCGACAACCTCGTCTTGCAGGTCGTTGACGGACGTAATGTTGCTGTCGCTTCTGATTGTAAGTGATTGGTCGCTGTCATAATAAGGCTGTGCGAAGGAGACAGAGGTGAGTCTTTGTTCGGTAATCGTAATCGATGAGATGGCAATATCGATTCTGGAGGACTGTACGGCAGAGAAGAGACCGTTAAAGGGTATATTGATGATCTCTATTTCTCTGTTTAGCCGTTTGGCAACTTCATTGACGAGGTCAATTTCAAACCCTATCAACTCGCCAGCAGTATCTTGGAATTCCCAGGGAACATTGCCAATGTTTGCGCCGGCGATGAGAACGTTTTCATCCCTGCTTGCCGCGCTAATAGGTGCCAAGTAAGTAGCCAGAGACATCAGTATCAATACAAATTTCAATATGAGCTTTTGAAAATACAAGAGTTGCTATCCTGACCTAGAGCGAGCTTTTTTAGCTAATACATAATACTACCCGATTTAGTGTTCCGGTGCAGGAACGCACGAGTGACGAATTCTCCTGGAGCGAATTAGTACAGCAGAAGGCTGGCCAGAGGCCGAGTGCCTGGACGTACAAGTACATAGAACCACCGACACGAGGATTTCAGTAGGCTGCGTGGACAATTCTTCAATTTAATCAACGAGTTAAAGATGGAAAAACAGGCTGTGTTAAGGAGTGTGCTAATAATCCGCTGAACAGGAAGAAGAAAACTATTGTATTTCTACTCTTACCCCTTTATATCTCTAAGTAATCATTATTAGCCGATAATCTGGACTCTACGTAATTATGGTCAAATCACAATTTAAAACACTTACCCTAATCGTCTTTTCTTCGTTGTTTATCAGTCAGAGTTATTCGGCTGACGATAGCAAAAAACTCGATGTCTCAGATTCCGCCTTCAAATGTATAAGCGAGTTAGCGGCGAGCGGGAGATTCTTTGTTGATAACATTTTGGGAAATCTGGATGCGACCCTGGCGGTCGCCAATTCCAGCAGTGGGGGTAATTACCCACCCGGATCTTTACTGACTCTAGTGCCAAACGAAGCGATGATTAAGCACCAGCAAGGTTGGAATCCAACCACTAACGACTGGGAATTTTTCCTGCTGGATCTTTCTGCAGAAGATACAAGTATTTCGGTGCGAGGCGGCGCTGAAGTGGCTAGTCCATCAGGAAGTTGTTTCGGTTGCCACCAGTTGGCACGCCCCGAGTGGGATCTGGTCTGCGGCGTCGATCACGGCTGTGCACCGATTCAATTTAACCTTCAACAAATTCGTGCTGCCCAGGCGATGGATCCGCGGTGCACTAACGAAAACTAAGGTTTGAATTCAAAGGGTAGGGGAGAGATGCTGCTCAGGGGCGGAAGAATCCAAACAGGCTTTGGCCTGTTTGTCCCCTGCGGGCTTCGCGCTGGCGCGCTCGTTGGAAACTGCTTCGCAGTTGGTCGAACCACCGACACGAGGATTTTCAATAGATGTGTTAAGTTTAAATTTAATTAGATCAATAACTTAAAATCACTAAACATCAATGTGCTACAGGTTGTGCTACAAGGTCTCAAATTCCGACTAGATTCACAGCATTCCGCAACTTATCTACCGACACATCAATATATCGCTGAGTAGTCGCCAAGTCTCGATGTCTCGCCAATTCTTGTATCACTCTCACCGACACACCTTTCTCAGATAGATCAGTGATGAATTTTCTGCGACCTGAGTGACTAGAAGCATTGATGCCTACATTTGAATAGAGCGTCTTAAACAGTATCTGAAGCGTCTGTGAAGAGAAGTGCCCGCCAGTGCGCTGAGAGTAGATCAGGGGTGATTTGAGTGTGACAAGGCGCTCTGCGTTACTCTCAAGATACTTCTTAATCTCTTTCTTCACGAATTCTGAGAGATAGACACTGTTTGCCTTGCTGCCTTTCGTCATATCTTTAGTCAGAAGCACTGTATCCTTGATATAACCCTCGCCATCTACGACATCACCAACTTTGAGAGACGCTATCTCGCACGCTCTGAGTCCAACATAGTATGAAAGTATGATTACAAGACGATTTCGTGCTGAGTGACGAGTGATGCGAGTCGTCTTGAGAAGTCGCTTTACTTGCTCGTCTTTGAGTACTGGTGCTTGCTTCATCTTGATTGCTCCCTTCGTCAGCGAAATGTCTGTTATGTAATAAAAACTATGATGAAATAGTACAAAAATACATAACAGAAATCAACCTAAGCACCTGATATATATCACTTTTTATACCATTATGATTTCCTTGAGGTTTCTGCAACATGTATGAGAATATACAAAATAATACATAACTGACATCCACCTCTCGTTGTTCCGAACAAGCTACAGAGCTTCGTTCTGAGAGATTTGAGTAACAGACGAGTGTCTGCTGCGATTTGAGTGACAAAACTCGTGAGAAGCGACAGCATCAAGAAAGCGCACGGGGAAGAGGGTTTAACAGGGAAATCATAGCATGACGTTGTCTGAATACGTTTTGGAACGAAATGGGATACCCCTTGGTGCCCAAGGTTCATTATCAAAAAATCTCCAAAACTCATTTGGTGCTGAAAGCAATGTATTGTTTTGGAAATACTGGAACCCAATTTGGGGGTTCTATTTGTCTAAATATATCTACTTACCACTTAATAGATATTTATCTAAAACAATTTCGTCGATTGTTACTTTTGGGGTAAGTGGTGCGCTTCATGATTTAGCGATGGGGTTGTTGGGTTTGGGATGGCAGAACTTTCTTACAATTTGGTTTGTTATGATGGGAGTCTTTATGAACATCTCAAAATATTTAGATATTAGTTACAGCAGTTTCGGTTTATTTATCAGGGCAGTGATCAATATATCTTCAATAGCGAGTTGTTTTTTACTAGCAAAACTTTTCACCTAACATCACCTTTGTTAATGATAACAGTCGCTTACAGTTTTTTCGTTCTCTAATTGAATGCGCTCTTTCGTTCTCCTACTTCTTTTCGCCCACTCAATTGTAAGAATTTCTGGAACCCTTATGCCACCTGGCTTTAAGCGAAGTTTGAGCCGAGGGTGTTGTGACTGTGTTGCAACCAAATGAATTTCAATTTGATCCCTTCCCCCATTATCAGCAACTCACCTTATCCTCATTACACACTGTGTAGTCATCTAATAAGTTCTTAATCGCCTTTAACCAAACGTTGTCATTTCTAGATACTCTTCTAAGTTATTTTCAATCCATTCTAGATTTTGGGTTTGCTTTCCCTGCGATTTCGATCGTCTCAAAATTCCGACTATGCCATGCACAGATGCCCAAACATTGTATGCTTTTATCATGACATCGTTCTCTGATCTATCAGTCATGAAGGACTTCAATCCTTCAACTATCCCACTAAAGGATGCATCGGATAGAGTTTCCAAGTCAGGATAAAGAGACATGTTTATATCCGTGCACTCAAACATCAAATCGTAAATATGCGGGTATTCCACTCCAAATCTTATGTAATGAGCTCCGTAACTTGAAAAATTATTGGTTAAATCCTTCATTCCTCCATAAACAATTTGAAAGCCCCTTAGCATCAACTCTGCTTTAAGATCATTTTTGTTCTTGAAATGTCTGTAAAAGGCAGTATTTGAAACCCCAGCTTTGCTAGCAACCCTTCGCATATTGACCTTTTGCCAGGACTCTACCGAACAGATTTCCCAAGCGATTTCAACAAGCTGTGTTTTCAAATTTTCTTTGTGATATCCCATAAAACTTGATGTTTACTTAGTAAACAATTTCCTGTATTTTGGATGTTATCTAAGTAAACAATATAGCAGATTTTATAAACATAATGATTAAATTTTTTCGCTCTCTTCCATTTCTTTTGTGTTCTTTTCAATTGAGTGCAGCCACCTTGGACGTCGAAATCCAAGGCATTTCCGAGGGAGGCGTGCTCCATTTAGCAATCTATAGTTCTAAGGAGGTTTTCGAATCAGATCGAGGGGACAAACCTGGTTCACAAGCTGGAATTGAGGCAGGCGTTGTAGAAAAAATTGGTAAAGGCACTTACAAAGGCTCTTTTGAAATCCCTCCTGGCATCTATGCAATTGGGGTATACGTTGACGAAAATGAAAATGAGAAGCTTGATACTAATTTTTTAGGCATACCTAAGGAGCAATTCGGATTCTCTAACAACGCTAAGGCTTTGGGCATCCCTAAATTTGAAGTTGCGTCATTTGTCGTTGATACCTATACGAAAGTTCAAATAGGATTGTAAGCATGACAATAATTTATACACATGCTTTTTTTGCATTATCAGCAATC
>Ga0206124_10003811_pt1 | contig 10441 bp, 7 predicted proteins | sample Helgoland_Spring_3_FD_148671 | JGI IMG/M metagenome (GOLD analysis project Ga0206124, IMG submission 148671) | Pelagic subsurface seawater microbial communities from Kabeltonne, Helgoland, North Sea - Helgoland_Spring_Bloom_20160321_2 | ecosystem: Environmental > Aquatic > Marine > Epipelagic ... | reverse complement strand
CAGACTTAAAAAGTCTGCTTTTTGTTTTATTAACGATATTTTAATTTGAAACAAACATTAATTGATAGATATTTTATATATTTAATAATTACAATTTTATAAAACCTAATAGTATGAAAAAAAATTACCTTTTAACTTTAATATTAGCATTTACAGTAGTATTTGTATCAAGCGCTCAGGTTACTGAGTTATTTATTAGTAAATACGCAGAAGGAAGTTCAAATAATAAATTTTTAGAAATATATAATGGAACAGATGCAACCATTAGTCTCTCAGATTATGCATTTCCTACCGTATCAAATGCACCCTCTACTCCTGGTGTATACGAATATTGGAATAAATTTACTGAAGGAGCAGAAATAGCTCCAGGAGATGTATATGTAATTGCTCATCCTAGTGCAGACGCATCAATATTAGCTCAATCTGATCAAACATATCAATATTTAAGTAACGGCGATGACGGATTAGCCCTTGTGGGTGGCGTTACTTATGATGCTGCTGGTGAAGTAACAGGGTACACCATACTTGATTGGCTAGGAGATTGGCAAGGAGACCCTGGTTCTGGGTGGGAAGTTGCAGGTGTTTCCAATGCAACAGCAAATCATACACTTACAAGAAAAAGTACCGTGTGCGGTCCTAATAATGATTGGGCAGCATCAGCAGGTACAAATGCTACAGATTCTGAATGGATAGTAGGTGAATCAAATTCAGGTTGGGACACACTAGGTTCTTTTAGTGGTTGTATAAGCGGTGCTGGAATATTAATTAATTCGCCCTCTAACAATCAAGTTTTTGAGGCAACTACAACCGACGTGTCAGTATCTATAACAATTTCAAATTTTACCTTATCTGCAGATAATGGATCTGGTGCTAGTGACGGATCAGGTGATGGTTATATCAAATCAACATTAACTGAAACAGGTCAGACCGATCAAGAAGAATTATTTTTTTCAGCTACTCTTGATGATATTGCTGTTGTATCCGGACGTAGTTATTCTTTAACACTTGAGTTAGTAGATAATGATGGAAACTCCCTATCTGAACAAGTATCTGCATCAACTTCATTCTCTGTTGAGCTACCTTGTGCTTTAGAGCTAGGTTCAATAAATACAGCGTGTGATGATTCTCCGGCCACTACTTTTTCAGGTTCAATTGCATTTACAGGAGGTAATACAGGAGTAGGTTACACAATAACTGCTCCCTCAGGAGTTACGATAGGAGGTGATGATCCAGATACAGTAGCGGAAGGAATAATTACTTTTTCTAATATGACACAAGACACTAACGTTTCAGTCAATATTTCTGGAGACAGTACAAGTGGTTGTGATTTTGATAGAACATTATATAGTCCAGCTTGTGCCTTGTTACCAATATCAGATGCTTTTGATTATACAGTGGGTGCAAATCTTTCTGACGATAGCGGATGGACAGATGTAAATTCAGGTGATAATATAGTGGTAGCTTCCGGAAGTCTAGATTATACTGGTTTAGCAGCATCTACAGGTAATTCAATTACTTTTGATGAAGCAGGTAAAGAAGCGTATACAGAATTTGCAGATATTACTTCAGGAAGTGTTTATGCATCTTTCTTATTTAGGGTAACAGATTTTCAAACAAGCACCTCCCCTGATTTAACGGATGGTGGTTATTTTGCTGCTTTAGCTGGTGGCACAACTTCATATGATGCAAGACTGTGGGTTAGACCTAACCCTGATACAGATGGAACTACATTTGATATAGGTTTTGGTCATGAATCATCGAACCCAACATTTACATCAGAGACATACGATTTTGGGGTTGTGATTTTTGTGGTCATGTCCTATGATATTGATAATGGTCAAACTAATGTTTGGATCAATCCAGACCCTTCTACCTTTGGAGATACAGCTCCAACTGCAACTATAAATACTACTGAAACTAGTAATGCAGCATCTAAAATTAATTTATTTATTCTTAGACAAGACTCGAGTGGAGAGACTCCATTTTTACAAATTGATGAATTAAGAATTAACTCCTCTTGGGCTTCAGTAACACCTGCCAGCGGAACAGCTTCAACGTCTAATAACACAATAGCTGGGTTTAATGCTTATCCTAACCCAGTGAAAGGGAATAGTTTAACGGTAACCACTTCTAGTACAGAAGCAAAAACAGTAAATATATTTAATGTATTGGGTAGAAAAATATTTAGTCAACGTTTTTCTTCAATGAACAAAACAATGGATATTTCTGAAATTTCTTCTGGAGTATACATTATGAAAGTTTCTGAAGGAAATAATATAGCTACTAAAAAATTGATTATTGAGTAATCAATAGTACAACTATTAGAAAAAAAGCCTCGAATTTTCGAGGCTTTTTTATTTTTAGTAAATTCACAAAAAAATCCCCTATGAATTTGAAAACAAAAATGAACAATGTCTTATTCTTAGATATTGAAACAGTACCGCAAAAAGAAAATTGGTCTGAGGTGCCGGAAACAATCCAAGAGTTATTTTCCAAAAAAACTGCTTATCAACGTAAGGAAGAGTTTACCGCAGAAGATTTTTATGAACGTGCCGGAATATGGGCAGAGTTTGGTAAAATTATCTGTATTTCTGTAGCGTATTTCACCAATAATAAGCAAGAAAGAAATTTACGAGTTACCTCTTTTAGTGGAGACAATGAAGAACAAATTTTATTGGACTTTAAAAAACTATTGGACACACATTTTAATAAATCGTATCATGTGTTATGTGCTCATAATGGGAAAGAATTTGATTTTCCATACATCGCTAGAAGAATGATTGTACATCACATAGAATTACCTTCAAAATTAAATTTATTTGGCAAAAAGCCTTGGGAAGTTCCTCATTTAGATACCATGGAATTATGGAAGTTTGGAGATTTTAAACACTATAGTTCTTTGCAATTATTAACAACCATTTTAGGGATACCATCACCAAAAGATGACATAGATGGCAGTGAGGTAGCCTCTGTGTATTATAAAGAAAAAAATTTAGACAGAATTGTTCGTTATTGCGAGAAAGACACAATCTCTGTGGCACAATTATTAATGAGGTTTAACAACGAAAAATTAATTGATAAAGATGAAATTATAAAAGTTTAGCCCTCAAGCTTCATAGAGAGCTCGAGCCATCGTTCCTCTTTTTGTTCTAAAGAAGAGAGTGTCTGTTCAAGCTCCTCAGATTTTTCTTTAATTTGATCTTGGGTTAATTCTTCCTCTAAAAAAGATGCTTCGATCACCTTTTTTTTACGAGATAGCCTTTCTATGTCTTCTTCTAAAGATCCAAATTCTCTTTTTTCTTCAAATGTTAACTGAGCTTTTGATGGAGTTATATTTACCTGCTTTTTTTCAATTTTTATAGTTTTTTCTCTTGGCTTAGAATCTTCATAAGCTCTATAATCTGTATAATTTCCTGGAAAATTTTCAACAATACCATCCCCTCTAAAAACAAATAAAGAATCCACAATTTTATCCATAAAGTATCTGTCATGAGACACTACAATTAAATTTCCAGGAAAATCTAATAAGAAACTTTCCAATACATTTAAGGTAATTACATCTAAATCATTGGTTGGTTCATCAAGTATTAAAAAGTTTGGATTTTGAATTAATACAGTACAGAGGTATAATCTTTTTTGTTCTCCACCACTCAATTTTTCAACATAATCGTATTGCTTTTTCTTATCAAATAAAAAACGTTCTAATAATTGTGAAGCAGAAATTCTTCTGCCTTTTGTTAACGGGATTTCTTCACCAAATTCTTTAATAACTTCAATTACTTTTTGCCCTTCTTTTACAACAATTCCTTTTTGGGTATAATACCCAAACTTTACAGTTTCTCCAACTACAACTTTTCCGCCATCAACTGGTTCTTTATGAGTAAGTACATTTAAAAAAGATGATTTTCCAGTTCCATTTTTTCCAATTACTCCAATACGCTCTCCTTTTTGAAACACGTATTGAAACCCATCAAGAATTTTTAAATCTCCGAATGACTTTTTTAGTTTGTGGAGCTCTACAATTTTACTCCCTAAACGTTTCATATTTATCTCTAATTGAACTGTATGATCTTGTCTTCTTTTATGTGCTTTTTCTTTAATTTCTTGAAAATCATCAATTCTAGATTTAGACTTTGTAGTTCTTGCTTTGGGTTGCCTGCGCATCCAGTCTAACTCTTTCTTAAATAGATTTTTAGCCTTGTGAGTGGAAGCTGCTTCCTGAGCAATTCTTTCCTCTTTTTTTTCTAAATAATAAGAATAATTACCCTTGTATTTATATAGTTTACCATGATCAAGTTCTATAATTTCATTACAAACTCTCTCTAGAAAGTAGCGATCATGCGTTACCATAAATAGGGTAATCTTTTCTTTTTTAAAATAGTCTTCAAGCCATTCTATCATTTCTAAATCTAGGTGGTTAGTTGGCTCGTCTAAGATGATTAAATCGGGTTTATTTATTAGTAAAACAGCAAGACTTAATCTTTTTTTCTGCCCTCCTGAGAGTTTCCCCACTTTCATTGATAAAGTTGGGAGTTTTAATTTTGTAAGAACCAATTTATATTGGGTCTCAAAATCCCAAGCATTGTTTTGATCCATTAAGTCAAAAGCTTTCTGATAGTTTTCTGAGTCTTCAGGATTTTCAAGTGCTTTTTCGTATTGTTTTATGATAGGTAATATTCTATTTTCTGTCTCAAAAATAGTTTCTTCTATGGTAAGGTTATCATTAAATAACTGGTTTTGAGAAAGGTATGCCACATTAATTTCTTTTCTCTTAATAACTTGCCCATCATCTGGTGCATCTAACCCAGCAATAATATTTAGGATAGAGGTTTTTCCTGTTCCATTTTTAGCAACAAAAGCTACCTTTTGGTGTTTATTGATCCCAAAGGAGATATTGCTAAACAATGTTCTGTCTCCATAAGATTTTGAGATATTTTCTACTGAAATATAATTCACAAAAATAAATTTGAACAAAGGAACAAAAAAACAAGGCTAGAACACTTGAGTTTGCGATTTAATTAAAGATTATGTAAATAATTTAAGAGAGGTTTTAATAAAAAGAAAAACCTAGAAAAATTTTTCTAGGTTTTTTTGACTTATTAACTAAGATGCGGAGGAATATCAAAAGTTAATAAAAATTAAATTATATTGTTGTAATTATTGTTAGGGGGTAAACAATAAAACAATAACTTAATTTAATAACATAATTCAAATAACAATACACTGTAAAAATAATAAGGAAATGGAATACTTGCAATACCTTGAATTAGTGAAATTTTTCGCTCCCCATAAAAGGGGAGTCCTTGTTTATTAAAGTATATTTTTAGATGTTTGAATTTATGTCAATTTAGTGATTTGGTTTAGAGTTTTAAATCAAAAAAGATTAGAGTAAAGTTATTTGATGTTAATTTTTTTACCTTTAAAATTATTCTAAAATAATATTTAGCCACGTTTAACAAGACACAATTTTAAAATATGCTGCAAGTACATAATCTTACTGTCAAATTTTTATCTGGTAAAGTTGAAAACGAGGTTGTAAAAAAAATATCCTTTGACTTAAAAGAAAATAAAATTTTGGGTATTGTTGGAGAGTCTGGTAGTGGCAAGTCAGTTACTTCGTTGGCAGTTTTAGGGCTCTTACCCAAGAATACTATTCAAGAGGGAACTATTTTTTTTGATGAAAAAAATCTTTTAAAAATTTCAGATAAAGAATTTCAACAAATTAGAGGCAATAAAATTGCCATGATTTTTCAGGAACCTATGAGTTCATTAAACCCTACTTTAACATGTGGTAGTCAAGTGGCTGAGGTTTTGAAACAACATACAGGTTTAAATAAAAAAGAAATGTATCAAGAAGTTATTTCTCTTTTTCAAAAAGTAAAACTACCACTACCAGATAGAATTTTTAATTCCTACCCTCATCAAATTAGTGGAGGTCAGAAACAACGGGTTATGATTGCTATTGCTATAGCATGTAAACCAGATTTGTTAATTGCAGATGAGCCTACTACAGCACTAGATGTTACAGTTCAAAAAGAGATCATATTGCTTTTAAAAGAATTACAAAAGGAAAATAAGATGAGTATCCTTTTAATTTCACATGATTTATCATTGGTGTCTGAAATAGCAGATGATGTAATTATTTTGTTTAAGGGAGAGATTGTTGAAAAAGGAAATACAACTGATATTTTTCATTCTCCACAACATGACTATACGAAAGGACTTATTAATTCAAAGCCCAATTTAAATCAACGATTAAAAAAACTTCCTACGGTAGAAGATTTTATAAAAAACAAAATTTTCACAGATGTTTATACAAAAAGAGAGAGAGATGCCTATCACAGTAAAATTTACAGATTAAAACCTCTATTAGAAATAGTTGATCTAAAAAAATATTTTAACACAAGTGTTAGATTTACTAGAAAGCCACTAATAAAAGCAGTAGATACCATTTCTTTTAAATTATATGAAGGAGAAACATTAGGATTAGTTGGAGAATCTGGATGTGGTAAGACAACTTTAGGGAGGTCAATTATGCAGTTAGAAAAAGTAACCTCTGGAAAAATATTTTACAAAGGAAAAGATATTACTCATTTATCAAAAACAGCCCTGCGAAATTTAAGAAAGGAAATTCAAATTATTTTTCAAGATCCATTCTCATCTCTAAATCCAAGAATATCTATTGGAAATGCTATTCTTGAGCCTATGAATGTGCATGGTGTTCTATCCAACTATAAGGAAAGAAAAGTATATGTGATAGAGTTATTAAAAAAAGTTGGGTTAGAGGAAGATCATTTTAATAAATATCCCCACGAATTTTCTGGAGGACAAAGACAGCGAATTGGAATTGCAAGAGCTATCGCATTAAAACCTAAAATCATTATTTGTGACGAATCAGTTTCGGCATTAGATGTATCAGTTCAAGCACAGGTACTAAACCTATTAAATGAATTAAAATCAACTTTTAATTTTTCATATATTTTTATTTCACATGACTTATCAGTTGTCAAGTACATGTCTGATCAACTAGTGGTTATGAATAAAGGAAAAATTGAAGAAATAGATGATGCAGATACCATATATAAAACACCAAAATCTGAGTATACGAAGAATTTAATTGATGCAATTCCAAAAGGAATTTAAAGAGTTTCCTCTTTTTTAAAATCAATCAATAAGTGGTATATTGCTTCACTAAAAATAAGAAAAATATATATGAAAATAATTGTCCCTATGGCAGGAATTGGATCTCGTTTGAGACCTCATACCTTAACCATTCCAAAACCTTTAACTGTAATAGCAGGTAAGCCAATTGTACAAAGATTAGTAGAAGATATTACTTCTGTGGTAAATCAACCAATAGAGGAAATAGCTTTTATAATTGGGCCATCAGCAAAAGGATTTCCAAGTAATACAAGAGAAAAATTATTAACGATAGCAGAGGAGCTTGGAGCTAAAGGGTCAGTATATGTTCAGGAAGAAGCTTTGGGTACTGCTCACGCAATTTTTTGTGCTAAAGAATCTTTAACTGGTCCTTGCGTGGTTGCTTTTGCAGATACTTTATTTAAAGCAGATTTTACATTAAATGCAGAAGCAGATGGTGCTATTTGGGTGAAACAAGTTGATGATCCAAGTGCATTTGGAGTTGTAAAATTAAACAATGGATTTATTTCAGATTTTGTTGAAAAACCAACAAAATTTGTTTCAGATTTAGCAATAATAGGGATTTATTACTTTAAAGATGGTGATAAGCTCTCCAGAGAGATTCAATATCTCATAGATAATGATATTAGACCGTCAGGCGAATTTCAATTAACGGAAGTTTTAGAAACACTTAAACAAGATGGAGCTAAATTTTTACCTGGTAAAGTTGATGTATGGATGGATTGTGGGAAAAAAGATCCAACCGTAGATACTAATAAAAAAATATTAGGATTTGAATATGACAAAGGGAATAATCTTGTGGCTGAAACTGTTGTACTAGAAAATTCTCAAATTATACAACCTTGTTTTATTGGAGAAAATGTGGTTCTAAAAAATTCAACAATTGGTCCATATGTTTCTATAGGAGAAGATAGTTTGGTAACAGATTCTAAAATTTCTAATTCTTTAATCCAAACTAATGTAAAAATTTTAAACGCTACTTTAGATAATGCTATGATAGGTAATCATGCCACGTACAACGGTAATTTTACTTCCGTAAGCATAGGTGATTACTCAGAATTGACCTAATAATAAATAAAGATGATTAAAAGGATTGGACTTTTTGTCTGTTTGGTACTATTGTTTAATCCTTTTAGTTCTCTCTCTCAAGAAAATGCTGACCAGTCTTCAAATCTTTCAGAAGAAAAAGAGATAAAATTTCAGGAGTATTTTTTTAAATCACTTTCAAATAAATCAATAAGAAATTACCAAAAAGCTATCCAAAACTTAGAAGTTTGTGATAAGTTATCTCCTCGTAATAAAACCATTTATTTTGAATTTTCTAAAAATTATTTATTTCTAAATCAGACGCTACAAGCTAGACAATTCATTGAAAAGGCTTTAGAACAAGATTCGTCCAATATTTGGATGTTACTTCATTTTGTTTCTATTCTAAAAAAAGATCGAAACTATGAGGAGGCCATTAAAGTTCAATTAAAAATTATTGAGTTAGACCCCTATTATAGAGAATCTTTAATTTATTTATATCATCTAAATAGCCAAAGTGATAAAGCACTTTCATTAATCTATTTATTAGAACAAGAGAAAGGGTTACATCAAAAGCTAGAAAGACTTAAGGAGAAATTGGAGTTATCTAAGAAACCTGTCAAATTAAAAAAAGACAACAAGGATCTAGATAAATTAATTTCTGATTTTAATGAAAATAAGCCCTCTTTTAGTATGTTAAAACAAATACTAGAAATAGCTGAATTTAATAATAGTGAAATTTTAGATAATTACAGTAAGTTGGCTGTTACTCTTTTTCCTGCTCAACCATTTTCATATCTTTCGAGAGCTAAGCTTTTACATAAACAACAACAATTTGACGAAGCTATTGCTATTTTGGAAATAGGCTTAGATTTTGTGATAGAAAATCCTACTCTAGAAGCTCAATTTTATAGTACTTTAGCAAAAGTATATTCTAGTCTGGGCAACAATGGAAAGGCCTTTGAATTTGAAAATAAAATTAAAAAATTAAAAATGTAACATGAGAATAATTAGCTTTTTATTCTTTTTACTTGTGTTGGTTTCATGTGAAAGCAAAAAAGAACTTGTTCGGACAAAAGGGTTAAAAAATATCTCTTCCAAACGAATTATCAAAAAACACAATACCACATCGTTTGTTGCTAATTCGCTAGACTCTAAGTTAAAGGTTTCCTATTTGGTCAAAAATAAAGGTAAAAGTACTCGGGTTAATCTCAAAGTAACTCTCAGAATTTTCAAAGATTCCATTATATGGATTAAAGGCTCTAAACTTATCAATGTATTTAGAGCCAAAATAACCCCTAGTTCTTTTAGTTACTATTCTCCAATAAACAAACGCTATTTTAAAGGAGATTTCTCTCTTTTAGAAAAAATGTTGGGGACTAAAGTAACGTTTCAACAGCTTCAAAATTTACTTATAGGGGAAAGTATTTTAGATTTAACAACTACTAAATATTTCTCTGAAGTTAGTGAAGGATTATATAAATTAATTCCGAAAAATCAATCAGATTTGTACAAGTCATCCCTTTTTTTTAATCCAGTAAATTTTTCATTAAATAAGCAATTATTAAATTCATATGAGAATAATAAATTATTGCAAATTCAATATGGGAATTACCAGAAAATTAAAGAGCAACTAATTCCCAAAAAAATAGTAATAAAAGCTTTGGAGAATAAAGATAATTTTACGGTTATAGATATAGAGTTTAAATCGTTAGTTTTAAATAAACAAATTACTACTCCATTCAGAATACCATCAGGTTATAAATCAATTAAATTTTAATGATAAGAAAACAGCCATTCATATCCTTTTTATTATTTCTATTAGTTTCTATAACTATTTCTGCTCAACAAAAATCAAGAAAGCAGTTAGAAAAAGATAGAAATAGGATAAAAAGAGAAATTAAAATGGTTAATAAGCTACTTTTTGACACAAAAAAAAGTGAGAAAAATGCTCTTGAAGATTTAAAAGATTTAAATCAAAAAATTACAGTCAGAGAAAATTATATTTCAACCATAAACAAAGAAGTGCAATCTTTATCTAGTGAAATAGTTCTTTATGAAAAAGAAATCAAAGAGTTAGATGAAAAATTAGTAGCTCTTAAGAAAGATTATGCTGCGATGATTTATAAGTCTTATAAGAGTAAGTCTCAGCAAAGCAGAACCTTATTTTTATTTTCTTCTGAAAGCTTTTATCAAGCTTACAAGAGAGTTAAATATATGAAGCAGTACGCATCTTTCAGAAAAAAACAAGGAG
>Ga0206124_10003795_pt1 | contig 10459 bp, 10 predicted proteins | sample Helgoland_Spring_3_FD_148671 | JGI IMG/M metagenome (GOLD analysis project Ga0206124, IMG submission 148671) | Pelagic subsurface seawater microbial communities from Kabeltonne, Helgoland, North Sea - Helgoland_Spring_Bloom_20160321_2 | ecosystem: Environmental > Aquatic > Marine > Epipelagic ... | reverse complement strand
AAAACAGTAATCAGATAATGATCCAGCAACATAATCACAAACAGGGCCATTAAATAAATGATGGAGTATTTAAATGTATCCATACCGGCGTCTGGATTTTTACCGATCATCATCACAATAGCCCAATACAGAAACCCAGCGCCCAGTATCAATGCACCGAGCAGGTATAACCAACCGCTCATCCCGACGACAAATGGGAGCACTGTGACAATAATCATGATCAGGGTATATAACAGGATGTGTAGTTTTGTGTATTTTTCCCCGTGGGTTACCGGCAACATGGGAATTTCTGCCTTGGCATATTCTTCCTTGCGATGGACGGCAAGCGCCCAAAAATGAGGCGGTGTCCAAGCAAAAATAATCAACACCAACAGAAGTGCATGGCCATGAACCTCTCCGGTAACGGCAGTCCAACCCAACAGTGGGGGAACAGCACCCGCCAAGCCCCCAATAACAATGTTTTGAGGTGTAGCACGCTTTAGGTACAACGTGTAGATCACCGCATAGCCAACCAATGAGGCCAGCGTCAACCAAGCGGTGAGTGCATTGATAAAGACCAATAAAATAGCCATACCAAACACACCCAGTACTGCAGCAAAAAGCATCGCCTGGAGAGGTTGGAGTCGACCTGTAGCAACAGGACGGTTAAAGGTTCTTGCCATCTTGGTATCAATTTGGCGATCCACCACGTGATTGACTACTGCGGCCGCGCCAGCACAGAAAGCAATGCCAAGGTTACCTAAAACTAGCACATCCAGTGGCACCATACCCGGTACGGCAAGGAACATACCGATCACTGTGGTCAGAATCATCAAAGCGACCACCTTGGGCTTGGTCAGCTCCAGGTAATCACGCCAACCGGCTTTTTCTATCTCGAACTCTGCCTCTTTCATTACTTCAGAACTCCGGTCTCTGATATTCCAGTTTAGCAGTCCACACCTTGGTGGCGAGCGTCACTAGTGTCAACAGTAATACTACGCTTACCGTAGTGTGAGTAATCGCTATGATCAGTGGCGACATCAGCGCGACATTACTGATAGCAAGAGCCAACTGCATAAACAGCACCACAAAAACAATTATGGCCATGCGACGTACACGTCGATCCTTTATGATCAACAGCAGCCCGCATAAGCCTAACAAATAAACACTGGTCAACAAGGCCCCCAACCGATGAATTACGTGGATGGCCACCCGCGCATCACTTTCCAACAGACCGCCTAAGTAGTTGGGGCCAATACTCTGGAACAAATTAAATCCTTTTTTGAGGTCCATTTCTGGCCACCATTGTCCCTGACAGGTAGGAAAATCCGGGCAGGCAAATGCGGCATAATTTGAACTCGTCCATGCACCCAGCAGCATTTGCACTCCAGTAATAACAATGGCAATAATAACCCAAGGTTTGACCTGCGTAAGTTTGCCCATTACCTTGGCTGATATTTTCCAGCACTGATCATCAAGGCGCAGTGTTAATAACCATAACAGTGAAAATGTGACCACCCCTCCCAGCATATGTAGGGTTACAATCTGGGGCCACAACTTCAACGTCACTGTCCACATACCAAACAGTATCTGCCAAGCCACCAGAAATAGAATGAAGGTTGGCAGGCGAAAAGGGGCATTCTCATTATCCCGTTGACGCCAGGAGATCACTGCCAGACTGACAATTATTAGCCCAAGTACACCCGCTAAAAACCGGTGTATCATTTCAAGGCCAGCTTTATCAACCTCTACAGAGCTATCGGGATAAAGCATCTCAGCTTGAGAAATTTCATTAGCACTATTAACCCAGAATACCTTGCCGTAACAGCCGGGCCAGTCAGGACAACCAAGACCAGCATCAACTAGTCGAGTAAACGTACCAAGTAGAATCACTAGTGTCGCCAGAATAGTCGCCACCAATGCCAATTTAAAACCTGGTTTTTGATACTTCAGTGTATTAAAAACCGACATTCTTCCTATATTCTCTTTCTTGCTGCCAGCGGACCTAACTATGCCAGTCCTGCAGTTTTAGCTCAGTTATTATTGTGCCTCGACTCAGCACACCCATAGACATCAACTATTGGGGGGAATATTTCATTAAATGTTCAATGTCTTCTATCATTTCAGACCCATCATTTTCCAGGGTGTATGACATCATCACCAGGCCCTGCTGATCTACTAAATAGGCACGCATTGTACCTGTTTCTTCACTAGTGTTAAGCGAGAATGGTGCGTTAGTACTGTTCAATAATGATTTAAGCTCTTGAGCGCTGCCACTATAAGTATGAAGAAATGGGTGATTTTTCTTAAGATAACCGACCGTCTCTTCTGAAATCTTCTCATCAAGCGCGATATACAGCCGTTCAAATCGGCGGCTATATTTACCCAAGCTAATATGTACCTGGCGGGTAAGATAGATCATTTCCCGGCACTGTGCGATACAGTTACCGCCACCAGCAATCAGTAGCCGCCACTTAGTTTTTTGTTCAGACAGCTTCCAGGGGGTTCCCTCAGCATCGACCAACGTAAGACTTTCCATCGATACTGGTGGCAGCACAAATTCTCCGTGGTTAGTGGTACCTAAGCTCGATAATAGGCTATTGCGCTGTTCCTCTGTACTCGGGAAAAGTAAAAAACCAGCAATAATCACCCCACTAAGTATTGCAATCATTAGCCATACTTGCCAATGCCCACGTTTTGTCACTTGTTCTGTCATGGATTTTCTTCCCCGATTTTTTACTTAACCAGTATTTTACCGATTATCAATTTTTACTATTTACCATCCGCCTTGCCTTGATCACTCCGCCTAAGTTGGAGTTTGCAAACAGGGTTAGGAGCAGGAGCACTACTGCCAATGTCGCCCACTGGAGGGCATAGCCGGTGTGTTTTCTAGGTTGTACGCTGACTAATGCCCAACCGGTCTCAAGTGCACCTTGAGCATCGGCATCTAGCCTGAGACTGTAGCTAAAAAGTTCCAAATTGAGCTTTTTAGCTACAGTCTCAGGGGCCGCATTCTGAATAATTTTCGCTCCAACCTCAACCGGCCAGATATCCTCACCCAACATTAGCTGTTTACCTGGCGAGCGATAGAGATAGCCCGTCAATGTAACCTCACCATCAACCACATCAACTTTTGGCAAAATCGTGCGATCTGTATTACCCATAATCCAGCCACGATTAACCAATATCCACTGACCAGTACTTGTCAGAAATGGACTGATCACTTCATAGCCAGGGCGCCCACGACGCACTCGGTTATCCAGTAATAGGGGAGAGCGGTTATCGTATGCCCCCGCCACCCTTACTCGCAGGTACTCGCTGCCAGCCTGATCAGGCGCTGCTTCTAAACCAACTGGCTGAGCAACACCACGCTGGTGATAGGTTTCAAGTAACTGCTGTTTTTCTTCCGCCCGCTCCAGTTGCCATAGCGCCAAGCTGAGGGTGATGGGTAAAAAAATTGCTGTAAACACTAATACTTTCCAGTTCAATTGCCACTGAAAAGAAACGCCTGCTTGATGCTGTGTCAGCTTTGACATCTGTGGTTAAATCACTCTCTTTCAACCGGGAAATTAAAACCCATGCTACTTAAAGTTATCATCGTCTTACTTTTTATCGCCGTATTAATCAGTCTCAGCAGTGCCCTGGTGTTCCTGATGAAGGATGTTGGAAATTCCAGGAAACGTATACTGTATGCGCTGGGAGTCCGTATTGTTCTAGCTGTAGCTTTGGTAGGAACTATTACTTGGGGTATCTACTCCGGTCAACTCACCAGCCAAGCTCCCTGGGACAAACAACTTCATCCGGAACGTGTTGCTGCTCCGTCTTTGAATGAGCAACCTATAAGAGAGTAAGAACTATCGGGGCTCTCTAACAACGACCTTTACTTATTCGCAACAAAAACGGCCAGGAATTTCCTGGCCGTTTTATTTTATCAGCTTCTAGGCTGGTGGAACTAAATAGGCTAGCGCCACTTAGGCTAAGATATAAACAAAGATAAACAGGCCGACCCAAACAACATCAACAAAGTGCCAATACCAAGAAGCAGCTTCAAAACCAAACTGATCCTCCGCATTGAAGTGGCCTTTCAGTCCACGTAGGAACTGAATCAACAGCATGATGGTACCCATGGTCACGTGAGCACCGTGGAAGCCCGTCAGCATGAAGAAGGTCGTTCCATAAATACCTGTCTCCAGAGTCAGACCCATATGTTGGTAGGCATGCATATATTCCACAACCTGCAACACCAAGAAGATAGCACCCAGCGCTACAGTGATACCCAACCATAGATTGAACTTACCGCGGTTGTTGTTCTTAATCGCTGTGTGTGCGATATGAACTGTCACACTGGAACTCATTAGAATAATGGTATTCCACAATGGCAACCAACTAAACAGCTTACCCCAACCGGGGAAGCTCATATTTTCGGCTGGCCCTACAAACTGAGCAGCTTCACCATTCGCCACCATATCTGGCGTTGTCATCAACGGCCAAGCCGCTTCAAAACCGTCCCACAACAAGGTATTGGTTTCATTACCCAGCCAAGGCAAAGCTAAGTTACGAACGTAATACAATGAGCCAAAGAAAACTGCGAAAAACATAACCTCGGAAAAGATAAACCAGCCCATCCCCCAAACATAGGAGCGCTTAAGCTGATCACTATTCATACCCGCCATATTTTCCTTTATCACCAGGCTAAACCAAGTATAAAGGGTGAATGCCAGTATTAGTGCACCAGCCAGGAAGAACATTGCATTGCCACCTTGCACCCAAGAACCGGCACCATAGGCAATAAAGCCTAAACCGGTAGCAGCCATGATCGGCAACCGGCTTTGCTCTGGAACGTAGTAATTGCTCTCAGTTGACATTATTTTTCTCCGTTTACGCTGTACTTTACTGTACAGCTCTTGTCATCAATTAAGTTGTGCAAGCGACTCGTTTACACGGTCAGTCACATCAAATAATGTGTAGGACAACGTTATCGTCTTGACTGCCGTTGGCAGATCGCGATCCACGATAAATACCAGTGGTAAATCTGCTTCCGCACCCGCTTCGAGCGGTTGCTGGTTGAAGCAGAAAAAAATACTCTGCCGCATTAAATGGCGTCACATTTGGAATTGCCTGAGCCACCATATCCCGGCTTGTGCGATTCTTGGCAAAAAATGCTGCCTCTGTCGGTTCGCCCGGGTGTACCGTGACCTCAAACACCTTAGGGGTAAACTCCCAAGGCATGGCGCCATTATTGGTTGCAACAAACTGCACTTTCACCGTACGGGACATATCTACACCAGACTCTGATACCTGGTAAGGTCCGCCGGTTTTGCCACCGATACCCGTGATGTCGCAAAATACGTCATACAGTGGCGGCATCAAAAATATTGCAAACAAGAACATGCCGGCCGCCCCTGCGAGCAGTTTTACCAAAGTCTTTCTGACTGGATTGGTCGGCATCTTCTCTGTCCTTTTACCTGTTACTTCACTTCCGGAGGAGTGGAGAAGGTGTGGTAGGGCACTGGAGTAGGGAGTGTCCACTCAAGACCTTCAGCACCCTCCCAAACCTTGGGATCTCTCACTGGCTTACCTGATTTGATCGCCTGGATCACGATATACAGGAATAACAGTTGTGAGGCTCCATAGGTAAAGGCTCCGATACTGGAGACCATATTCCAGTCCGAAAACTGCAATGCATAATCGGCATAACGACGCGGCATTCCTGCCAGCCCTAAAAAGTGCTGAGGGAAGAACGTGACGTTGAAACCTATAAAGGATACCCAGAACTGAACCTTGGCCATGCTCTCGTTGTACATATTTCCGCACCATTTAGGCAGCCAGTAATAGACTGCAGCAGTTCCAGAGAATACGGCACCTGCCACCATTACATAGTGGAAGTGGGCAACAACGAAATAGCTATCATGGTATTGAACATCAGCCGGAGCGATTGCCACCATGACGCCTGTTAAGCCGCCAATGGTGAACAAGATGACAAAAGCAATGGCAAACAACATTGGCGTTTCAAAGGTCAAGGAACCACGGAACATGGTGGAAATCCAGTTAAAGACCTTCGCTGCCGTTGGTACCGCAATCAACATCGTTGCGTACATAAAGTACAGCTCACCACCGATTGGCATACCCACCAGAAACATGTGGTGAGCCCACACAATGAAAGACAAGAATGCAATTGATGCCGTGGCATACACCATAGAGCTATAACCAAACAATGGTTTACGGCTAAAGGTTGGAATGATGTGAGAGATCACACCAAATGCCGGCAAGATAATGATGTAAACCTCTGGGTGACCGAAGAACCAGAACACATGCTGGAACAATACGGGATCACCACCACCGGCCGCATTAAAGAAGCTGGTGCCAAAGTTGATATCCATCAACATCATGGTAACCGCGCCTGCCAGTACCGGCATCACCGCAATCAACAAGAAAGCCGTAATTAACCAGGTCCAAACAAACATTGGCATTTTCATCAACGTCATACCCGGCGCACGCATGTTCAATATGGTGGCAATAATGTTGATGGAACCCATGATCGATGATGCGCCCATAATATGCATAGCAAAGATAAAGTAGTTCACAGTGTCTGGGGCGTAAGTGGTAGAAAGCGGAGCGTAGAATGTCCAACCAAAGTTAGGTGCGCCACCTTCCATAAACAGCGTGGATGCCAGCAGCGTAAACGCAAACGGCAGAATCCAAAAGCTGAGATTGTTCATGCGAGGTAAAGCCATATCTGGCGCACCGATCATCATCGGTATCATCCAGTTAGCCAAGCCAACAAACGCCGGCATGATGGCACCAAATACCATCACCAGACCATGCATGGTCGTCATTTGGTTAAAGAACTCAGGTTTGATGATTTGCATACCGGGCTCGAATAACTCGGCACGGATAACCATTGCAAAAAATCCACCCAATAAGAACATCGCAAAGCTAAACCAGAGGTAAAGCGTACCGATGTCCTTGTGGTTAGTGGTAAACAGCCAGCGGCCAATACCTTTAGCGGGACCGTGTGCCATGACTTAATCCTCCCTTATTGGCCTTGTTTGAATTTGAGAACATCGATGGGTTGAACCACATCGCCAGTATCATTACCCCAGGCATTACGCTCATAGGTAATGATGGCAGCCAAATCAACTTCTGAAAGCTGGCCGCCAAAGGCCTGCATTGCTGAGCCAGCCACACCATTAACAACCACATCTAGGTGTTTGTTAATGGTGTCGCCAGTGGTAACAGTACTTCCTATCATACTAGGAAAGACGCCAGGAATACCTTCGCCGTTTACCATATGACAACCAGAACATGAACGGTTGTAGGCTTCTTCGCCCTGAGCCATCAGCTCATCCTTGGTAAACGTCTTTTTAGTCAGCTCACGAATGGCAGCCACTTCAGTTTTCTTCTCTGCCAGCCAGCTGTTGTATGCTTCTTTTTCAAGAACGTTGACCACAATCGGCATAAAAGGGTGGCCCTTTCCGCACAACTCTGCACATTCACCACGGTAAACGCCAGGCTCATTAACGTAGGCCCAAGTCTCATTAACATAACCGGGTATAGCGTCTCTCTTCACACCAAAATCAGGAACCCACCAAGAGTGGATCACATCTTTAGCCGTAATCAAAAAACGAACTTTAGTCTTAACCGGGAGAACTAACGGCTCAGAAACTTCCTGAAGATAGTATTGACCTTTAGGGGCAGTGTTATAAATCTCAGATTCCGGTGTAGCCAGCTCACTCACGTACGCTACGTCTTCACCGAGATACTCGTATTGCCACTTCCACTGATAACCAGTGACTTTAATGTCAATCTCAGCTTCTGATGTGTCGTAGACATCCAACAGGGTGCTAGTAGCTGGAATCGCCATCACTATCAGTATCAATGCTGGAATGACTGTCCAGACAACTTCAGCGGTTGTATTTTCATGGAAGTTTGCGGCAACTGCGCCGCGAGATTTGCGGTGTGCATACATGCTATAAAACATGACACCAAATACGACAACACCGATAACCACACAAATCCAGAAAACAATCATGTGAATATCGTAAATTGCGTTGCTTACTGGGGTTACCCCCCTGGGCATATTAACGGCCCAACGCTGAGCTTCTTCTGCTAACACTTTTCCCGAAAGGGCCAGTGACATAACAGGGGCAAGCACAAGCGCGAAAAGCATAGTTGCTCTTCTTGACATCGCCCTATCTCCAAATAAGTTATTGTTTATAGTTATTAATCCCCTGAAAAACGACCGCAACACACGGGCCTCGCAGGGGACATCGTTCCAGTATACCAGACTTTCGTCGCACCCCTCTACACCAGCCATCAACCTTTCTGTCACAATATGGCCTTAATTCGACCTTACACAGCGTGTAAATGTCATGGATCAAGTACCCCGCCAAAAAGTCCTAGCCATCGCCCTGCCCATGACAATGGCCAGCATGAGCACACCCTTACTAGGCCTAGTAGATACCGCCATTTTGGGACATCTGGAGGTGGCTCATTACCTTGCTGCGGTGGCTGCTGGCAGCAGTGTTTTGACCATGCTGTTTTGGCTATTTGGTTTTTTACGCATGGGCAGCACTGGACTCACGGCTCGCGCCTGGGGTACCGGCGACCACAACCGCTGTCTGGAATTACTTGCTCAATCGCTGGTGCTCGCTGTGCTGCTGGGCATTGTTTTAGTGTTATTTCAGCAGCCATTACTAACGACCGCCCTTGATTTAATTAAGCCTTCTAATGAAGTGCGCTTACTGGCTTTTGAATACTGCCAAATCCGTATCTTTGCCGCACCCGCCACGTTCGGCACCCTCTGCGCGATGGGATGGCTGCTGGGACTCCAGCGCGCCAAAGCCACCTTGCTGCTAGTGCTCTTTACTAATCTGGCTAATATCTGTTTAGATTTTCTGTTTATTCTCGGCTTGAACATGAACAGTGAAGGTGCGGCATGGGCTTCTTTTACCGCAGAATTACTTGGTTTTTTACTGGCACTGGTCTTGGTTGCCATGCAATTGTCGGAAATGCATGGCTCTATAAACAAGCGTCATTTACGTCAGTGGTCCCGCTACAGAGAATTGCTCAGGGTCAACCGTCACCTCTTTATCCGGACGGCTTGCCTAGTGTTCACCATGACTTTTTTTACTGCTCAGGGTGCTCGACAAGGCGATGACATCCTAGCCGCCAATGCCATTTTGATGCAATTACTACTACTAGTGTCCTACACTCAAGACGGATTTGCCCACGCCGCAGAATCACTTACTGGCCATGCAGTCGGCACAAACGATCTCGACAACTTTTACCATATCTGCAAGGAAGTTACTTTGTGGGGCTTGGGGATTTCCTGTGCGGCTACCGCAGCCTACCTGCTTTTTCCCAGCGCTATTATTACCATTTTCACTGATTTGCCCGAAGTCATCACAGCAACCCAGCATTATTGGCCTTGGCTCACAACCTTGCCATTAGCAGGAGTGCTCTGCTTTACGGCTGATGGTATTTTTATCGGCGCCGGCAAAACGCGTGCGATGCAGAACACTATGCTGTTAGCCACCTTTGGTCTGTTCATGCCTCTCTGGTTTTTCTCACGACCCATGGGTAATCATGGACTGTGGCTCGCCTACTTCAGTTTTCTTACTATCCGCAGTCTGCTCATGAGCGGCATGTTTATTCATTACACCCGCCAATCTTTTTGGTTGTCGAGCAAAGCCTAACAAGCAAAAACACTAGCCCCTTATGCAAAGATGTTCTTTGCCTTTTCGCTGTCCTCAACTAGTTTTGATACATGGATACTGTCAACATACGCCAAGCCATCGCAACAGCTAAAGCTCACGAACACACCTCTGGTCAGCTGGCCCACCTACTGAAAACTAGGACCAACAGCCTTCATCATTCGATTCAGCTTCCCCCGCAAAATATCGTGCCAGCACTACTTAACTTTATCATCCACTACATCGACCAGGTTCCCGAGTTCATTGATGCTGTGGACGCCATCGCCAATGAATGTGACCTTACAGATTACACAGAGCCAGTGATGTCTATCGCTAAGGAGTTTTTTATCCGGCCACCACACCTGACTGATGGGCACGAAGGTTTAAATGCGCTAATGGATGAATCATACCTGGCTCACCGACTGATTGAAGAGGTCAATGATCGGTTCATGTCATGCTACAACACCCCGTTGGTACCCATAGATATGACACGCTCAAACTTGATTATTCATCACCTCATAGGCGAACCCTTTGCCAACAGGCTGGATCAGGCCGTGCGCTTGATTACGGACAACTTACAGAATTACGACTTGGTCTTTGTGCCGGATGCTTGTAAAAAAGACAGGAGCGCCCGCTGGGCAAGCGATCTACAGCGATGGCCCTGCCTAGTTGATAACCTCTCGATCAATTTACTTCTCAACGGACAAGCAGTCCGAATCATGATTCATTAATTTGGCTTTCTTGGATCAACTAATCTCACCGTTTTTGTCTCGGCCTGTTTTTCC
>Ga0206124_10003794_pt1 | contig 10459 bp, 8 predicted proteins | sample Helgoland_Spring_3_FD_148671 | JGI IMG/M metagenome (GOLD analysis project Ga0206124, IMG submission 148671) | Pelagic subsurface seawater microbial communities from Kabeltonne, Helgoland, North Sea - Helgoland_Spring_Bloom_20160321_2 | ecosystem: Environmental > Aquatic > Marine > Epipelagic ... | reverse complement strand
CTGGAACCCCTGTAATTACGTTTCCTTTTTCATATCCTTCTGGATAACCGCCAGCCACCATTACAACGTTAGTATATGTGTCGTCCGAGATTTCAATCTCACAACTGTTTAATGTCTTCTTTGCTGTACATATCATTAGATCTAAGAAATCTGATTTAATTCTTGGAAGCACAACTTGTGTTTCTGGATCGCCCATTCTTACATTATATTCAATAACATAGGGCTCGTTTTTAACCATAATTAATCCTATAAATACAAAGCCTTTGTAGGGCAAGTTGTCTGACTTTAAACCTTTTATTGTTGGAATAATTATGCGATCTTCTATTTTTTCTAAAAAATTCTTGTCGGCAAATGGAACTGGGGAAACGGCTCCCATTCCTCCTGTATTAAGGCCTTTGTCTCCTTCTCCAATTCTTTTATAGTCTTTGGCATAGGGTAGTATTTTGTAAGATTTTCCATCAGTTAAAACAAAACAAGAAAGCTCGATTCCATCAAGAAATTCTTCTATTACCACATTGTGACCAGACGCTCCAAACTTTTCATTTTGTAACATGTTAACTAGTTCCTTTTTAGCTTCTTGAACATTATCAATTATTAAAACTCCTTTTCCCGCAGCTGGTCCGTCTGCTTTTAAAACATAAGGCGGAGATACAGAATCTAAATAGGCCAACCCATTCTCTAGGTTTTCTTGTTTAAAACTTTTATATCTAGCTGTTGGGATGTTGTGTTTAAACATGAATTCTTTTGAAAAATCCTTACTTCCCTCCAACATGGCACCAGCCTTTGAGGGGCCAACTACTAAAACTGAATTCAGATCAGAATCGTTATTAATAAAATCAACAACTCCTTCAATTAGTGGAATTTCAGGGCCAACAATAACTAAATTAATAGAATGATCAATTATTATTATTTTTAAATCATTGAAGTTTAAGATGTCTAAACCTAAGTTCTCTGCAATTTTTAAAGTACCCGCGTTTCCTGGCGCAACATATATCTTTCCGATATTATTAGATTTTTTAAGCTTCCAGCAAAAGGCGTGTTCTCTAGCTCCTGACCCTAATATTAATACATTCATTTTACAAATTTAATTAAGTGTTTTTATAATCTACTTAAAAAACGTTTTAATTGTTAAAGAAATAAAAAAGAGCCAGTTCATTGAGGCAGAGCTCATGTCTTAAAAAATTTCAAAAAAACAATACTGGAAATAGAACCTTTAAAGTCTTGTTTTACAGGAATTTAAATATATAATAGTGTTTATAGAACTACTTTTTACGGCTGCTTTCAATTAATTTACTATCTTTGTTAAAACAATTTATATGAGCTGGTTTGTTGCCTATTCCAAAACTAGAAACGAATTTAAGGCCTTGGATTTTTTTAAAAAACTTGGCGTTAATGCTTATGTTCCGGCTTTTACAGAAAAGAGGGAGTGGTCTGATAGGGTCAAAAAAGTTCTTGTCCCGGCGATTTCTGGTTATGTTTTTTTTGAAACAAATAAAATTGACTATAACCTTGTTAATTCAAATCCGTTTTTAAAAAATGTTTTAAGGCGGCACGGAAAAGCAATTTCAATATGTTCAAAGGAAATAAAAACACTCAAAGAAGCTTTAAATGGCTATTCTGAATCTAATGAAATTAAAACAGGAGATTCTGTTAAAATACTCTCTGGAGCCTTTAAGAACAGGATGGGTCTAGTAGATTGCATTGACAGCAATAATTTAAGCGTGTTAATTAATTCTATTAAAATCACACTTTCATTAGCAGACACTAGACTTAAGGCAGCTGTTTAATATAGTCGCGCTAAATGTTTTTGTTAAATTTCTGTGAGTTTATTGGCGAAGCCATTTTTATATCCTAAACATATACTTTAAAAAAGGTTCTTTTTTAAATATCTCTTTACTGGTTCTGTATTCTACTTGCCTTTTGTCATTTGGCGACTTAGACAACGTTATCAGTTGATTTTCAGAGACTAAAATTTCAGAAAATAATTGGTTTATGCTTTTAATAAAGCTTTTTCTAAGCAAGGTTAGATGAGATTTTGCATATTTTTTGTTCTTTGAAACTATTTTATTTAATTCAACTGAACTAAATTTTCCGTTTCTTTCAAGAAGTTTGATGATTTGGCTTTGCTCTGTAGTTATTCTGACCTTTTTATCCGCAAAATAAAGCCAGTTTTCATCATATTGAATTAAGTTGTTTATGTAGTCTTTGTACGAGAAAAGCTTATATACAAACACAATTAAAAACAAGCATAAAAAAGCAAATATAGTTTGCTTAAAATAGTTTTTTTCAGCTGGGTTTAAAAAAATAGGAAGCGATTCCGCTAAGTCTTTTTTTAGTTCGCTTGTTTGTAATAAAACTAATTTTTTAGTCCCGTTTATTTTTTTTACAAACGCTAACGTATCTACAAAGCTTAGTATAGGGGAGCCTTCTAGTTTTTGATAAAAAAGATTATTTTGTTTATAGTTATAAAACTTATTGTTGGGAAAATCAAAAGCTTTAACGCTGTTATTGTACAGAAAAGCTCTTTTGTTGTCTAAGGCAAATCCGTTGTTGTGAGAATGGAAAAGAAGGGGTGTTTTTGGGTTGACCTGTTCGGATAAGATCTTTATTGTTTTTAAATCCATGTCAATAACAAACATGTCTTTTAAAATAACGTCTGTCATGTAGTTTTCTGGAAGACTGGATCTTCCTCCCAAAACATAAAGTTTATTGCCAACTAAATTAAAAATTGGCTTCCAACGCGAGTGAGGTTGTTTTTGTGATTGAGTTCTAAAAAGCTCCCACTGATTTGATGATAAATCATAGTATGTGGTATAGTTTTTAAAAGACCACATTCCATAGCCTCCGTACATATATATCTTGTTTTTATACGTAAAACTTGCTGCGCCAAACTGATTTTTTTGTTCAACAGAATTGTCAATTCGGATAATGCTATCGTTTTTTAATTGAAGGACAGGTCCACCTCCAGATAAAACCAAATAAATATTATCTTCAGAACTTAATGCTTTAAAATTCGCGTTGTTAAATCCTTTTTTATGAAATAAAATTAAACTGTCTCTTTTTGACGGCTTGGATTTAAGTTTGTTTTTAATCCATTTTCCTTTTTCAAAAACATAATCTGTAGATCTGTTTAAAACATGTATTTTATTGTCTATTGATTTAAAGAAAACAAAGTTGTCGTCTATTTTATCTGGAAATTCATATTCTTGTGCACTTAAAAACCCTTGGGTTCCTAAAAGCATTAACAAACAAACAAACTTATACATTATTCAAATATAACCATTAACTTAAAATGTCCGAACTCTATTTATACTTAGCTTTTTTTATTACAACACTTGCTGTTTCGTTTTATTTAAACAGTTACATCAATAAGCTTTTTATTGGAAATAAGCTTACAGATCCTGTAAACGAAAGGTCCTCACACAAATTTCCAGCTACTAGGTCAGGCGGAATTTCTATTTTTTTTACTATTTGTCTAGCTTGTGCGTTTGGTATTTCTACAGGACAGCTTACAATTCCTTTATACGCTTTATTAAGTGTGTTTTTTTTAACACTCACCGGTTTTGCAGATGACCTAATTGAGATTCGTTACAGAGAAAAACTATTTTTACAACTTTTTGCTGCTGTTTTAATGTTTCAAACAGAGTACAGTATTAACTCTTTCCATGGCGTGTTTAATATTTATGAGCTGCCGTATTGGCTAGAGTTTACTTGTTCTGTTTTTGTGTTTGTTGTAGTGGTGAACGCATTAAATTTAATCGACGGTTTAGACGGGATGGCTTCATTTCTTTCTATGAAGTTCTTTCTTGTTACTGGTGGAATAATTCTTGTTTCCAGGCCAGAGTGGTTTTTGTTTTTTCCGATTATTATTAGTGCCCTGCTTGGTTTTTTATGGTTTAACTTTAACCGTAATCAAAAAGTGTTTTTGGGTGATACCGGGTCTTTATTTCTAGGCTCTATAATGGCCTTTGTTTTATTTTATATTTTAGACTCGGAAAGCTCTCTGATTACAGACAATTTAATTTCAAGGCCTCTTTTAGCAGTTTTACTTCTTTTGTACCCATTGGTTGACACCTTAAGAGCTTTTATTATACGTACTTATAATAACAAATCTCCTTTTGTTGCGGACAGGGTTCATCTACATCACAGGCTAGCAGACAAAGGTTATCAACACTGGCAAGCTTCGGTATTAACTTTTTTCCTTTCTACCTTTATTTTAGTAGTAAACTTTTTCTTATACTCCTTAATTGGACTTATAGGTTGTGTGGCGCTAACTATTGTTTTACTTTCAGTGTTCTATTATACTTTTTTTAAATGAAGATTTTTAAAATATTATTTTTTTTATGCATGTCTTTCAATTGGCTTAACAGTCAGGTTTCAGATGATGGTATAAAATTGCTTGTCAGCAAAGACTCCGTCTCTTTTTACGCTTTTAACAAAATAGGTGTTACTGAGTATACCATTCTCGAGTCTAAAAAACTTTCAAAAAAATATATTAAATACTCCAAGCCTTTCCCTGAAGAATTAAAAAATACTGAGCTCGGGGCTCTTTCTAGTGTGTATTCTAAAGACGGTAGTGTTTATTTTTTATATCCAGGCGGTGGAATTTTGTTTAAATATTTAAACGGTGTGTTTGAGAGAATTGATGAAAGTTTTGCGTACAGAAACCAATTTAGCGGTCATTTTTTTGAGTACAAAAATGAGCTTTATCTTTTAGCGGGGTATGGTTATTGGCAATCTAACAGCTTATTGACTAAGTTTAATTTTGAGTTAAGGAACTGGGAGCTTGTCCCTACTTCCGGACAAATGCCAAAACTAGGTGTTAATAACGGGTCATTTGTTTTAGACGGAAATATCTTGACTGTTTTTGATTTTACCCAGCGTGTAGACGATTTGGATGTAAAAAACAACAATCTTTATTCTTTAGATCTTGATAAAATGATCTGGGCCAGAGAAGGTCTTCTGAACAAAATGCTCTTTGCTGAAAATAAAAAAGATTTTAAACTTGTAGTTGAGTTTGAAAAATCTCTTTTACAAAAAAACTTAACTGACAATGATTTAAGAATTATAACTCCAAAAGACAATCAAATAAAATTTTTTAAAGCGGAAGGGCTACACAACATAAACGCAAAAACCATAATTGTTGGGGATAATGTTGTTTACCCTGTTCTTTCTGCTGACAGAGAATACGAAACTCTAACTGTTAAAAATTTAAACGAAAATATTGTTTTTTTAAACGATGAGCCTTTGAGTAATGATTTTAATCTGTTTGTAAATTATTTTATTTATGTCGGTGTTTTTTGTGGGGCGTTAATTCTTTTAACATTTATAAAGTTTAAGAAAGAAAAGTTTGTTTTTTTTCTGTCAGAAAACAGTTTAAGCGGCCTTAACAAAACAATGCTAATTGATAAAGACGAACAGTTTGTACTTGAGTTGCTGGCCAATTCTAAAGGAAGAAAAATTGACAATTCTTTTGTTTTAAACTATTTCAAAAACAGTGAAACCGGTAGTGATGCGTCTGTAAAACGAAAAAATAAAGTTATAGATGAACTGAACCGAAAAGCTTTAGAAAAATTTGATATTGTTCTTATAACCAAGCAATCAGGAAAAACCGACTCTAGACAAGTGGTTTATTGTTTAAATCCCAAAATAGAGATATAAGCTTTAGTCACCTTTTAAAAGGCATCATTTTTTCTACAATTAGTCTGTCATTCGACAATCTTGGCAGCTTATTTTGTCCTCCTAACTTGCCTTCTCTTTCCATATGGTTTTTAAAACCATTTTCTTTAACAACAATAATTTCTAATGGTTTAAGGACTTTTCCTTCAATTAAATCAGAATAATAGCTGTTTATTTCTTTTAAATTTTCGTCAAGTTTTTTTGATAATAGTTGAACCTCTTTTGAAGAAATTTCTCTGTCAAACTCAATCCACCATTCGTGAAAAGGCAGACCTTTGTCTGGGTTAATAAATGGTGCCACGGTAAATTCTTTTATTACTGTTTTTGTTTCGTTTGTTGCTTTTTTTAGCGCTTTTTCAACTTCGCTTGCAATTACATGCTCTCCAAATGCTGAAATAAAGTGTTTATATCTTCCTGTAACTATTATTCTGTAAGGACTTAGAGAAACAAACGCTACAGTATCTCCTGTATTATACCCCCACAAGCCTGCGTTTGTTGAAATTATTAGCACATAATTTTTATTAAGTTCCACCTCTTTTATAGAAAGTCTTTTTGGGTTGTTTTTTGACATTTCTAAAACTTCAATAAACTCATAAAAAATCCCTGAGTTTAGTTGGATCAAAAGCCCTTCATTTTTTTGAGAATCTTGATAGGCAAAAAAGCCTTCTGAAGCAGGATAATACTCTATACTGTCTATGTTTTTTCCGATTAGTTTATTAAAAACATTTTTATAGGGCGCGAAATTAACTCCGCCGTAGACAAAAAGACTAAAGTCAGGAAAGATTTCGGATATTGTTTTTTTTCCAGAAAGCAAAATAAGTTTTTCAAAATACATTACAACCCATGGTGGAATTCCACCAATAGCCGCCATCTCTTCTTTTAACGTTTGTTTTGAAATTTTTTCTACTTTTTTTTCCCAATCTTCAATACAATTTACTTCCCAACTTGGCATTGTGTTTTTTCTTAAAAAAACAGGTGTATAATGCGCAATAATTCCCGAAAGCCTTCCTGTTTTAATGCCGTTTAAATTTTCCAGAACAGGGCTCCCTTGTAAAAAAATAATTTTTTTGTTTAAAAACGCAGTGTTGTTTGTCTCTTTGATATAATGCATTGTTGCTTCTACAGATCCTTTGACATGAAAAGGCATCGAGTCTCGAGTTATTGGGATGTGTTTTTCTCCAGATGTGGTGCCTGATGTTTTTGCAAAATAAATTGGTTTTCCAGGCCATAAAATATTTCTTTTACCCTCAATAACCATATCAATATAGTTCTTTATGCCTTCGTAGTCTCTAATTGGTATTTCTCTTGAAAAATCTTTGTAGTTGGAGATTTTATCAAAGTTGTGATCTTTACCAAACTTTGTTTTTTTAGCTTTAGAGATAAGTTTTTTCATAACTTTCTCTTGAGTCTCTACAGGCTTTTTAGACCATTTTGTTGTTTTTCTAACAACATGTTTAGCGTAAATTTTAACAAGAATTTCTTTAATACTACTCAAAACTAATATACTCTAATGGGTCTACAGGGTTTCCGTTGCTCCAAAGCTCAAAATGCAAATGAGGCCCTGTTGTTAATTCTCCGGTATTTCCAGAAAGTGCAATTGCCTGGCCTGACTTAACGAAATCCCCTTGAGATATTAAGCCAGAAGAGTTGTGTTTATACACGCTAATAAGATTGAAAGAATGCTCTAAAACAATCACAAACCCAGTCTCAATAGTCCATTCAGAAAGAATAACTTTACCGTCTGAAACTGCTTTTACAGGTGTGTTTGTAACTGCAGGAATATCAACCCCAAAGTGTTTTTCGGTGATATCAAAGCCTGAGGAGATTTTTCCAGACAGGGGGCTGTATAAAACATATTCCACGTTTGGGCTTGCAGATTCAATTGTGTTAAACCTGTCTTCTTTTTCAACAAGGTTTCTAAGTAAAGAATCTTGCTTGTTTATTTTAAAGTCCAGCTCAGAGACATCGATTTTCTTTGTTATCCTTTCTTGACTAATTTCTTCTTTATTGGTTTCTCCTAAAATTACAGCCCCAACTGAATTAATAAAAGTTTGGTTTTTGTTTACCACCCGCTCTAAAGAATCTAGAAGCTCTATGTTTTTTATTGCGTTTTGCCTTAGAACTGTCGAATCATAGCCTGGAATATATTCTTTAACTGATGTAAAGGCAATAAGCCCAATTGTTAGAACAACAAGTGTTGCTGAAACTAACGCAATCAACAGAAATATATTCAGTTTGGTTAGTTTATATGAAAGCTTTTCTTCATAAGTGTCTTCATTTAAAACCACTAAACGGTACTTGTTTAGCAATCTTTCTTTAAATGGTTTTTTTTCTTTTTCTTTCACTTAACAAATATAGTGAAGAGCCGTCAATATTATTTAGATATATTCTTTAAGGTAATTCTATTTTTCTTTATACTTTTGTGTAAATACTTTAATAATGATTTTATCTAATATGTTTTTAGCAATTGGACCTGGACAAATAGCCCTTATAGCTGTTGTTCTTCTTATAATGGTTGGAGGAAAAAAAATTCCTGAACTTATGAAGGGTCTTGGAACCGGAATAAAAGAGTTTAAAAAAGGTGTTAAAGAAGAGTCTAAAGAAATAGAAAAAGAAGATTAGTTCCTTTTTTTATTTCTAAAGAATTTTCAAAGACCTAATAATTGCCTCTATTTCTATAAGGTATTCCCTTTTTCTAACAGATGGGGAAAATACAAATCCTTCAACAACTAAGGTTCTGTTGTTTTTTGAATCTTTAATATAATAGTTTAAAAAAGGTCCCGCCATATAATCGTTAACCACTTCCCATGTTCCTCTTGTTTCAAAAGCGTTTAGTGAATTAACTTTTGTTTTGAAAAAATACGGCCTGTAGGCTTCTTCTGTAATCAAATAAGAATCTTTGTTTCTTCCAGGGACAAAAACCTTTCCTATAGAGTCTCTCAAGAATATGATTCTGTCCAAATCGGGGTTTTTTTCAAACAAAGGCAGGGTGTAAACCAATATGTTTACGCTTCCTTTTTTTGTTTCTCTTTGAAACCAAAATTTATTGCTGTTCCCTTTCTTAAAAAGCTTGTATCCTGAGGACATTGTAAGATTGACTCCAATAGAGTCAAGCTCTTTAGTTTTTGATGTAGAGTTTCTTATTCTTTTTTGTTTTTCTTTTATTTCATTATTCTTAAAAACAAAAGTCGCTCTTTTAGATATTTTATTAATCTGCTCTACCAAGCTTTTATTGGTCTTTCCGTTTATGTAAAGAATCTTTTGAGGTGAAGCAAACTTGTTTGTGTGAATAAAAGCCGAGTCTTTAGACGATTTTGAAACTACGATGATATTTCTACTTTCCCTTGTAAAATCCGTAAATATTGAAGGAGGAATTTGATTTAATGTAAACATCGGTTCTTGCTGAGGAAGCCCAAGAAATTCACTAGAAAAAACCTTTTGCAGCTCTTTTCCTGGTGACTGCTTCCATAAATTATTTTCAATTACCACTGAAACAGAATGTATGTTTCCGCTTGAAACTGGTTTATATACTGTTGATGATGAGTCGCACCCCACAACAAAAACAAATAATATGAAAAGAGTTTTTTTATACATCTTTATTGTTCTAAAGCTTTAATTCCAGGAAGAGTTTTTCCCTCTAGACTTTCAAGCATAGCACCTCCGCCTGTTGAAACATAGCTAACTTTATTAGAAAAATTAAATTGTTTGACTGCCGCAACAGAATCTCCTCCTCCAACAAGTGAGAAAGCGCCAGAAGATGTGCTTTTAGAAACAAAATCGCCAACCGCTATTGTCCCTTTAGAAAAAGTTTCCATTTCAAAAACACCAACAGGACCGTTCCATAAAATAGTTTTACTGGATTCTATCGCTTTTTTAAAAATCTCTAAGGATTCTGGGCCGGCGTCCATTCCTTCCCAGTTTTCAGGAATTTGATTTATTGGACAAACTTGTGTCTCGGCGTCATTTGAAAAATCATTTGCACATAAAACATCTACAGGTAAATAGATTTCCACTTTGTTTTGTTTGGCTTTTTCTAATATTGATAACGCTAAATCAAATTTGTCATTTTCACATATAGACGCTCCTATTTTCCCGCCTTGTGCTTTTATAAAAGTAAAGGCCATTCCTCCTCCGATAATAAGCTTGTCTATTTTGTCTATTATATTGTTAATTATTGTGATTTTTGATGAGACTTTTGCCCCTCCTAAAATGGCTAAAACAGGTTTTTTGCCTTCTTCTATCACTTTTTTTATCGAATCAACTTCTTTTAAAAGCAAGTCTCCTGCAAACTTATTCTCTGCAAAATAATTTGCAACAATACTTGTAGAAGCGTGCGCTCTGTGAGCAGTGCCAAAAGCATCGTTTACATAACTGTCTCCTAGTCTAGAAAGTTCCTTTGCGAAATCATTGTTACCCTCTTCTTCCTCTTTATGATATCTTAAATTTTCCAATAAAATGATTTGGCCTGGGAGACTGTTTTCAACAACTTGTTGTGTTTCTTTACCAATAGTTTCTTTTAAAAAAATAACAGGTTTTCCTAAAACATCTTCAACCGGTTTTACAATGTGCATAAGCGAAAGCTCAGGATCTTTACATTTTGGTCTTCCCAGATGAGACATTAAAATAGCCGTTCCCCCATCATTTGTTATTTTATCGATTGTCTTTTTTGCAGCAACAATTCTAGAGTTATCTGTAACTTTTTTGTCAGAACTTAAAGGAACATTAAAATCTACTCGAACTAAAACTTTTTGATTATTGAAATTTGTTTGATAAATTGATT
>Ga0206124_10003788_pt1 | contig 10472 bp, 7 predicted proteins | sample Helgoland_Spring_3_FD_148671 | JGI IMG/M metagenome (GOLD analysis project Ga0206124, IMG submission 148671) | Pelagic subsurface seawater microbial communities from Kabeltonne, Helgoland, North Sea - Helgoland_Spring_Bloom_20160321_2 | ecosystem: Environmental > Aquatic > Marine > Epipelagic ... | reverse complement strand
CGCTCAATTCACTCAGGGCCTTCTCATCGATACTTACGCCGCTGTATTCCATGTCTGCAAGCACGAATGAAAGTGGCTCTTCTACTTCGTGGAGGAGTTTGTCTAAGTTACGCTCAGCGACTTCAATGGCCAATTTTTCTTTGAGTTGAAAAGTAATATCAGCATCTTCTCCCGCATATTCGGTAATCTCTTCTAGTGGCGCGTCGCGCATACTTTTTTGGTTTTTCCCTTTGGGCCCGATGAGGTTTGTGATACTTATAGGGACATAATTTAGATAGGCCTCGGCCAGGGCATCCATACCATGGGCTTGTTCTGGATCAATGAGATAATGTGCGAGCATGGTATCAAATATTTTGCCCTTGACCGTGACATCATAATTCCGCAAAATTTGAATATCATATTTAAGATTCTGACCAATTTTTATGATGCTTTCATTTTCAAAAAGTGATTTAAATTCATCAATGATTGCTTGCGTGGAGGCTCGGTCCTCGGGGAAAGGGACATAAAAAGCGGTTCCTTTTTCATAAGAGATGGCCAAGCCGACCAATTCAGCGTCTAGCGTATTGAGACTGGTGGTTTCCGTATCAAAACAAAACTCAGAGAGAGTGCCCAATTTTTTAATGAGATGTTCTCTTTCTTTGGGTGAAGTGAGACATTGATATTTGTGTGGCGCGGTTTCTATATTTTTTTTGGCAAGGGACGTTGTTTCCACATTTGGGGGTGTGTTTTCAAAGAGACCCAGTTGACTCGAAGTTTTTTTCTGTGCAGCTGGAACACCAAAAATACGTTTTGCGATGGTGCGCAGTTCCAATTCCTCCAATATTGGGACAATTAAATCTTCTATGGGCCCAGAATAACGCAAGGCTTCTGAAAAGTCGAGTTTAATGGTGGCCAATTCTTTAGAAAAAAGGCCTTGTTCCCCGAATTCTTCGATTTTCTTTTTTACACTGCCGGTTAATAAATGCTGGTTGGCTACAATTTCTTCTACAGAGCCATATTCTTTGAGCAATTTAGAAGCGGTTTTATCTCCGATACCGGGTACACCAGGGATGTTATCGACCGCATCTCCCTTGAGTCCTAATACATCTATGACTTGATGGACTTCGTTGATATCAAATTTCTCTAATACCTCTTTAATACCCAGAATATCTACACCATTGCCCATAAAAGCAGGCTTATAAAGAAAAGTATGCTCATTGACCAGTTGGGCATAGTCCTTGTCTGGGGTCATCATAAAAATCTGGTACTCACTTCCCGCTATTCGAGTCAAGGTTCCAATAAGATCATCGGCTTCATAGCCATCTAATTCGATTACGGGGATGCCAAATCCTGCGACAATTTTTTTGCAATAAGGAATAGCAACGCTGATTTCTTCAGGTTGTTTTTCTCTATTGGCCTTATATTCAGCATAGGCTATATGTCGAAACGTGGGAGCGTGGGTGTCAAATGCCACCCCAATGTGTGAGGGTTTCTCTTTATTAATGATCTCAAGGAGTGTATTGGTAAAACCCATAACGGCACCTGTATTGATGCCACTGGAATTGATTCTTGGATTTTTACTTAAGGCAAAGTGAGCTCTGTAAATAAGCGCCATTGCATCTAGCAAAAACAATTTTGAAAGATTTTCACTCATACAAGTAAAGGTATGAGGATTCTACTGTTTTATTGGGATTGAAAAGGAAAAATACCCGGAGTTCAGCAGAAAAAAACGTCGGACAACCCCCAGGAGGAGAAGGAAAATAAAAGAGACAAAAAAATTGTGGATTGAACGGCTCTGTGTAATTTCGACTGCTATAAAAAACCTATAAAAAATGAAAATTTCAGCTTTTAATCAAATGATTGCTTTTCGCCGGTCCATTTATCCAAGGGATTATAAGAATGAAAAAATTGAGGATGAGATCATTTGGCAAATTTTAAATAATGCCCACTGGGCACCTACCCATAAGATGACTGTCCCTTGGAGATTTAAAGTGTATGCGGGAAAAGGACGGGAGGAATTGGGAAGAAAGCAAGCAGAAATTTATAAAAAAGTGGCTTCGCAAGAAGAGAATTTTTTAACGGCTAAGTATGAAAATCTAGCTAAAGGACCCATGCGTGCCTCCCATGTGATCATGATCATCATGAAAAGGAGTACTTCCGTTAAAATTAGAGAAGTGGAGGAAATTGCAGCCGTGGGTTGTGCTGTTCAAAATATCTACCTGACGGCGAATGCATACGGCTTAGGAGGCTATTGGAGCACAGGTGGGGTCACTTACATGGAACCGGCAAAAGAAGCCTTTGGTTTAGCAGAAGAGGATCGACTGATGGGATTTTTTTATTTAGGGAAAACAGATGGGGTTAAGGTCGAAGGGCAAAGACCACCGATCGAGGATCACGTCGAGTGGATGAGTTAGATCGAGGGCCATAAAAGAGGTGGGCTAGTGTGTAATTTATTACACATACAGGTATTGGGAGTTTTAGTCAAATAGTTTTTGAATATCAGATTTAGAAAGAGATTTCACAAAATTATCCTCGATGGTAATGAGTTCGTTAGCGAGTTTCTTTTTAGCTTCTTGTAGTTGAAGAATTTTTTCTTCTAAGGTATCTTTGGAGATAAATTTGTAGGTGAACACTTTATTTTTTTGTCCAATTCTATGGGCTCTATCAATGGCTTGTGTCTCCGCCGCAGGATTCCACCAAGGGTCCAATATAAAGACATAATCCGCTTTTGTTAAATTCAGTCCCAAGCCGCCTGCTTTTAAAGAAATCAGAAAGATATTAACATGGGGATTGTTTTGAAATTTTTCTACTTCCCGCTGCCGGTCTTTTATCGATCCATCTAAATAGGCAAAAGGGATTTTTTCCTCTTCTAAGTGGTTGCTGATAATTTTAAGATGCTTCACAAATTGTGAGAAAACTAAAATATTATGATTCTTTCCTAGAGCATTGTGAAGCATGTAAATGATTTCTTCGAGCTTACCCGAGTCACCCTCATAATTCTCGTCAACCATGATGGGATGATTGGCTATTTGTCTGAGGCGGGTGAGTCCTTGAAGTAATATAATATGAGATTTTTTTAAACCCCCATTTTCAATAGCATCTAGAATTTCATTGCGAAAGAGTGCTTTTTCGCTTTCGTAATAATCTTTTTGTTTCGCCGTAAGGGTACAATATTTAATACTTATGGTTTTTTCAGGTAGATCTTTGGCTACTTGAGATTTCTCTCTTCTTAGAATAAAAGGTTTGATCAGATTATTGAGGCGCAAAGTTTTTCCAACATCCTGATGCTTTTCTATGGGGATTTGATACTCAGAGGTAAAAAACTTTTTATTACCCAAGAGACCCGGGTTCACAAAGGACAATTGAGACCAAAGGTCCAAGGTGCTGTTTTCAATGGGGGTACCCGTCAAAATGAGCTTTTTTCGAGCATTTAATTTGTTTACTTCAACAGAAATCAGTGAATTGGGATTTTTGATGGCTTGAGATTCGTCTAAAACGATGTAATTGAAATAGCATTTACTCAATACCTTAGCTGTATCTATTCGACTGATCCCATAACTGGTAATGACCACATTGTATTGCATAAAATGCTCAGCATTTTTAATTCGATCACTTCCCGCATAGATGAGCACCTTTAAGGAAGGAGTAAATTTTTTAGCCTCCATATGCCAATTGTATACCAATGAAGTAGGCATGATCAACAAGCTGGTCGATTGCGGATTGGTTTCATGTTCGTGTTGTAATAAAGCCAAAGTTTGAATCGTTTTGCCTAGGCCCATGTCGTCAGCAAGACAGGCACCAAAATTAAATTCATTGAGGAATAACATCCAGTTAAACCTTTTGCTTTTTGGTAAGGGCGAAGTTTACCTTTGAATCCTGAGGGCAATTTTTGATCTTCTATTTTTGTGAAATCCATCAGCTTTTTTAGGCGACGACTCATCGTGACTTGTGCATTATGTTCGTCTTTGAGGTTTTGGACCAACGCAACATGATATTTTTGGAGTCTTGATTCACCTTTGATCGGCTCAGAAAACATGAAAAGATCTTTATATTGCTCTGCCCAAGAGGAAGGAATGATACCTATTTGTCCGTTGGGGAGCCTTACTTCATTCTGCCCATGGGTAATTAGATTTCTGATTTCGAGAAAGGGGATTTCATAATCACCAAATTTAATAATGGCTTTGATATCGAACCAATCTATTTTCTCCTCGATACTGATACTAATTTCAGAGGGGCCTAAAAAATACTTCTTGTCATCATGACTGTTTTGTTGAATAATAAAATCACGCTCTTTTAATGAGGATTGATGGCGATTGAGCCAATCAAAGGCTTCAGATTCTGAAAGAATCACTCGGGAATTTTTGATGGGAAGGTCGTTTTCCAATAAAAAATTCAGCAACTGTATTTCCTTTTCCGTGTTGCGTTTGACTCTAAAAAAAGTATATTTTTCTTGATTTTTTTCTACAGATACATTGACTTTATTGAGTAAATCAGACTTGAATTTATGAGAACCATATTGATATTTAAACTCTATCAAGACGTCAGAAGATTGATTTTGAGCAGGCTTTTGATTAAACAGGGAAGGAGCCGCGTGAGTCGCCTTTATTTTAGAAAGGGTAAGGATGGGCAGGGGGCTAAAAGATTGAGTTACAATATCAAACCCTTTGGCATAGACATTATAAGTGGCCACCAAAGGGGCGACAAATTTTCGATAATAAGTCTCTTCCATGTTTTTTGGAATGAGGATGAATTTTTTCTTAAGAAATGGTTTTAGCTTACTGCCGCTTATGGGATCTTTAAAAGTAAAAAGATCATTGTTTACCATTAACCAGCTGGGCTCACTCGAAATGATATGACTGTTTTGATTGCGAAATTCGAGCCGTGTATCTCGGAGTTTGATGGTGGGGAAATAATGCGTATTATCTTCGTTTTTCCGAAAATGAAAGAGAATACTTGCCAGTTCTGGAAGCACATTGATGCGTTTGAAAGTGGGCTCACCATCCGCACCCATTTCAAATACATTTTTACCTAACAGCAAGGGCATAATTTTGGACTTTCTTTTTTCCAAATAGCTGTTAATCTCTTTTTGAAGTATTTTGTCTCCATTTTTCTCATGATAAGTATTTAGAAAAAATTGGCTGGATTTCAATTTTTTTCGAGAAAAATGCTGAGCAACGGTCTCGTGTTGCATGGCATCCAGGGTATCAATGAGCTCATAGTCATCTTCCGCGAGCTTTGAATCAAATTCTTGAGCGTTTTTTGAAGAAATGTTTTGATGGGTGAGGGTTAATTTCCCATGACTATTCAGTTGTACAGCGAAGGATTCAAACAAAAAACCAACGTATTGATGTTCGTAAAGGGCATAGATGATTTCAAAGGGCCGGTCTGGATTAACTTTCATTACTTTTTTGTTGAAACAAAACTTCTAATGTAAGAAAATTATTTCATAATAGGATTAAAAGAGCTCAGGATTGAGGAGAAAGATTTTTTGTAGCTAAAACAGCGGGTTGAATTGTAGCCAAAAGGGTAATAAAAATAATTGCAAATGCCGTTAGAAAGACATCAGAGATGGAAATAATTACTGGGTAAGCCGTCATCAGGGCGGATTGCATTCCCATTGAAATAAAGCCATATTCCTGTTGAAGACCGGAGATTATCAGGCCTAGGGTAAGTCCTAAGCTGGCACCCGTGAACGCAATGATCATGCCTACAGATAAAAAGGACCACCGGATAACCTTTTTTGAAGCACCTAAGGCATGAAGGGTCGCTATGTCTTTTTTCTTATCTATCACCAGCATGGTAAGAGAGAAGTAAATATTGATAGAAGCAATTGCGATAATTAGGAAAAAGGTCATAAATACAATTAATTTTTCCCACTTCATAAATTTGAATAAGTCGGCATGTAATTCATCACCAGAGCGTACCGTATAGTCGTCTCCAAGTAAATTCTTGAGTGCGATGGCTGCCTTTTTTCCGTCCTTTCCAGGCTTAAGGCTGATTTCTAAGGCGGTCCTTTTTTGATTATAAGAAAGTAGATCTGCAGCAAAATCAAGAGAAACAATGATATAATTTTCATCATAATATTTTTCGATAGAAAAAACAGAGGCAGGAATGGCACGTTTGGTATTATATATTTTAGATGGATTTGTGACTCCTGGGCCAATATTTTTTGGGTAATAAACCTGAAGTGAAAAAAAGTCATTGTTGGGGTTTATGGACAAATCATATTGTACTCCTCTCCCGATGATCGCATAGTTCAGATTTTCTTCACTTAATTTTAACTCTCCATATACCAGGGAATTCTGCAGGCGTTGTTGATCAATAAAGCTTTCTGAAACGCCCTTCATTCTCACGACCCTTTGGGCATTTTTATATTTAATGAGCACATTGTCTTCTATGACTTCGGCAATTAAATCAACAGCCTCCAAACCTTCAATTTTTGTTTTTAAGTCATCGGTATAAACAAAGGACTTACCCTGAGTCGCCGAAACAATGACTTCGGCATCAAAAGAGCCATAGGTAGACCTTAATAAGCCTTCTAGACCATTAAAGACGGAAAGCACAATGATCAAGGCCATGGTCCCAATGCCTACCACCAACATAGAGATCAAAGAGATCACATTGATGAAATTCTTTTTCTTTTTCGAAAAGAAATATTTTTTGGCAATGAAAAAAGGGAGGTTCAAGTTTTTTCTGGGGGAATGTTAAGATGATTGATGATCTGATCCATACGACTGGCTTCTTCTGCGGTATCGTCGATGAAAAAAGCGAGCTCAGGAATTTTTCGAATAGATTTTCCTATTCTTTTACCGAGGCGCCACCTCACTTCACTTTTTTTATCATTAAGATTTTCCAATACTTTGGCTCCATTTTGTACAGGAAAAACGCTAAAATAAATTTTGGCAATACTTAAATCAGGAGCCGTTTCTACACCCATGATGCTCACCAAATTATCAAGAAAAAAATGTCTCGTATCTCGTTGAAAGATGTCGCCGAGATCTTTTTGAATTTGGCGACTGTATTGATGTTGTCTCTTTGATTCCATGACACAAAATTATCTATTATTTATTTGTTAATTTGCTCTTTTTATTCAGATCTACAATGAGATCACAAAGAGAGTATTTCTTAACCTTATTATTTTTTGCTTAATTTTTTTAAAATAAACGATCTAAGCCGATTGGTTGTCATCTTTCTAGGACTTTTGTCTTTGAGGGTGCTTCTTACTTTTCAAGGGCTTTCTCTTACTTTGTTTGAATTAAAATGGCTATTGCTAGGGCAAAGATCGGCAGAGGGATTTTTGATGTATGAGGAAATTTTCGATTATACAGGTCCGTTATCGGTTTTTTTTTACCGGATCATTGACAATGTATTTGGTAAGTCTCAACAAGCCCATCATATTATAAGTACTATTTGGTTGTTTCTGAATGCGAATATTTTTAATAGTCTGTTGAAGAGGAACAAAAATTTTTCTGAAAACAACAATTTGCCCGCGCTATTTTTTGTGCTCTTTGCGGCATCAATACCTGATTTTATGGCATTATCTCCACAAATGATGTCCATGACCTTTATATTACTTGGATTTTATAACGTTTTAGAACGAATCGCCAATGAGGACACAGATGATTTGTTTTTGTACGCGGGAATCTATGTGGGAATTGCGACCCTATTTTACCCCCCCGCTGTAGTTTTCTTTTTTGTTTTTTTAATATCCTTTTTCTTATTTAGCACACCAAAATTGAGGCGTATAGCACTTTATTTTAATGGATTTTTAATTCCTTTGGGTCTAACGTTTTGCTTTTTTTATTGGCATGACAATGGCTTTCACGCTTGGCATGCTTTGGTGGAACGAGGGCTTTTTGGTCAGCAAGTAAAGTATCTGAATGAGACAGATAATTTTTATTGTTTTGGGATACCTATTGTCATTGGCTTGGCAGCGATGGCCAGTACTTTTTTCTCTAGCCAATTCAGCAGCTTTCAAAATAAATCTGCTCAATTGATGTTATTAATGATGTTAGGGGCCTTCATAGTTATTTGGGTAGATGTAGAAACGTCACCGGTTCAGATGTTATATTTGGTGCCTTCCATAAGTTTCTTTTTAGTACACTATTTGCTGAAATTACGTAAACGCTGGGCGAAAAGGTGGGTACCCCTCATGATTGTTGGGGTCTTAATTTTAGCACCTTATTTTAGTTATATTCAGTTAGATATGGACAGTATTAGGGTGAAAGAACCTACCGATAGATTCTCTAAACGGCGAACGATGCTATTAGGAGACAACCTCAGTGTTTTAAATTATCACGAGTTGTCAAGTCCGTTTCTTGATGCCCAACTATCTAAAGAAAGAATTGAACTATTAGGTGAGGAGACTTCTGCAAAAACCTTGCTGAGAATCATTGAGGAGGCACCTCCCGCAGTGATTATAGATGATTGGTCTGTTATCCCTACCCTAACTTATGTTTTAGGTTGCCTGAGCTATCAAAAAAGTATCGAAAGCAAAGGGCTGGGTATTATGTCAGAATCAGCAATTGATCTTATTTACCCTACGTTGATGGCGACCTGCTTCAAATTTAGTTTCAAGGAACAGGGATACCAAGCTTTCCGCAATTTCATAAGCAATGAATCGGGCGGGAAGACAAATAATATTGGCATCATTGTGTTGTCTAGATAACTGTGTAACCTCAGCATTCCAGGCTAAGGCAGCCCGAATCCCTTTATGTTTATTGGCCGTAATACTTACACCTTGCCCACTTCCACAAATCAGGATACCAAAATCAAAGAGATTTTTTTTAACAGATTCAGCGACGGGATGAACAAAGTCCGGATAGTCGACACTATCAGGCGTTAAGGGGCCAAAATCAGCGACCTCATGACCGAGTGAAGCCAGAGACTTCTTCAGTTGCTCTTTATAAATAAATCCAGCGTGATCAGCTCCTATAGCAATTTTCATATTTTTAGGTTAAGGTTTAGTTAGCTCTTGTTTGCGTTCTTTTTTTTCTAATTTAACAGCAATGAGAATACTGAGTTGATACAATAGGCCTAGTGGAAAAGCAATAAGTACTTGACTGAAAGGATCGGGCGGAGTCAAGACCGCGGAAAGCATCAAAATGACAATAATGGAATGCTTTCTATAGGTTTTTAGGAGAGAAGAGGAGACCAGTCCTGCTTTGGTCGCAAAATATACGACAATGGGTAGTTGGAAAAGTAAGGCACAAGCCAAGACCAATGTGGTGACGGTACTTACATATGAAATTGTGGGTAGTTGGAAAAGTAAGGCACAAGCCAAGACCAATGTGGTGACGGTACTTACATATGAAATAATATCAAATTCATTTAAAATTGAGGGGTCTATTTGATAATTGGACAAGAAGTTGATAGAAATGGGGGTCACTACAAAATAGCCAAAAAAGACCCCCATAAAAAACAGGAGACTGACATAAAAGGTGGCGCCAGTGGCTGCTTTTCTCTCTTTATCGTAAAGACCGGGCTTTACAAAACGCCAGATTTCCCAAAAAGCATAGGGAAAGGCACAAATTAAACCAATGACAAAAGAGGAAGTAATGTGCATAGAAAACTGGCCGGTCATCTGTCTACTCTGGATGATAAAAGGCAATTCGCTGATGCAAAGGGCATCAGAACTCAATATTTTGGAAAGATTACAGAGCATCTTATAGGTCCAAAAGCTAGGTTTAGAGGGCCCTAATATAATTTCTCCAAAAATGACACCTTTTGAGACGAAGGCGGCTATTGCAAAAACAAAAACAGCGGTAAGTGACCTGATAAGATGCCATCTTAATTCTTCTAGATGGTCTAGAAATGACATTTCGCCGGGTTCGTCGTCGACTTGATCTAAAGGCATTTATGTATCATTTGAATAACGGATAGTCACCTACCCAATTTTTAATTTCAGTTTTTATACTCTCCAGATGACCCTCATTTGAAATGTTTGATATCACATTATCGATCAAGCCAACTATTTTAACCATATCATCTTCTTTAAACCCACGGGTGGTCATGGCGGCTGTACCTACCCGAATACCGGAGGTGACAAAAGGAGATTGTGTATCGAAAGGTACCATATTTTTATTAACGGTAATTTCGGCCTTACCTAAAGCTTCCTCCGCAGCTTTTCCTGTAACATCTTTGGATCTAAGGTCAATTAACATGAGATGGTTGTCTGTACCCCCAGAAATGATGTGATAATCTTTTTTAATCAATTCATCTGACATCACCGATGCATTTTTTTTGACCTGAATAGCATAGCTCATATAATCATCGGAAAGAGCTTCTTCAAAGGCAATCGCTTTGGCACCAATGATATGTTCTAAGGGGCCTCCTTGGGTACCAGGAAAAACGCCAGAATCTAATAATGAACTCATCATTTGGGTCTTGCCTTTAGTGGTTTTCAGGCCAAAAGGATTTTCAAAATCATTTCTCATCATAATGATTCCCCCCCTAGGTCCTCTCAGTGTTTTGTGGGTCGTGCTGGTGACAAT
>Ga0206124_10003784_pt1 | contig 10483 bp, 16 predicted proteins | sample Helgoland_Spring_3_FD_148671 | JGI IMG/M metagenome (GOLD analysis project Ga0206124, IMG submission 148671) | Pelagic subsurface seawater microbial communities from Kabeltonne, Helgoland, North Sea - Helgoland_Spring_Bloom_20160321_2 | ecosystem: Environmental > Aquatic > Marine > Epipelagic ... | reverse complement strand
AAAAGGTATGTTGAATCTGCTTAGTGTGATCGTTTCTGATGAGAATATGCGTGGCGTTATCAATAACCCCAAATTAAGTAGTGAACAGCTTCATCAGTTCATCACTGATATTTGTGGTAACAAGCTCAGTAAAACTGGTAATAACTTTATCAAGGTTTTAGTTGATGCTGAACGTATTGGTCTGGCTGCTGAAATTTTTAATCTGTTTGAACAGAACCCCGTGGTGCTGCAGAGGGTATTAGCGAGGTTGATGTGATTTCGGCTTATGCGTTAGATGATGCTCAGATAAATGCAATTTCTGAATCAATTTCGAAAAGACTCAGCAAGAAAATCGATATCAATACAGATGTAGATAATGATTTGATTGGTGGTGTGATAATTCGAGCGGGTGATTCTGTTGTTGATGCGTCTCTTCGCGGTCGTTTAAAAGAATTAAATAGTATATTTGCGCAATAGTTATTAAATAGAGGAAAGACATATGTCTATCAGTGCAACTGAAATTAGTGACCTGATTAAAAAGAAAATCCAGTCAATGGATCTTGATACCGAAGCACGTACCGAAGGTACGGTAGTTAGTCTTGCTGATGGTGTTGCCAGAATTCATGGCTTAAGCGATGTGATGCAAGGGGAAATGATTGAGTTCCCTGGTAACACATATGGCTTGGCTCTTAATCTGGAAAGAGATTCTGTTGGTGCGGTAATTCTGGGTAGTTACGAAAACATCTCTGAAGGAGATGTTGTTAAATGTACCAAACGTATTCTTGAAGTCCCGGTTGGTGAAGCCTTGTTGGGTCGCGTTGTCGACGCATTAGGTAATCCGATTGATGGTAAGGGCGACATCAATACAACAGAATCATCACCGATTGAAAAAATTGCTCCCGGTGTAATTGCAAGAAAGTCTGTTGATGAGCCTGTGCAAACAGGATTGAAATCAATCGATGCGATGGTGCCAGTTGGGCGTGGTCAACGTGAATTAATTATTGGTGACCGCCAAACAGGTAAAACGGCTGTAGCAATCGATGCCATCATTAATCAAAAAGGCACCGGTGTTAAATGTATCTATGTTGCTATCGGTCAGAAAGCATCTTCAATTAACGTAGTTATACGTAAACTTGAAGAGCATGGCGCAATGGAACATACCATTGTTGTTGCTGCTACCGCTTCTGAGTCTGCAGCAATGCAGTATGCTGCACCTTATTCAGGTTGCTCGATGGGCGAATACTTCCGTGATAAGGGTGAAGATGCGCTGATTATTTATGATGATTTGACCAAGCAAGCCTGGGCGTATCGTCAAATGTCATTGTTATTAAAACGTCCGCCAGGTCGTGAAGCTTATCCAGGCGACGTATTCTATCTTCATTCCCGTTTATTAGAACGTGCTTCACGTATTAATGAGGATTATGTTGAGAAGCTGACTAACGGCAAAGTAAAAGGCAAGACGGGTTCTTTGACAGCACTGCCTATTATTGAAACGCAAGCCGGTGACGTATCAGCATTCGTGCCAACAAACGTGATTTCGATTACCGATGGTCAGATCTTCCTGGAATCAGATTTGTTTAACTCTGGTTTCCGTCCAGCTATTAATGCGGGTTTATCAGTATCACGAGTAGGTGGTGCTGCACAGACCAAGATTATTAAGAAGTTGGGTGGTGGTATTCGTTTAGCCTTGGCGCAGTATCGTGAATTGGCAGCCTTTGCACAGTTTGCTTCTGATCTTGATGAAGCGACTCGCAAGCAGCTAGAGCGTGGTACACGTGTAATGGAATTGATGAAACAGAAACATTTTATTCTCCACTCAATGTTGCTGATATGGGTGTCAGTCTGTTTGCTGTTGAAAATGATTTTATGGATGATGTTGAACTGGAAAAAATCGGTGCTTTCGAAGAAGCATTACATGATTACATGAAGAGCGAACAATCTGCCTTAATGGATAAGATTGGCGCTGAAGGTAATTATAATGATGATATCGAAAGTGGCTTGAAAGAAGCTATTGGCAAATTCAAAGAAAACGGGACCTGGTAAATATGGCCGGCGGAAAAGAAATACGAACTAAGATCGCGAGTGTAAAAAACACTCAGAAGATCACCAAAGCAATGGAGATGGTTGCTGCGAGTAAAATGCGTAAAGCACAAGATCGCATGAAAGCTTCACGTCCTTATGCTGAAAAAATTCGTAATGTTATTTCGCACCTGGCTCATGCTAATCCTGAATACAAGCATCCTTATCTTGTTCCACGCGATGAAGTTAAACGTGTTGGTGTAATTGTTGTTTCTACCGATCGCGGTTTATGCGGTGGGCTGAATGCAAATATGTTTCGCATGTTACTGAAGCAATTCAAAACATGGGACGGCGAAGGCAAGGAAATTGAGTTATGTGTTATTGGTAGTAAGGCAGCTGGGTTCTTTGGATCAATTGGTGCCAATATTGTTGGCCAAGTGACGCATATAGGTGATGAGCCTAGTCTCGAAGAATTGCTTGGCGCAGTCATGATTATGTTGAACAACTTCAAAGAAGGTGACATTGATGAGTTACACCTTGTTTCAAATAAATTTGTAAACTCCATTGTGCAGCAACCTCATCTGGAACAATTGATTCCGGGTAAAGCAATGGAAGATGAAGACTACGGTCATCATTGGGATTATTTATATGAGCCTGATGCAGAAGAGGTGTTGGAACAACTTTTGACTCGTTACATTGAGTCTCAAGTGTATACGGGTGTAGTTGAAAATATCGCCTGTGAAATGTCAGCACGTATGGTGGCAATGAAGAGCGCATCGGATAATGCCGGTGAGCTTATTGATGAATTAGAATTGATTTATAACAAAGCGCGACAAGCTGCGATTACTCAGGAGCTTTCTGAAATTGTTGCTGGTGCAGCTGCGGTATAAGTTAAAGAAAGATTTTTAATTAAGATATTTAGAGAAAATACACGAGGAACGAAAACGATGAGTTCTGGAAAAATCGTACAAATTATTGGTGCTGTATTGGACGTCGAGTTTCCAAGCGATGCGATACCAAAAATCTATGACGCTTTGAAAGTTGAAGGAGAAGGTGTAAATACCACTCTTGAAGTTCAACAACAATTAGGCGACGGAGTGGTTAGAACAATTGCTCTGGGCTCGACTGATGGCTTAAAGCGCGGTTTAACGGTTAACAATACAGGTGAGGCTATTTCTATTCCTGTCGGTACCAAGACCCTCGGTCGTATCATGAACGTATTAGGTGAACCAATTGACGAAGTCGGTCCTATTGATACCGACGAACATTGGGTTATTCATCGTGATGCTCCAAAATTTACAGAATTGAGTCCTTCTACAGAATTACTTGAAACCGGTGTTAAAGTCATCGACTTGATTATCCCGTTTGCTAAGGGTGGTAAAGTTGGTTTGTTTGGTGGTGCAGGTGTTGGCAAGACCGTAAACATGATGGAATTGATTAACAACATTGCAACCAAGCACTCAGGTCTTTCTGTTTTTGCTGGTGTCGGTGAACGTACTCGTGAAGGTAATGACTTCTATTATGAAATGCAGGAGTCTGGCGTAGTAAACGTTGAGAATTTTGAAGAGTCAAAAGTATCGATGGTCTATGGTCAAATGAATGAACCACCTGGTAACCGTTTACGTGTTGCGTTGACTGGTTTGACCTTGGCGGAAAAATTCCGAGAAGAAGGTCGTGACGTATTGTTATTTATTGATAATATTTATCGTTTTACTCTGGCAGGCGTGGAATGTTCAGCGCTATTAGGGCGTATGCCTTCAGCGGTGGGTTATCAACCAACACTTGCTGAGGAAATGGGTAAACTTCAGGAACGAATTACTTCAACTAAAACGGGCTCGATTACTTCGATTCAAGCTGTATACGTTCCTGCGGATGATTTAACCGATCCCTCGGAATTGCAGAGCTTGGTTTGTATCCTGCTATTGACCCATTAGATTCAACCAGTCGCCAGCTAGACCCATTGGTTGTTGGTCAGGAACATTATGATGTTGCTCGCGGAGTACAAAATACACTGCAACGTTATAAAGAATTGCGTGACATTATTGCGATTTTAGGTATGGATGAGTTGTCTGAAGAAGATAAACTAGCTGTTGCTCGTGCTCGTAAGATTCAACGTTTTCTAACTCAGCCTTACTTTGTTGCAAAAGTATTTACCGGTCAGGATGGTGTTTATGTTCCTTTAAAAGATACCTTACGAGGCTTTAAGGGAATTATTAGCGGCGAATATGATGAGCTTCCAGAACAGGCATTTTATAATGTCGGTACTATCGATGAAGCTGTTGAAAAAGCTAAAACCCTATAAAAGGTATTAGAATAATGGCAGATACAATTCAAGTTGATATTGTTAGCGCTGAGCATCAGGTTTTCTCTGGTGAGGCAGAAATGGTATTTGCGCCTGCAGAATTAGGTGAAGTTGGTATCGCACCGGGACATACACCATTTGTTACTAAAATGGGACCAGGTGAAGTTCGAGTAAAAGATACTGAAGGAAATGAGTCTGCATTTTATGTTTCTGGTGGTATGTTGGAAGTTCAGCCTAAGGTTGTTACTGTTCTATCTGATACGGCGCAACGTGCAGAAGATCTGGATGAAGCCGCTATTCTCAAGGCGAAAGAAGAAGCTGAAAACTCATTCCATGATAAAAGTGATGAAAATTGATTATGCCAAGGCGAGAGCTTCATTGGCTGAAACAGCAGCACAATTACAAACAATTCAACGTCTACGTAAACGCGCAGGACGTTAGTCCTATCGAATATTAGCGTGGTATTTCTTTACCACGCTAAATCAATCCTATATCCCAGTCGACAGCACGGATATAATCTTCTAATAATCTAATTCATGTTTTAGTACTAAGGAAAACGACACATGGGTCTTTGTATCGTCATTTTAGCTGCTGGTCAGGGTACACGAATGTATTCCGACAAACCTAAGGTCTTGCATACTCTTGCAGGCAAATCATTACTTGAGCATGTATACCATACTGCCATGGGCTTAACACATAGAGACATATATGTCGTCTATGGTCATGGTGGAGATGAGGTACCTAATGCCTTGCAGGATTTTCGGGTAAATTGGGTTGAACAAAAAGAACAACTAGGCACAGGCCACGCTGTTCAGCAAGCGTTGCCCGATATTCCAGATGTTGATAATGTTTTGATTCTTTATGGCGATGTACCCCTGATTACTGAAGAAAGTCTTAGTACACCCCCATCCGTGATGAAAATAGCAATATCATTGCTATCGTTGAAGAAAAAGATGCAACAGAAGACCAAAAACGTATTTTCGAAATTAATACTGGTTTCATGGTGGTTAAAGCAGGTTTATTAAAGCGTTGGGTAAACTCGCTTGGTAATGACAATAAACAAAATGAATACTATTTAACAGATATTGTTGCAAAATCAGTAGCAGATGAGATCAATATTGCACCTGTATTAGCTGAATCGAATATAGAAGTTAAAGGTATAAATAACCGATCTCAGCTTGCAGAAGCGGAGCGTTATTTTCAACTCGTTCAAGCACACCACCTTATGCATAGAGGTGTAGGATTGAGTGACCCTGCACGATTCGACCTGCGTGGAGATCTTGAAATTGGACGTGATAATGAAATAGATATCAATGTTGTTATAGAAGGCAGAGTGAAGCTTGGCAATAATGTCACTATTGGTGCAAATTGCTATTTAAAAGATACGATAATTGCAGACAACGTACATGTCCTACCTAATACCATGATCGATAATGCCGTCATTGGTAGTGGTTGCATCATAGGGCCATTTGCACGAATTCGGCCTGATACAACATTGGATGAAGATGTACATATTGGCAATTTTGTTGAACTCAAAAAAACAGATATTGGTAAAGGTAGTAAGGTTAACCATCTGACCTATTTAGGTGATAGCCATATTGGTAAAGATACAAATATTGGTGCTGGTACGATTACATGTAACTACGATGGTGCATACAAACATCAAACAATCATAGGTGACAATGTCTTTGTCGGATCAGACGTCCAATTGATAGCACCAGTTAAAGTTCATGATGGTGCAACGATTGCGGCAGGCACTACAGTGACCAAAGATGTGGCAGAAAATCATTTAGCAATTAGTCGTTCTGATCAAAAAGCTATTCCAAAATGGAAGAGACCTGTTAAAAAATAATTATGAAAGTAGGTTTTTATCAATTTCGTCCTTTGTTTGGCAAGCCTGAACAAAATTGCAAAAAAATTATATCTACATTGGAAAATGCAGAAGCAGATCTTATTGTTCTTCCTGAATTAGCTTTATCAGGTTATTACTTCAAGGATAAAGATGAATCATTAAAATATGCTGAAGACCCAGAAAGCAGTAAGATTATTGATGAAATAGCTAATCTAGCAAGGCAAAAGAATATGCACCTCGTGCTGGGGTTTGCCGAGAAACAAGGAAGACGTGGTTTCAATAGTTCAGCATTAATTGGTCCGGATGGCATCAAACATATCTATCGTAAAATACATCTCTTTAATGAGGAAAAATTCTGTTTTGATCCCGGCGATACGCCTTTTGTCATAAATGATGTTAATGGTGTGAAGATTGGGATGATGATTTGTTTTGACTGGGTCTTTCCTGAGGTGACACGTATTTTAGCTCTGCAGGGTGCACAAATAATTTGTCAGCCTTCAAATCTTGTATTAACTTTTTGTCAGCAAACAATGCTTGCACGATGCATTGAAAACAAGGTGTTTGCGATTACAGCCAATCGATATGGTGTCGATAAGAGGCCACAAGGAAGCTTGAAATTTACCGGTAACAGTCAAGTCGTTGCGCCGGGCGGACTATTATTACACCGTGCGGCATCACAACGCGATGCATTATTTATCACCGAGATAGATCCTGACGATGCCAATAATAAAATGATAACGCAGCACAATATGATGTCCTGTCGGATCGACGCCCGGAATTCTATAAATTACTTAACAATAAATAACAGGAAACAATTATGAGTTTTGCTACAGCCGATCTTTATGATGAATTTGAAGAAAATTTACAAATCGCTACGCCAATGTTTAATGATTATGGCGGTAAAAAGCAGTTCTTCGGACCAGCCTCGACAGTAAAAGTGTTTGAGGACAACTCGTTGGTCAGAGCTGCATTAGAAGAACCTGGTGAAGGAAAAGTATTGGTTGTGGAAGGCGGTGCATCGTTACGTTGTGCTCTACTGGGTGACATGTTGGCAGAATTAGGTGTCAACAATGGTTGGGCTGGTGTTATTGTCTATGGTTGTATTCGTGACTCGGCGATGATTGCCAAGATGAATATTGGTGTTAAGGGTCTAAACACTAATCCCCGGAAGAGCGTAAAAAAGGGCATAGGTGATCGTGATGTTGCTGTTGCTTTTGCAGATGTAACGATTAATCCTGGCGATTATATTTATGCTGATGAAGATGGGTTTGTGGTATCAAAAAGAAAACTAAAGTAAACATCCTAAAGAAAGAGGGCTGTTAAATGAGAAATTTCAAGTTCGTTATCATATGTTTGCTGTTATCTGTTTATAGTTATTCAAGCTATGCGCATGATAATGACCCTCTATTTAATCAGGTAAATTTACAAGCCCAGGCTGAACGAGAGATACCCAATGATCAGTTGACTGTCATGCTTGCCGTAGAAGAAGAAGGTAAGGAAGCCGCAAAGATTGCCAATAAGATAAATCAAGATATGGATTGGGCATTAAAAATTGTTGGCAACAAAAGTGAAGTTGAATCACGTACGCAGGCCTATAATACGTATCCTATCTATGATAAACGAACTGTAATCGGATGGCGTGCTATTCAGCAATTAGAACTTAAGAGCACGAATATTACTGACTTATCTGAGTTGGTCGGTAAATTACAAAGCCGATTACAAGTAAAAAATATGCGTTTTAGCCCAACTCGAGAAACACGAGTGCAGTATGAAAATGAATTGATAGAGGAGGCAATGATTGCCTTTAAGCAACGAATCGATATTATAAAAAAACATATGGATAATAAAAATGTCCGCATTGTCAATAGTCAATATGCACATCAATACAGGTGGCGGACATGATCGACCGGTCTATGCTGAAAGTCGGATGACGGCAATGGATAGTAAAAGTGCACCTGCAGTAGAAGCGGGGACGAGCAAGATAACAGTGACTGTGTCAGGTTCAGTGCAATTCTTCTAAGAATCCATGCTCATTTATTCAACTGATATATAAATGGATAAAATCAAACAACGCGAAAGACGGTCAAACATTATTTTCATGTTTGTGGGTTTGATTCTGGTTATCGGTTTATTGCTTATTTACCGCGAAGGTCTTGTATGGTTCTCTTCAGCTCGGTGGGTTGATGTTTCAATTATTAGTTGGGTTTCGATCAGCGCTATTCTTGGTGTCGCTTTGGTATGCCAATACTTTTTCCTTATGTTGCTACGTTATAGTGCGATCAAATATTTTGTGCTTTGGTTTATACCCATAATATGGCAAAATTTAATAATGGCATTGTTGCATTACATAGGTTTTTTGATTGGACGACAGATATTGTTTCTCCTGCTGGGTGGGTGCCTCTAGGTGATTTATTAGGCTGGCTATTAAGTGCCGTGTATTCTCCGCTGCTTATAGCTAGCGGCGTTGTGGTTGCTATAATAGACTCAAGCAGTTCAATGTTAAGTCAGGCTTGTTATTACGCCGGAATTGCTATGGATGTTGCCAATATATCACCATGGAACATTATTTCTTATAGCATGAATTATCTCAGCGTATTGTGGGACCTCGTATCAAATTCCTTTGTTCAGGAAATTGCATCACTGCAAACGGATGATCGACAATTTTTGGAATTCAATTTGTCCAATACCTTTAGCTTACCCTATTGGGCATTAAGCATTGGTTACAGCTTTACATGCATCATAATATAAATTACGAAAAAATTATCAGAATGGTTTTAATAAACAAGTTTTTCAATTCGCAGCTCTCACCAAGAGGCAATCAAACTCAAGAAGTTCCATGCTTTTTTTATCTCTCGTGATAACGGAAAAATGCCAGTTATATTAAATCCAGAAGTAGATAATTGTTTTAATACTTCATAAAACGGTGGCGTATTTTCATAGATAGATTTACACGATACTTCTGTTTGCAATAAATGAGTATGGGTTAATGTGTTCTTGGCACCAAGGATGACATGGCTGTCATAACCCTGTGTATCAAGTTTTAAAAATATTTTTTTATCAGCAAGATCATCAACTAGTTCACGGATCACATCATCTAGTCTCTTTATTGTTATAGTTTGTGTATCAATAACCTTGATTGAGTCAGAAAAGTTTGATTTTCCAAACTCATTTGTTTTAAGAATAGATGAAAAAACGGTTTTACTCGAGACATTGATGACTTCTGTTGAATTTGAGTCTCCAAGGGCATAATTCTCTATATGCCATTTATCATCTGCTATTGTTTTTAGATATTTATAACATTCAATTAATGGTTCGAAGGAAATTATCTTCTTGTTATAACCCAAATTTCTTAATTCAATAGCGAACTGACCCATATTAGCGCCAACATCAATTACTAAGTCAATATCATGCCTATTGAGTAGTTCTAATGTATGAAGGTTTTGATTTTGATAGGCGCTATTACTAATGCGAGTAAATTCATATCCAAAATAGGCCGCTATTTTTTTGTGGAAAGTAATCTTCATCTTGGACAGTACAAAATCTTAAAAGAGACAGTTTTTCGTAAAGTCAGCTGCTTCATTAACTGTCCAATCAACTTTTGGCTTTTCTTTCATCTGCACACACCATTCTTTACTGCCAACTTCTGGTGCACAACCACTCAGAAAAAATAATGAGAAGGTGAATGACATGATGATTAAAATTTTATTCATGATATTGCTCCATTAACTTAACGTGGAAAATACTGTATTTGCAGCTTCGATAGTTTCATCTATATCATCATTTGTATGCGTAATTGAGATAAATCCCGCTTCAAAAGAAGATGGAGCGAGGTAAACGCCTGCTTTAAGCATTTCGTGAAAGAATTGATTAAACTGTTCAGTATTGCAATTCATAACTTGTTCAAAAGAAGTGATCGAATCTTCTTCCGTAAAAAATAAGCCAAACATACCGCCGACGTGGTTTGTGCTTAACGAAACATTATTAGCATTGGCTTGTTCAAAATTTAAAAGCCTTTCTGTCTTTGTCGTTAAGATTTCAAAGAATGATCCATCAGAAATAATGTCAAGCGTGGTTAAACCGGCAGCCATTGCGATTGGATTACCAGATAATGTCCCAGCCTGGTAAACCGGGCCATCTGGGGCAATGTGATCCATTATTTCTTTTTTGCCGCCAAAGGCACCAACTGGCATACCGCCACCAATAACTTTCCCAAGCACCGTTAAGTCAGGAGTGATGTTGTAGATTGATTGTGCGCCGCCTAGTGCAACACGAAAACCCGTCATTACTTCATCAAAGATTAAAACGGATTGATGCTTAGTGCACACATGCAC
>Ga0206124_10003782_pt1 | contig 10490 bp, 13 predicted proteins | sample Helgoland_Spring_3_FD_148671 | JGI IMG/M metagenome (GOLD analysis project Ga0206124, IMG submission 148671) | Pelagic subsurface seawater microbial communities from Kabeltonne, Helgoland, North Sea - Helgoland_Spring_Bloom_20160321_2 | ecosystem: Environmental > Aquatic > Marine > Epipelagic ... | reverse complement strand
CTGATAGAAGTCATTTTTGAGATTACCGCATGCCCCTTTTTATCTATTCACGGCAAGAAAAATCCCCTACATTACAATTGCAATGGAGGGGATAAATACGTTTTGATTAAATACTAAACTTACTTCAGTGGAATTACCAAGTACTAAAACAGCTTCCATATGATCCGTGAAGAACTGGATAGTTTAGCAGAATTGTACTATTGTTTTTTTTTTCATATTGTAGGATAAACCAAATAAGCCAAATGTGCTATGAAGAAGTTCATTATCGCGATTCTAATTCTCGGATTAACTACACATTCTCAGGGTCAAAACAAAAGTAACTCAAGGTCAAATGGTGACGCTGTCGCCGGAGCAGCTGCAATAGGGGTTGGAGTTGCCGCAGCTGCTATAATGGGTGCAGCTCAACTTGAAGCGATGAGAACTTATGCAGAGTATAAGGCCTTAGAATGGTACCTAAATGAATATGACATAAAGGATGGCTCTAGAATATCAGTTGAATGCCTAAATCTTCAAGGAAACAAATGGAAGGATATAAGCTCAACGAACTCGGTTGTAGTAAGTTTCAAAGAGTATAATTCGGGTCTCATTGTAAGTGGTATTAACGATAAACCTACGATTAAACAGGTCATTTTCATCGTGAGCGAAGGATGGTGGAACTCATACGGTGTGGACTTTAACGTCGTAAAGCCACTAGTTATTGATAACAGTAACGTCGAAGAAATCTTATTAGCACTTATTAATCTTATGGGTAATGAAAAAGTAAGAGCATATAACAGGGATTCTATTTCCTTTTATAATTTCAGATTATACCGTGATAATGAAAGTGGACAAGCCTCTATGACGAAAAGTACAGACGCAATAGTTGGGTTATCCAATATAGCCGGTGATTATAAATTTAACCGTGGCTTAATATTTATGACCGATGAAGGAGCATTTTTTAGCGTTATTCAAAATGGCGCGAGCGGTCATACATTTTGGGACCTGGAAAGTCTAGATGCAAAGCTTATGTTGAGTAATGATGGAATTGGCTTTTATGTCAAGGAAACGAAGGACCTAGTATTACTTAAAAATAGAGTGTTAACCAAAATATTCGATCCGTTCGGCCCGCTTAACGAACTATAGCGTCACTATTTAAAAACAATAAAGGCCCCCAATTTCTTGGAAGCCTTGCTATTATTTAGTCGGGATGACAAGACTTGAACTTGCGACCTCACGCCCCCCAGTCGTGATACTATATTAACACCTATGTTAATATCTGTACTTAAAATACTGATTACAAGTATTTTATATGACATCTGTTAATTTCTTAAAAAGAATAACCTTCACAAATCAAGGTATTTAGCGACCTTTACCTTCACAAAATCCTTCACAAGTGTTTAAGTTTTTAGTCCCTACTACCAAAGAATACCAAAGTAAAGATGTTTTACCCATCCGTGTAAGGTGGTTATTCCAAGACTACAAGAAGGAATTCAAGACTGACTTGTTCATCAAACGAAAGGACTGGGACTTCAAGCGCGAAGTACCTAAAGCGTCGTGTGACCCAGTGATTAGGAAGCAGTTCTTTGACTACGAAGAAAAGGCTAATGATATTTGGTATGAGTTGAAGAAAGGTTCTATTCCTTTCCATCAAATTTTAGAAGTGTGGAATTCTGGAAGCCTCAAGGTAAGAAGCGTAGACGCTTTCATAGAAACACATTTAAAGCGATTAAAGACTTCTACCCTAACCAGTCGTAAGAATTCGCTTCGTTCATTTAAGAAACACTTATTCGGCAATACTGACCAGCCCCTAATGGTCGCGGATATAACGAATAGAAATTGTCGTATAGTTTACGATAATATGCGTTCTTCAAGTCTTGCTCAAGCCACTATAAACACTTGCTTAAAAGGCATTAGGGCTACTTATAACGATATGTATAAGTACGGGGTTGATGGGGTTAAGAATGAACTGAAGATTGAAAGGGGTTTAATAAAGAAGTCACGCCCTAACATACCTACGATTTTAAGAACTGAAGACTACCTAAAGGGGATTGATAATATCAGGTCTCAATTAGATTGGGAAGCTATGGCGATAGGTGTACTATCCTTTGCTTTGAGGGGTTTAGACTTGGTTGACCTGTTTAAGATTTCGTCTTCTAACATAGAATCTGTAAAGAAATATGAAGACTATTTTGACATTTATATTACGACTGAAAGCGAAAACGAACACCCTGCATGGCTAACGCTCACAAGAAGTAAAGTACCAGACGGCTCACCAATGGCGATTAACCTTTCGTTGGGCGGTGAATACACTGCTTTACTGCACTTACTTAAGAAGTCATTAGAATCTACAAGACCCCATCTTAAGACTACAGATTCATTCGCGCTTACCAGCCTTCACAATGACTTTGAATTCGGTAAGTACAGGGCTTTAACACAAGCGCAAAGCAAAGCATTTAAGAAGCTTACAGGTAGTCCCTACAAAGTAATTAGGAAGTCCTTTAGGACTTTGGCTTCAGTCTATTGTAATGTATCTACTGAAATTGGTAATGCCCTATTAGGGCAAGAAAACCAGAACATTAGTGTTAACTACCTTGATATGGGTCAATTAAAAGACCATATAGATTCAGTACATCAACAGGTACTTCGTGAATACAAGATGAATGACATAGCCATTGGCTTAATCAATAAGGGTCGTGAATTGTGGGTAAGGGAAGACGGAAGTCTTACCCCACTTACTAATTTAGATTTAACCTTCTTTGAATGGTTTTATGATTTAGATAGGTAGTTTTTTTTTTAAGAATAATGCCCCGAAGGCATAACCTATTTATAAATCTATTTTTTTCTTTATGTGTTGGTTGGCTTATAGCCAACACTTGATTAGAAACTAATTCAAGTATTCAAATAGTCAAAGTTATAACCTTAATCAACCTTTTTCCAAAGGCAAAGCACTTGGGTTATCCACGCACTTGTGCACACAAGTACGCTTAATTACCTACATATCAGTGACTTGAATAATTTGAGTTAAATATGTCATTAACTACATTAGTATGAATTAAGGCTTTTTCCTTCTTATCAAGATTTAAATACTTCTGGGTAGTAGTTATGCTTTTATGACCTAAAGCGTCACGCGCTTTAACTATGTCATTACCATAATACTTATAGATAGTCATAGCGTAAGTCTTACGAAGACTATGCGTACTAAAGGTCTTATCAATAAGCCAATCAAGTTCAGTCTTTAAAATACCAAAACGCTTATTTACCCAATGGGTGGAAAACTTCTTACCTGTGTTCTTATTTAGAAATAAGTGGTTATCCCCTTCGTCTGTGATTAGGTTTAAAGAAATGTATTCGCCTAACATATCGTCAAGACGCTTACTCACAAGCTTATTGAACGGCACTTTACCTTTTTGCTGAATTAACTTAATATGAACCCCATCTTCATATGGAACAAGGTTTTCGCTTCTCATATCAAGTATGTCATTGATACGAAGACCCGTAACAACGCCTGTATAGATTACTATACCTAATGTTTTGTCAGTGTGCCTACTTGAACTGAATAGTTCTTCAGCCAAGTTTAATAGGTCTTGGCTTTCGCAGTGGTCTGAAGTTCCTTTAGTCTTCTTCTTGCTTTTAGATTGGTGACGCTTCTTGAGTTCTTGTCTTGCTTCTAATACACCCATAGGTAATAGTCCTTGATTTACAAGTGCTAACATACTTAAATAATTTTGTTTTTAATACTTATTGTAACGAAATGACAATAACGGCTTCCTAAAAACTTCTATTTATTCAGTATTTATAGGGTCTAACAAATATATGTTACTTTAATGAATCTTATTGTAACGGCTCAAAGCCATCTGGGGTTACTATGACAATGAAGGGTACTACCGAATACTTCTGTAGCGTCTTGTAGCTGAAGTCGTAGAAACGACCCCTGTCCCCTTTATCTACAAAGTGGTGTTCTAAAAGCCCTTGTCGCTCAAGGCGAACCATTAAGGACGATAGATAACGATTATTGATTCTTATCATAGTGCTATTCGCTTCATAGGTCAAAGGGTCTACCCCATTCACCTGAAGCGTATAATCCGCATATGAGCAACCTTTGGCGGTGATGTTATAAATCTTACTGGCTTGACTATTTGGGTGGCTTATATGCCCCCTAATGGTGATGTTTGACCAGTCATCTTTACGCACCCGTAAGGAAGTAGTTCTATGTTCACCACCACTTACAGAAAAGACCTTGTCTATACCCATTATATCAAAAACAGCCAGTTCACCAGTAAGGTAGTCAGTAGATACAACACGACCCCCGCCCATAAAGCGAATAAGAATTTCTTTATTCTGTGCAAAGACTGCTTCTTCAAATTGTTTCGTTTTTGCAAAGTTCATCACGGCTATAAATTATTTCTACCTCAAAGTTTCCAAGTCCGCTATAAGGCATTATCACCTTTTTGAGCTGACCTTGTTCGTTATAAACTTCTACTGGTTCTTTTACTTTTCTAAATCGTTCCTTAATGGAATCTATTCTGGCTTTATCCATTGGTAATTAGTTACTTCTATTAGTCCACCTTCTAACGGCTTGAAATGAACAAGAAGAACACTACCAGTTCTTAAGGTGCATTGAAGCACCCTTTGTAATAATTTACAAGATTGTAGTCGGTAGCGGTCTTTTATCCGAACCTTCAAGGCTTCAATAGTGGTTATCATTTTTCAAGTCTTTCAAGGGCTTTATCTATAACTTTAACGGCTTCGGCTTTGTCCATTTGGTTTAGATAGTTTATTACCGCTTCGCTGGTGTCTTGGGTTTCCCCAAACTTGAATTGGATAGTTTCAAATAGGTCTTTCCCTTCCAGACCCGTGACTTCTTGTCTGGCTAACTTTGGAAGGAAGTATTCCGACATCTTTACAATGATGTTGAAAGCCTTTTCGGGTGACTGCTCACCCAATTCTTTAAGCCAGATAGATAGGTTTTCTAAATTGTCTTGTACAAGCATCTGGTAAGCTTCCCTAATCTTTCTTGTGTCCTTATCCACTGAACCCTTCGGTCTACCCTTGCGGTTTATGTGGTCTTTATTATTTGCGAATGACATTGTTATTTTCTTGTTTTAACTGCGGTTTAGACTTCTTGAAACCAGTTTGAAGGCTTGGGTATTCACCTTGACACCTTCCAAGTCACTACGACCAATTAGAAACCCCATTACATTAGGTGTAAGACCCTTTTCTTTTAAGTGTGAGTGAATATCATTATAGGCTTCTTCAAGGGCTTCTAAACGCTTGTGAAAATCCTTTTCCGCTTTGGTTACTGCGTAGGTCGTGTAGGTTTCTTGAATGTCTTTCAATACTTCTTCCTTCACCTTATAATCTGGTGTAAAATCTAAAAGGGTGAGTTCAGCTTCTTTCACCACTTGCTTAAGTTGGTCATACGCTGAATGAATAGTCTTCAGGTCTATGTCCTTCAGGAATAGTTTCTTGTCAAGTGACAAGTCCAGACCTTCAACCTTTACCCCTTGAGTAAGTAGTTCACCTGTATAGGTGTAAGGGTCTTTGAGAAATCCTTCAAGGTCTTGGGGTTCGTTTCCTACCAATTCTTTGAACGAGCTGACCAGCTCCAGAAGAACGGCTTCAGCGTTTTGAATATCCTTTTGGTGGGCGTTGTAGCCCGACTGGTTAAAGTCTATTGGCTTCTTCATAAATAGTAACTTTCGTTTGTTGGATTTAAGTATTCATCTATTGCAAGTAAGATGTAAGCCTTGTCGCTTAACCCTTTCTTGCGTTCCTTTTTCTTAATGGCTTCTAACTTCGTTTTGGGTAGTTTTAAGACCACTTCAATAGTCTTGCTATTCATTTAATAGCCTTGTGTGAAACCCCCTTAAAGTGGTGGTAGTGTGTCTTGAAGAAACTTCTTCGCATCGTTTCCGACATAGTCGTTCCGTTCTTCATATGCATTTCTTTTAGTAGTTCCCATTCTTCTGTAGATAGGCGAACTGCAAGTTTCTTGTCCTTTGCCTTCTTGTTTAGTTTTGCGAAGTGGATTAGTTCCTTCCCTTGTAGTTTACTTACTGGCATTTTCATTGTGTGTTTGTGGGTAGGCACTACCCCAACCATTTGACTGGTCAGTGCTTCCCCAATTAGTATTTGAATAAATAGTTCCGTGTCCCATATTAGGTATAACCACCCTTTGGGGTAGTCGTTAGTATTTGTCTACTTATATAACCCCTTGTCTTACTTGTGGGTTACTTTTAAATAACTGGTAACACTTAATCTGTTTCATTTTTCAAGGCATAAAAAAAGGGCGCACCCCGTAGGATACGCCCAAGAACAAAACCATTTGTGTAATTACATTACAAGTGTAGTAAGCCTAATACCAGACTTCCAAGAAATGTGAAGAAGTAAAAGTTGCTAACGAAAAAGCCCCCACCGAAGTGAGGGCTAATATTTCCTAAAGTCTAATTATCCTTTAAGGACAAGTACCCCATACTGGGTGGTTTGAGGGGGATAATGCGCTGTTGGTTGAAAACCAGTATGGGTTTACATTCAAGTTACTTACGCACCAGTTTGATAAATCTTGATTAAAAATTGCTGCATCGTAAAACATATGATTCATATCGGTTACATTGCTAACATCCCAACTACTAATGTCTTGGTTGAATTTAGTAGCATTTTGGAACATTTTTCTCATATCTGTAACGGAACTCACATCCCAGTTACCTATATCGTGATTAAAGCTAAAAGCATCATAAAACATAGCGAGCATAGTGGTTACATTACTTACATCCCAAGCGCTTAAGTCTTGATTGAAGGCATCAGCATTATGGAACATCGCTTCCATCTTCGTAACATTGCTTACATCCCAATTGCTGATATCTTGATTGAAATCAATAGCACCATCAAACGCGTCAAACATATTCGTAACATTACTAACATCCCAATTACCAATATCTTGATTGAAACTTGAAGCACCATAAAACATCATACTCATAGTAGTATTGCTACTAACATCCCAATTACCAATATCTTGATTGAAACTTGAAGCACCATAAAACATACCCCTCATAGTCGTTACGCTACTTACATCCCAATTTCCAATGTCTTGGTTGAAAGAAGATTGGTTTTGAAAAGCAAAGGATAAGTCTGTAATGTGAGAAACGCACATTTGTGTTAAATCATCACCATTAGCAATGGCTGTATCTAACATTGTGCTATCTGCTACGATATATTCAACGCCATCTAATATGAATGTCTCACCAATATTATAATTATCACATTCTACACATCCCCTATTATTGATTCTCGCATCATAGGGATTGTTGGAATTACCACAACTAATAATTCCAAGAAGTGGGATAAGGAGAAGTAGTTTCTTCATTGGATAGATTTTTTGATTTCTTCAAATATAAGAAAAGCCCCCACACTTGGCGAGGGCTAAACAAAGCCGAATTAGAAAGTAATAGGAAGCCGTTCCTACTTAAGAAACCCAATTATTTGGTAATCGTTTGGAATAACACCTTCACAAATACCTTCACAAAATAGAAATAAGAAAGGCTCCCAATTTCTTGGAAGCCTTGCTATTATTGAGTCGGGATGACAAGACTTGAACTTGCGACCTCACGCCCCCCAGACGTGCACTCTACCACCTGAGCTACATCCCGAATAGGGCGCAAATATACTGCGAAATAGAGTTTCGATGAATCCTTAGTGACGTATAAAGTCTAAGACAACTTTGGACCATTCTTCATCACCTATATCCCATCGCAAACCGTGCCCTGCACCTTCATAAACAGCTTCTTGATAGTAGGTGCCTTGATGCTTTTGCATCGCCGCTTCTGCAGTTTCTATTGGCGCAACGGCATCTTCCGTACCGTGCATCCAAAGCAATTCGCCCGTATAATCTTCCATGTTTTGACCTAGATCAAACTTATAGCTCGTTATCATTGAAGCTGGAAGACTTAAACCTGTCGCATTTTGCATGATGACATTCGCTGTACTTTGAGGCACTTCCATGACCAATTTTTGAACAGGGATTCTTGATCCACCAGCAGCGGCGGGTCCGGCAGGTAATGAACCCAAAGAATTGGCCACCACTACCATTCGTTCACTTGTTAGGCCTTGTGATTGTAAAAAGGAAAGTACCGCGTCATAATCGGCAGCCATGGATTCTGCTCCTGTGGAGCGCCCGGTGCTCCATCCGAAGCCACGGTAATCATACATGATGAAACCGTAATGATGCTTGTTTACAAGGTTTGCAAAAAGCCCGGCCGTTTGCCAATAACTGTCCATTGATGGTGTATTTCCGTGAAGAAACACAATAATCGTATCCGTTGCGATTTGAGCGAAATCACCTACATACAATGCATAAATGGTATCCTGAGTACCCGATTCTAAATCCAAGAGATGAATTTTCGACTCATCCACCTGAAATTCGGGATCTAAATAAGTGTTCTTAAAATCATAAGTGCCATCCCCACCTGCAAATAGAGCACCACTCACATCGGCACATGAACTTAGCGTAATTGCCGCTAAAGCTATAAATAGAAATTTTTTCATAACTAAAAGTTTATTGCCATACCATAGAAAAAGCCCCTCCCACCTAGACCCGAAGTGTTGGGCACATAGGCTTGAGGAATGTGGATTTCACGGGTCGGATTGAGTATTTTATATTCCAATTGGGCCTCGAACCATTTGTAACGAAGCCTATAACCCGCACTGAAAGAAGGTGCGAGGATCTGTCCTCTTCCAAAGTCAGCCAAGAACCACGTCGGATCCACCCAGGTATTGGCCGAAGCGTTTACAATGTGTGGTCCTTTTTGCCAATAGGCATTGAATCCAGTCTCGGGATAAAATCGGAACGCATAATCTCTCGTACTCATGAAGGCTTGACCTCCATAGCTCCACGAAACGCCAGGCTTAAACCCTTGTTGCGGGATTAAAGTTGCGACTTGACCGGCTTCTAATTGGACCGCGCCCAGAAGCAGGCTAGAAAATTGAATACCGCCATAATTCGTTTTAGCTGCGGAAACTCCTTTTGCCGCATAGGCACCAATGACTGGTAAATACCCTTCATTAATTTGTGGACGACCCTGCGTCACACCTATCTGCCATTGGCCTTCATTTAAAGGGACCACCACTTTAGTCGGCGTACAACTGACCGCGGTAATTACGGCACCAAGCACCGCAAAAAGTTTAATTTTCATCATCGTTTATAACTCATTAAAAAACTCTATCCATGCATAGGGTCCGGTGATAAAAAATTGGACCAATTCACCCTACATTTGGGATTCTAAACACAGATATAATGGAACAACACGATTGTATCATCATTGGTTCAGGCCCTGCTGGATACACGGCCGCAATATACGCCGCTCGTGCAGATTTAAATCCCATCATGTACATGGGGCTTCAACCGGGTGGACAACTGACTACAACCACTGAAGTAGATAACTTCCCGGGCTATCCTCAAGGAACGGACGGAAACGCAATGATGGAAGATTTAAAAAATCAAGCAGAGCGATTTGGAACGGAAGTACGCTTCGGATTGGTCACTAAAACTGAATTAGCGACTGAAGTAGGTGCTTACCATACATTGACCATTGACGATAGTCTTCAAGTTCAGGCAAGAACTATAATCATATCAACAGGAGCGTCAGCGAAATACCTCGGTCTTCCCACAGAGGAAAAATATATGGGCTTTGGCGTTAGTGCCTGTGCAGTTTGTGACGGATTCTTCTATAAAGGTCAAGAGGTTGTTGTCGTCGGAGCTGGAGATACGGCTGCTGAGGAAGCAACTTACTTAGCTAAACTGTGTCCTAAAGTCACCATGCTCGTTCGTAAGGACAGTATGCGCGCTTCAAAAGCCATGCAGAACCGTGTCATGGCTACCCCAAATATCGAAGTACTTTGGAACACGGAAACCGTTGATCTCGAAGGCGATGATAAAGGACTCACCGGTGTTCGAGTGAAAAACAACAAAACAGGCGAAGAGCACAGCATTGCTGCAACTGGCTTCTTTGTTGCCATCGGGCATAAACCTAATACAGATATTTTCAGGGGTCAAATCGATATGGATGAGACCGGTTACATTAAAACGAAAGCAGATTCGACAGGGACCAATCTTCCTGGGGTTTTCTGTTCTGGAGATGCTCAAGACAAAGTGTTCCGTCAAGCCATTACTGCAGCTGGAACAGGTTGTATGGCTGCCTTAGAAAGCGAAAGATACCTAGGTGCTTTGGGTCACTAAAAGCTTCGATAGACTACATAAAAAAAACCGGCCCTTCAAGGCCGGTTTTTTTATGCTCAAAATCCAAAATAGCCTTTAGCTATAAAGTACGGGAGTAGTATATATAGAAAGCCGTCACGAATAAGGTAGAATATGAATATGGCGATAACGGCACGCCAACCTAACATCTTTAAGCCGGCTTTAAAACCATTTTCCTTAAAAACCTGTACCCATTTTTGAATGAATCCAGGAGTAATCTTTTGTCTAAATCCCAAGGCCGTTTTCCTAAAGTTCTAAGTTT
>Ga0206124_10003778_pt1 | contig 10493 bp, 13 predicted proteins | sample Helgoland_Spring_3_FD_148671 | JGI IMG/M metagenome (GOLD analysis project Ga0206124, IMG submission 148671) | Pelagic subsurface seawater microbial communities from Kabeltonne, Helgoland, North Sea - Helgoland_Spring_Bloom_20160321_2 | ecosystem: Environmental > Aquatic > Marine > Epipelagic ... | reverse complement strand
ATAAGAGAGTTAGCAGTATTTAAATTTAAACGACTTAGGAAAGCTACAAAGAGAGCAAAGCTTTTAATTGATGAAGATGATAATTTAATATGGGTGCCAAACTTTATGATAAGTAAATACTCATGGAATAAAGAAACTCAAGAGGTTAAGATATTAGTATCTCCAAAGTATCTTGTCTCTGTTCTTAACTTGCCAATAGAGAAAAGTAAATTTAATAGATGAGAGTTCTTACGTTTGAAATAAAAGAAGTAGGACAAGAGCCATACCAAAAGCAATTCAATACGGATAGATCAATTCAATACACCATTGAACAATACTCAAGGCATCGCCAAATTCAATACATGAATTTAATACCTATGAATTCAATATAAATTCAATACATAAATTTAATAGTTTGTTTTGTTTGCCCTCTGTAAATTTTACAGGGGGTTTTTTATTCGATAACTTGCAAAGCTAAAAACAAATAAAGCAGTAAAGCAAATTAATATTCTTATTTAGAATTGATATAAATTGTCATGTGGAATGTGTTTAAACTTGACTTGTATTATTTTATTAACTATTATTGTGAATAATTATTAACTAAAAAAACAATATGAAAAATTTAAACATTGAATTAAGAGACAAAACAAATGACATTCTAAAAAAATATCTTCTCAAAGATGGTTTAATGTCAAAGTTTGCAATTAGTTATTTTATAAACTTTCAAATGACTGAAAAGGTCGCAAAGTCCTTTATAGGTTTGGAATTCTGGAAGAATAACCATAGTAAAAGAATGGATAACTTAGATATGCAAATAACTTTAATGCATGACTTAAAAGGTATTATAAACAATGAAGAATGTTTTTTACCTCGTTCAAATGAGTTTCAAAAATTTTGTACAATATGAAAAAACTATTTAAAATATTATCCGAAATTTTCGCATTTGGTTTGTTCGCCTTTGTTATTGGCGTTTGCCTTATCTTATTAATTAACCTATTTATATAATTATGAAAACAAAAAGAAAAAACGCATCTATAACCTTAAAAGATATGAAACCGATAAAATATAAAAATTTATTGGTAGATAATAACATTGATTCAGTCAAACAAAGATTAAAAACAACGTTAGAAAATATTAATTTTCAAGGTGGCAAAATCTATGTTGATGATATTGAAAAAATTGAACATTGTATAAAAGCTCTTGAAAATATTAAAATTGAAGATGACAATTTCATGAAGGTATATGATGATTTGATTAAACAAAATAAATATTATACAGAAAATTATTGGTAACTATGAAAACAAAAAGAATCAAACATTTAAACGAACTTTATAAAATGCCAATAGGTAAACCTACAAAGATTAAAAGAAACGCTTTTAAAACTATCTTTAAGCGTGTTTTATTACATCGTTTCACGGTTGCAATAACTGTATATTTATTAATCATTTTATCAATTATAATATTAACCTTAAAACTATAACAATGAAAACAAAAACTATTGACGTAAACGCAAAAGAATGGTTTGACAAAATTAACGGCAATTCTTATTTTTCTGGCACAATAACCTTAAATTATGGAATGAATAACGAAGAAACTTTTTTAATGCCGTTCCAGTATGGTTATGGTTCACAATATGAAAACGAAGCTAAAGCAATATTAACAGAATTTAATAAAATAAGTGGTAACTGGTTTCAAGGTTTATATACTTATTGTAAAGACAATAATATTATTTATAGGCATAGTATAAAAAGAAACTCATTGAAAAGAGAATTAAAACAAATTGAAACAGATTACAATAATAATTTAAAACAATAAAACAATGAAAACAAACAAAGAAACAATTAAAACCTATTTACAACAATGGCACACACACGGAAACAGTTCAAATGTATTTTTTGAATATTCCTGTATTTATTCATACGGTTATCATTACATTTTAGGCAAATTCCTTGATGATGATTTATTAATCATAAATGACACGGGATACAGTGCAACCACCTCAAAGCATATACACTTATTAAGGGACACGGCAAATGAATTGAATATTAATAATTATAGCGTTTCCAGTGTAGAATTAAACAGCGTTTATAGTGAATTAAAGTATTTAGAAACCAAACTACATAAAGCAAGAAAACCAGAACTTTGGTATAATAGAATACATAGCTTATATACTAATTGGTTTAAATTTACTAATACAAATGGCGTGTTAATTATGAATAAGGCAAGTATTGAACTTAATAAAATTGGCATATATTCAGAGAAGGCAAAAGACATACAAAAAATAATGCTTAGAGTTGAGCAATATTACACTTCATTAACTTTAAATTTAGCCGTGTAAATTAAATTATATTAATCTTTTACGCTTCTTTATTAATATTACACCCCTTTAACGAGGGGTTTTTTTATATGTAACATTTTGTTAGATTCCTAACATTCAGATCATTAGAATTAATTAAATGTATTAAAACTATATTCTTTTATCTTAATCAGCTATACAATAGCCATATTAAGCTATATAATACGCAATTTAATGCACTTTAATTGCATAGTGGTATATTCATATACCTGAGTCAATTTAAATGTCTTAGAACGCTTTAAAATGATTATATTTTATTTTATTGAGGTATTTTAGATAATATTTGATGACTCTGGGTGTTTTGCACCCTAGTGGTGTAAGTAAGTAACTCTCTCTACACCTCTTACTTTCCACATGACACTTGTATATCCATTATGAATTCAATACCTTTATGAATCTAATACCAATATAATGCATAGAAAAATATTTTATAAGCACCACAAAATAACTCCTAACCCTAAATGTGATATTCATCATATAGACGGAAATCATTATAATAATGATATTGATAATTTAATAGAAATGCCAAGACAGCTTCATCAAGCACTTCATAATTATATTGGATTATTACCTAGAAAAAATATAGTTGTATTGTTAAAGTGGTTTAATCGTAAACAAAAAAATAAGTTTAGCAGAGCTTGGCTAGAATTAAATATAAAAAAACAAGTAAGTAAATTTAAATTAAGTAAATCTGTTTTACTAGCAAATAAAGCTCTATTAGAAAAGAAAGCAAAGAATTGGGAAAAGAATAAAGAGTGGATAACAAGATTAAAATACTGGAATACTAAAGATAGTTCATGGCAAGAAAACAAATACACGATGAGCATTATTTAAAAGCAATATCTTATTGCATGGACAATGGCATAAAGATATATGCAGTGCCAAAGAACAGCAAAGAATACTTTGTGGAGGTTAACGACAATGGACAAATAATACGTTCACCAGAAACATATAATTTAAAGAAATGGAGCGATAAGATCATTGAGCTTTATGTATTCTACTATTATAAATATAACCCAACCGACAAATAGTCAGATTATATATGTTATATATATATACATAGTGTATTATATTACATAGTGTATTATATTACATAGTGTATTATATTACATAATGTATTATATTGCATAGTGTAATATATTACACAGTGTATTACATAGTGTAATACACTATATGTAACATATACATATATAATACATATATAACTGACATATATTCAGTTGGAATAAAGTGAAGTACAAAAACCAATTAAACTATTAATTATAATATGGCACTACAACAAATAGAATTAGAAGTACCAACGACTCTATCTGACATTAAACTTTGGCAATACCAAAAGTATATGAAGATCATGGAGCAAAACAAAATAGAAGATGCAGAAGACAAGGAAAAATTAAATGATTTCTTAAACATGAAACTTGTAGAAATATTTTGTAATATATCTTTAAAGGATGTTGTTAAGATACCTTTGAAAGAATATACACAAGTATTAGATATAATTACAAAAGCTTTTTTAGAGAAACCTAAATTAATACAAAGATTTAACTTGTTAGATGTAGATATGGGTTTTGTGCCTAAACTAGATGATATTACACTTGGTGAGTATGTAGATATAGAATCTAATATTTCTGATTGGCAAAAAATACATAAAGCAATGGCTGTACTGTATCGACCTGTTAATTTTAAGGCAAAAGATAAATATGGAATAGCACCATACAAAGTAAATGAAGAAATACAAGAGCTAATGAAAGATATGCCATTAGATGTAGCAATAAGTTCAATGGTTTTTTTTTACAATTTAGGCAAGGACTTACTGGGAGCTATACCGAGATATTTGGAGCAGAACATGAAGAAAGAGGATTTGCAGACGCTAGACAATCATTTGCAAAAAAATGGGGATGGTATCAATCAATTTATGCACTCGCTAAAGGAGATGTCAGAAACTTCAATGCAGTTACCGAACTTCCACTCTACCAATGTTTAAATTATTTAGCATTTGAAAAAGAAAGAATAGACATAGAACAGAAAGAATTAAAAAAAGCATATAAAAGATGACAGGTTTTTACGACATACTAGATAAACTTAAAACATACCTACAAGGTAATACAAATGTTAATTCTGTTACGTTTGGAGATATATTTGAAGTTGACTTAGCTAAACAAACTATTTTCCCATTATCGCATATAATTGTAAATGGTTGTACATTTCAAGATCATGTAGTGCAATTTGATATACAAATACTTTGTATGGATATTGTAAACGAAACTAAAGAAGATGAAAAAGATTTAGACAACTACTTTCATGATATAAATAATAAACAAGATGTTCTTAATACTCAGTTTGCTGTAGTCAATGGATTACAATCTGCATTAAGAAGAGGAGAACTATTTTCTGATTTATACCAAATAGATACAGATTATACTGCTAATTTGTTTGAAGATAGATTTGAGAATTTATTAGCTGGTTGGAGTTTAAACATATCTATTACAGTTGCCAACAATCAAATATCAGATATTAATGCTAACGGTCAATCTGCTTGCTAATGAGTATGAAACTAGACAATACAAAAAAATATTTAGCAGAATATTCTAAGAACCTGTTAAAGCTAGCACAAATAGAAATAGAAAAAACTGATAGAACAAGAAGCTACAAAAGTGGAAACATTACTGGACCTATAAATGCTAGTGGAAGTTTAAAAGACAGTTTGGAAGTAAGAGGAGAAAAAATAACAGATGTTGTATATAGCTATAACGTATTAGGAAATGAATACGGTGAAGCTGTTGATGAAGGAACGAATTCATCTACACCTCCAGTATCAAAACTAATTAACTGGTTAGTGTCAAAAAATAAAACACTTGTAGATTCAAAGAAAAGAATAGTTGATCTAAGCGATATAAAAAAAGTAAAACGTATTGCGTTTGCAATACAAAAGTCACTTAGCATAAGAGGGATACAAAAAACAGGATTTCTTACCAACTTAGTTAAACAAGAGTTCAAACAACTCAATGATATATACAAACCAGTAGTTAAAGATATAGAAGTAGATATAGATAATATTTTACTAAAAGCAGGTTACAAAAAAACAGGTAAAGAAACGTATGTTATAGAAACACAAATAAAACAATAATGTCAACAATAATAAACACTAGATCACCTTTTTATAAAAAAATAACTAACGCTAATTTACATTCAGTAAAACTAGAATTATATATTTGGACAGGAGTATATTCAGATAGAGCTGCTTCTCATTTAAGATATACTTTAACAAAAGAAGAAGTTGGAAATAACAACTATGTAACTTATGAATTTAGTAAGCTTATAAGAGATTATATAATAACTGAATATGGCAACTATTCTACAGATTCTCTTTGGGTTGATGCTGTTATTAATATAAAGAATTCATCTGGTACAAGCATATCAAATACTACAGAAACCTTTTTAGCTATTGATGGTTATGGTTATTTTGAAAATGGTATAAATCCAAGAAGTGTAGAATATACCACTCCAATGTTATTGCAAGATAATACTAAAATTTATTATAGTGATGGACAAGATATAAAAATCCCTATATATGCAGAAGCAGAAACTGTAACAGCAACACTATCTCCAACAGTGCCTAGCAATGATGTTAAATGGAATGAAGCAAATGTTTTTTGGGATACAAATGATGGTACTTGGAATGGAGGAGGTACAACACAAACAATTACTGATAATGGTAATACAGATCAAAAAATACAATACCTTCTTATTACAGGAACTGAAGATTTAGTATCTAATGCTACATTAACATTGTCTAGTGATAATGCCAGTTACAGTAATATTGTTATACAATTAGAAAAAGTATGTGAACCTAAATTTATTCCTCTTAGTATTATATTTTATAATAAATATGGTGCTCTACAAAATATGTGGTTCTTTAAGAAATCAATGACAGATATAAATATTAAATCTGATACGTTTAAAAACAACATGATTGATTTTGACAATAATGGTGGTCAACCAGCTTATGCACTTACAAAACATCAAGAGAAAAAGTTTACGGCTAACGGAAAAGAATTTATCACAATTAACTCTGGTTTCTATGACGAATCATTTAATGAGGTTGTGAGACAAATGTTGTTATCAGAACAAGTGTGGATTTATGATGGTAGCAGTACACTGCCTATAAATCTAAAATCTAATACTCTACAGTTTAAGAAATCAGTAAATGATAAATTAATAAGCTATACAATATCATTTGACTATGCCTTTGATAAAATAAACAACATTATATAGTGAGACAAGTTATATTATACATAAAAGATAATGATGGTAATTATCAACAAACAGAAATGTTTAATGATGAAAGTATTACTATTACATCTAAAATACAGGATGCTAGAGATATTTCTAAAGTATTTACTGACTTTACTCAAACATTTACAGTTCCAGCGTCTAAAGAAAATAACAAAGTATTTGAACACTGGTATAATTATAATATTGATAATGGTTTTGACAATAGAATAAAAAAAGATGCTTTATTAGAAATAGATTACTCTCCATTTAAGAAAGGAAAGATACAGTTGCAATCTGTTGATCTAAGAAACGGACAACCTTTTTCATATAAACTTGTTTTTTATGGCAATATTGTTAACTTAAAAGATTTATTAGGAGATGATGAGTTAAGTGATTTACCACAATTAGATAATTATACTCACGACTATACAAGTTCAAATGTAAAAAACGGATTACAAACAGGATTATCTTCTGGCAAAATAATATATCCTTTAATATCACACACTAAAAGATTTTATTATGATTCCGCTCAATCTAGTCCTAACTATGATGGTAATTTATATCATAACACAACACAAAATAATATTGGATTAGCTTTTGATGATTTAAAGCCAGCTATTAAATGTTTTACTATTATAGAAGCTATTGAAAACAAATACACAACAGCTAACGATTATTCTTCTAATGTTGTTTTTAGTAGAGATTTCTTTAATGAAAACACTAATAATCCGTTTGCAAATTTATTTCTTTGGTTAAGTAGAAACAAAGGACCTGTAGGTGGAGATGTAAATGAAGATATAGTTAGGAGTCGTATATGTAGCTCTTGGAGTTTTGTTTCTGGCGATTTAGGGTTTAATATAAGTGGAGACACTTGGACAGTGTCAACATCAGGTCACACTAGAAGGTATGATGCTGAGTTAACAATAACCACAACAGGATCAAATCAAAACGTACCTTATTCTGTAAAAGCTATTGATTATGTTACTGGTAATACTATAGCTCAACTAGCTACAGGTGCAGGAGCTTCAAGAAGTATGACTGTGCAATTAATTTCAACATTTAATCTAGTTAACTATCAAATTAAATGGATTGTAGAATCAGAAGAAATATTGTCTTTTACGCCAAGTTTAGATATGACTGAATACATATTAAATCCAGCTACACAAATTCCTACTGGAACAAACACAGCAGTTTTTAATGTAGGAGGAGTAATAAATACAACAAGTGAAATAATAATAACCGACAATGTTCCTAAAATAAAAGTTATAGATTTCTTGACAGGATTATTTAAGATGTTTAATTTGACAGCATATTACATTGAAGATGTAAATAATTCTGACTTCGGAAAAATATATGTAGATACTTTAGACAATTTTTATGCTGATGCAGTTAACAATTCATCTCAAGGAAGTTATGATATTAGCAGCATGATAGATACCTCTAAAGTTAGTGTAGATGCTCCCATAGATTATATAGGTATAGATTTTAAATATGAAGAACCGAGCACATTACTTTCTATAAATCATAAAGAGCAATTTAATGATATATTTGGCGATGAAAGTGTTAAAATTGAAGGCAAGGTTGAAGGAGAAATTTATGATGTAGAAGTGCCTTTTGAACACATGAAATATGAAAGAATAATTGATAAAAATAAATCAAACACTCCAAAAGTTTCTGGTACTACAACTTCAACTACAGCAAATAAGCTTGTTGATAGTACAAAAACCTTTACAACTACGATTTTAGTAGGAGATGTTGTTAATAATACAACAGACAACACCAGTGCCATTGTATTATCTATAGATAGTAACACTACTATTTCTTTAAGTATAGATATTATGGAAAGTGGAGAAAACTACAATATTGGAAGAATTAGTCCTTATGGAGACGTAACATCTCCAAGTCCATACATAACAGATATAATGTGGGGTTATTCAGCAGATGGTGACTTTGAATCTAAAACAGACGTAACTCCAAACACAGGTAACTATTCTCCAGTTTTAACAAAACCTTTAATATTTAATGCGGTACAGATTACAGGAATATCATCTAATAAAGGAATTAAATGGATTTCAGATGGTACTCCTTTAGAAATAACACAATATCATAAACCTTCAAATACAAATGAATCTGGCACTACATCTACAGCACCATCTTACACAATAAATTTTGATGATGAAATTGATGAATGGAATTTAACAAATTATGATATAAGCACAAACTCTTTGTTTAAGAAATTCTATACAAGTTATGTAAGCTCTTTGTTTAATGTAAAGAAAAGAATGTATAAAGTAAAAGCACATTTAACTATGGAGGTTTTAATAAATCTTAGATTAAATGATCGTTTAATAATAAACAACCAAGTTTTTATAATAAACTCTATAAAGACAAACCTTAAAACAGAATTAAGTGAATTAGAACTGCTTAATGTAGTAGATAATTATATACCACCATACAACCCATGATAAAAAATATACTTGACTTATTAAATGCAGATCACTGGTACGGTGTAAGCGAAAATGTAGAGATTGCAAAAGGTAAATATGCAGGGGTAAAGGATTTTAAACAAATGAAAGAACAGTTAAAAAGATTAAGACATGGCAACTAAAAAGATACTTATACAAGTAATACTTGACGATAAAGCTAGAAAACCTATAGAAAGAACTGGAGATCAGGTAAAAAAACTATCCAGTGCGGTAACTATATTAAATAAAGAACAAAGAGAACAGATTATTAATGACGAAAAATCTGCTATACATAAAAGAGCATTAATAACACAATTAAAATTAGAAGCGGCTGCTCAAATGAACGCAGCAGCAGCGACAAAACAAGGTAGAGCACAGTCAGGATTAAACAACGCTATACTTTTAGAATCTGGTCGTTTAGCTTCTGATCTTAATTATGGGTTTACAGCTATTGCAAATAACTTAGGTCAGTTAGTAACTCTATTTGGTAGTTTTGCCGAAACAAACGGAGGTGTCGTAAAATCTTTTAAAGCACTATTAAGGTCGTTATGGGGAATGGGTGGAGTTTTAATTGGTATTCAATTATTAATTGCGTTTGGTCCAGACATATTAAAGTTCATGAAAGACATAACTGGATTTGGTAATAAACTAAAAGACACTTTTGATGATATTAATGAAAGTATAGGCAATACTACAGGTAGATTTGAATTGTATATAAGAACACTTGAAGATTCTACAAAATCTGATAAAGAACATTCAGACGCTGTAAAACAATTAAACAAAGAGTTTCCAGAGTATATTAAAAACTTAAAAGATGCAGGTTTAACAATAAATGATGTAAAGAATAAAACAGAGGGTGCTGCAAAAATAAACGACATACAAAGAAAAACTATAATGAAACTTGCTATGGCAAGAGCAGCACAATCTAAAATAGAAGATGAAGCTGCTAAATTATTACAGATAAATATTGATGAAGAAATTGCAGTAAGAGCAAAACTAGATAAGCAAAATACTTTAATTAACAAAAACAATAAAAGGTTAGCAGAAGAAGAGTTGTTAAGGCAAAAAGTTTTAAGTGGAGATGCCACAGCAAGAGAAATAAAAAGAAATGAAGCTAATGTTGAAAATAGTGAATTAAGAGATAAACTACATAAAAAAGAGTTAAAAAGAATAAAAGAAAGTATAGATCGTACTAGAAAAGGAAATGATGATGAAAGAGCTGAAATAGAAGAAACTATTGATCTTTTATTAGATTTTACAGACATACAAGTTGAACAAGACAAAAAGAAAGGAGACAGTCGAAAAGAATACACAGAACTGTCGGTTGATAATTTTGATGAAGAAATAAAAGCAATTAAAGAACTTGGAAGAGTTAGGAAAAAATTCTTTGATAGAAATTTAGCACAAGACGCAAAAGA
>Ga0206124_10003777_pt1 | contig 10494 bp, 7 predicted proteins | sample Helgoland_Spring_3_FD_148671 | JGI IMG/M metagenome (GOLD analysis project Ga0206124, IMG submission 148671) | Pelagic subsurface seawater microbial communities from Kabeltonne, Helgoland, North Sea - Helgoland_Spring_Bloom_20160321_2 | ecosystem: Environmental > Aquatic > Marine > Epipelagic ... | reverse complement strand
CTAGCTTCTAAGCCAGTAATGGAAGGAAAGGCAGTTTTATTTAAAAGATTTGCTGATATTGATGGTGTGGATATTGAAGTAGATACTGAGAATCCACAAGAGTTCATTAATTGTGTGAAATATTTAGGCCCTACTTGGGGTGGAATAAACTTGGAAGACATCAAGGCTCCAGAGTGCTTTATCATCGAAAAAGAGCTTCGTAAGATTATGGATATTCCAGTATTCCATGATGATCAACATGGTACTGCTATAATTGTTTTAGCTGGTTTAATAAATGCTTTGCATTTGACAAAAAGAAGTTTCAAAAAAGTAAAAATTGTTTCTAATGGTGCAGGTGCTGCCTCTATAGCATGCATGGAGCTGTTAGAGAAAATAGGTGTTCCTAAAAAGAATATTACATTATGCGATTCTGGTGGTGTTGTTTACAAGGGACGTAAGCAAAGCATGAATCAATGGAAAGAAGTTTATGCTTCTGAGACAAAAGATAGAACTCTAGATGATGCTATGAAGGGTGCAGATGTATTTATTGGCCTGTCTGTAAAAGATGTAGTGAGCAAAGAGATGGTTAAATCTATGGCAAAAAACCCTATTATCTTTGTCTTAGCTAATCCTGATCCAGAAATAAAACCAGAGCATATCAAGGAAGCAAGAGACGATGCTATTATAGCTACAGGTCGTTCTGATTACCCAAACCAAGTTAATAATGTTATGGGGTTCCCTTATATTTTCAGAGGTGCTCTTGATGTGAGAGCAAGAACAATTAATGAAGATATGAAGATAGCAGCTGCTGAAGCCTTGGCAGAGCTTGCTCGTCAGCCTGTTCCTGATGAGGTTTCTGAGGCTTATGGAGGGAAAGAACTTGTATTTGGTAAAGATTACATCATACCAGCGCCCTTTGATCCTAGATTGATTAGAACTATTCCTATTGCTGTTGCGAAGGCTGCAATTAAAACTGGTGTTTCCAGAAAGAAAATTAAAGATTTTGACGAATATGAACAACAGCTAGTCTATAGATTAAACCCAGCAGCGAACTTGTTGAATAGTGTGTTTGAAAGAGCAAAAGCAAAACAAAGAAAAATTATATTTGCTGATGGTGAAGAACCTGCTGTAATTAAAGCTGCTATAGCTGTGATGAATAATGGATATGGTCTACCTATCTTGATAGGTAGAGAAGCAAAAATACAGGACGCTGTCGAAGGATTCGCAGATAAAGATTTATTAGACGGTATTGAGATAGTGAATGCTAAGGTTTCTACTAAGACTGATAAATATATAGAGTTCTTCTATGATAAAATGCAGCGTAGGGGGATGTTGAAACGTGACTGTAGTAGAATGGTAAAGAGCGATAGAAATATCTTCTCTGCGTGTATGCTAGAATGTGGTGATGCAGATGCGATGGTGGCAGGTTATACAAGAAGCTACAAGACAACTCTTGAAGATATATTCAAGGTATTCAAGAATAAGAAATCCCAAGAGATCTTTGGCTTATCTGTGGTAATTACAAAGAATAGTACGTTGTTTATAGCAGATTCTACTGTAAATATTGCGCCTTCAGCAGAGCAACTTGCAAATATTGCTATACAAAGCGCAGCAAAGGCAAAAGAATTTGGACAAAAGCCAAGGGTTGCATTTTTGTCTTTCTCAAGTTTTGGAAGTTCCAAAACATATGAACGCACAACAAATATACGTGAAGCAGTAAGTATTTTGGATTCACGCAAAAATCTTGGATTTGAATATGATGGAGAAATGACAGTAGATGTGGCATTAGATCCGGATAGTAAGAACCAATACCCATTCAGTAGACTATCTGGGCCAGCTAATGTAATGATAATGCCATCTTTGCATGCTGCTCATATATCATCTAAGCTTTTGAAGGAAGCTGGAGGAGGGGCATTTATAGGCCCAATGCTATTAGGGTTTAAAAATTCTGTGCAGATTGTTAGAACAGAGGCTCCTGTTGAAGAAATCATTAGTATGGCAGCGGTTGCTGCTGCAGCTAAGAAATAATGTTGAAAAATGAGTGAGATCCTAGACATATCTTTGATGACATCATTTGATATATTAGTTTTGTCTTTTTTAGCTTTTTCTGTAATTTTTGCATTCCTCAGAGGGTTTGTGAAATCAGCTATATCATTTGCAGGATTAATTTTCATAGCCTTTCTTGCTTTTAATTTAGGCTTTCTTTTTTCTCCTGTTATAGAGATGTATTTGATGAGTCACGCTCTCTCTGTTGTGGTGACTGCTACGGTATTATTTATACTGTTTCTTGTTATAATATCATTTATCAATGGAGTGTTATTTATCCTTGTAAGCCCCTTATCGGGAGGACTAATAGATAGATTTGTTGGATTGTTATTTGGGTTAATAAGGGGATGTATATTAGCATCTTTTGTGTTTTACGTAATGATTCTTGTGGATCCATCTCTTGAAGTGAAAGATAAATCTGATGTGTTTTATGATAACCATGACCTTCCTGGTTGGGCAAAGAATTCAGAATCCATTCTTTTGCTATCTAGGGGAGCGGGTTTAGTGTCTAGTTTCATACCAGAGAATTTTAGCAAAATGCTAAATAAAGCAATTATGGAATCTAAAGATAGTAAGGGAGAGTTTGATTTGCCAAATAATAGAATTGAAAATATACATAACCTGAACAGGGTCTTTGGAATGATGCCAGATTCTGTTCTTGAAGATATGTCTCAAAAGGATCTCATAAAACTACAAGATCAATCTGCTGATCCTCATGAAAAAGTAAAAATACTTGAAAATATGGCCAGGCAGTATCAAAGATACATCAGTGATAAGGCTTCATATCATTCGGAGGATATCAAGAAAATAAATAAGAAATATCATGATGTTATATCGAGTTTGAATAAAGAAATCGGCAGATATAATTCTATGGTTGAATAGCTGTTTTTTCTAGAAATACAGCAAAGAACTCTCTTTCCCAAAGCAATTTGCTATCTATATTTTGAGTTTTGCATTTCTCTTCTATTTTAGTGAGAGAATTGATTGTGAAGACGAGATCTTGTATAGAATATTTCTTTACTCCTGATTGGAAGTCTAGGAGGTTCTTAAAGAAGATAGGGGGCCTTATTGAGGAGGTGGCCTCTTTTTCATTTTTCCCTTGAAGCATTTGAGTTTTGACTTTCAATAGCTTTATAAAGTGAGTGGCTATGTTTCTTGATATAGCGACTACATGAACACCAGAATATGTAAGTTTAGTGAATTCTTTTTCTGCGGAAATAAAATTTCCTGATATAATGTTTTTTATAAGTGGGTCATAGCTATTTTTTTCTGAAGATGCACTTAATATCTCTTTTACAACATCTAAAGTAACTTCATCCCCACCTTCTGAATAAGATAATATCTTATCTATTTCAGTGGATATTGTGGAATATTCACCTCCAGAGTTTTTTACAATAAAATCGACGCATTCTCTTGGTAAATCTAACTTTTTCTCCTGCGCCTTTTTGAAGATTAGCTGTTTGATTTGTATTTTATCTGGTGTATAGCATGGCAGTGCAGCAAGGTCTTTTTCAGATTCAAAAAATTTTCTTAGTGAGGATGAGGGGGATAATTCTCCTGCTTTAATCACAACTAGATGCTCAGACGAATAAGATGATATTATTTCTTTGAATTCTTTTTTTATAGATGTAGCAATGTTTTCTATAAGTATAAATTTCTTTTTGCTTATAAGAGACATTGCTTGAGTTTCATGTAAGAGAACAGAATAATCTTGCTCTATGTCATGATAATCAAGTGTGATCTTAGAGAAGGATGCATCATTATCTTCCGGAATTATTTTCTTTTCTAAAAGTAAAACTTTCTCTAGTACAAGACTGGAGTCCTGTCCAAAAATTAGTATTGCCTTATATTGGTTAAAACCTTGATCAAAAAATATATTTTCGTTATTTGGAAATATTTTCATTAATAATAAGGTTTTTATTTAGCAACGATACAATTATAGGGCTTTTTAGAGATCTGGCTATATCTTTTAATGCGTTTTTATACGCCTCTTTTTCTTGTGTGAACGAAGAGTACGAAGAAAGATTTTGTTCGAAGCCTACTGTGGATTTGATCTCCCCAGATTTAATAATTTTATTTTTTAGATCTTTCAATTTATAATTTGCTATCACGGTCATTTTAGATCTAGAAACTGTAGTGTCTTTTTGTACTAACAGGTCTTGTGTTGAGTTACTTACTGAGATATCTAAAATAAATTTTTGTTCTGAATCAATCCTGTTGGGGTTCAGTTCTTCAATTAGATAATTCCTGAATATATAGTCTTTTGAAGAGATGATAGAACCAAGCTTTATTTGAGAAAGTATATCATAATGCCCTTCAGTTGCCTTGTGTAAAGGAGTAAAGCTACAGCTTGCGAGGAGTAGGAGTATAATAAGAGCAATGTGTTTCATCTGGCTTATACTACTATGTTTACTAGTTTATTCTGTATATATATAACTTTACGTATTTCTTTATTATCTATAGCTGCTTTTACTTTGCTTTCATTAAACGCATAAGCTTTTATCTCTTCTTCTGTTGCTTCTTGTGGAAAATTTGAGACTAATTTTAATTTTCCATTAACTTGTATAACAATTTTTTTACTATTCTGTTGTAGCATCGCTTCATCATAAGAGGGCCACTGAGAATTTGCTATGATTCTGGTTTCTCCAAGAATGCTCCATAATTCTTCCGTAATATGCGGAACAAACGGGTTAAGCAGTTGAATGGATGCTTTTAAAGCTTCTTTTACAATCGCTTTGTCAGAGCTGGCGTTTGATTTATATCTATAAACTTCATTAGTAAGTTCACGTATACTAGCTATCGCTTTGTTTAGATGTTTGTTTTCTTTTTTCTCTGATACAGTTTTTATTGTGGAATGAATTTTTTGCTGCAGAGATTTTTGAGAATCACTTAATTCTTTAGAATCTATTGATAAGTTGATATCAATATTTTTAATAAAATCTTTAGTAAAAATATATAATTTATTTAAGAATTTGTAGCATCCCTCGACTCCTGAATCTGTCCATTCTATATTTTTCTCTGGTGGGCTATCAGAAAGAGTAAATAATCTTGCAGTATCTGCTCCATATTTTTCTAAAATAGGTAGAGGTGGAACTACATTTTTCTTAGATTTACTCATCTTCTCAATGCGGTATGGAAATGCTTCTTCTCCGGTTTGCTTTTGAAATATCTTTTCTCCTTTGTTCTCAATATCGCAAGGATCAACCCATTTACCATTTTTATCCTTGTAACTCATATGAGTAACCATTCCCTGAGGTAGAAGATCTAAGAAAGGTTCGTCTATGTGTGGGTAACCACATTTGGAAAGAGCTTTTACAAAGAATCTTGCGTACAAAAGATGTAGAACAGCATGTTCGATACCGCCGATATATTGGTCAACAGGTAACCAGTATTTTACTGCTTCTCTATCAATAGTATCTGATGTTTCATTATTGCAGTAACGCAAAAAATACCATGAGGAATCAAAGAAAGTGTCCAATGTATCAGTTTCTCTTTTTGCTTCCTTTCCGCATTTAGGACAACTAACATTTTTCCATGTAGGGTGATGGTCTAATGGGTTTCCATTGCCGCCAATTGTTACGTCTTCAGGTAGTTGAACGGGAAGATCTTTTGCAGGCACTGGAACCACTCCACAGCTAGGGCAATATATCATGGGGATAGGGCAACCCCAATATCTTTGTCTGGAAACCCCCCAATCACGTAATCTATATTGAGTTGTAGCTTGTCCTATATTTTCTTTCTCAAAATAGTCTATGATCTTTTCTCTAGCTTCTTTCGAAGTGAGACCATTTAAAAATTCTGATTCTATTAATATATCGGTAGTCTCTACTTTTAAGGGGAGGTCAGTTTCTTTATTAGGTCTTTCTACAACCCTTTTAATAGGAAGTTTATATTTTGTTGCAAATTCAAAATCACGTGCATCATGAGCAGGGCAACCAAATATAGCTCCTGTTCCGTAATCCATCAGAACAAAATTAGCAATGAATAGAGGAATTGTTTGGTTTGGATTTACAGGGTTAGTTAATTTAATTCCTGTATCAAACCCTAATTTCTCTGCTTTTTCTACATCTTCTTCTGAGGTTCCAGATAGGCTAGATTCCTCTATAAATGTCTTTATAGAAGGATTCTTCTTTACTAGACCTTGTGAGATAGGGTGATCAAATGCTATGGCGCAGAAAGAAGCTCCGAAGAGTGTTTCTGGAACTGTAGTATATACCTCAACATATTCTTCTGAATTTTCTATAGGGAATTTGATTTTTGAACCACGGGATTTTCCTATCCATTTTTCTTGCATTAATTTTACATGATCTGGCCAATTATCTAGTTTCTCTAGAGAGTTTACCAAATCATCTGCAAAATCAGTGATTTTCATAAACCACTGGGTTAATTTTTTTTGTTCCACCAGTGCGCCAGAACGCCATCCTCTGCCATTCTCAACTTGCTCATTAGAAAGTACTGTCTGGTCTACAGGGTCCCAATTCACTAAAGATTCTTTCCTATAAGCCAGTCCATTCTTGAAGAAATCCAGGAATATTTTTTGTTGATGCTTGTAATAGGATGGATCGCATGTAGCAACCTCTTTGCTCCAATCATATGAAAAACCTAGTTTCTTAAGCTCATCTTTCATATTTTCGATATTTTCGTAAGTCCATTTTTTTGGATGAGTTTTTTTCTCAATTGCTGCATTTTCTGCAGGAAGGCCAAAAGCATCCCATCCCATAGGATGTAATACATTAAACCCTTTTTGAGTTTTATAACGAGCAATTACATCGCCAATACTATAGTTTCGTACATGTCCCATGTGGATTTTCCCAGAAGGGTAGGGAAGCATTTCTAATACATAGTATTTTGGCTTGTTATTATTTATTTCTGCAGAGAAAACAGAGAGATTATCCCATTGTTTCTGCCATTTTTGCTCTATGTCTAGAAAGTTGTAATTATCCTGCATTTTCTTGAGATACTTTTAAGCTTCTAGCTCTAGTGAAGATTTTATCCTCGATGTCTTGTATGATTTCTAGTGAAGGCTTCATATCTCTCCATACAGAATCAGTCAATTTTTGTTTGAATACAGACACTTTTAAAGCTTGAACATTAAGCGAGGTGTCTTTAATGAAGATATTGACTTTATATCTTTCTCCAGGGTGGTCTAGGTCTTCTGACCATTCAGTTGTTATAACGCCTCCAGATGGGTCGCTAACAGCAATAGGCATGAATCCAATTACTTCTAAGGAAGCTTTCCATAAGAATGCATTTACTCCTAGTCCTTTATATCCACCAGCACTCTCTCCTTTGTCGCTGCCGCCAAATAGATTAAAGCCACTTGATCCATCAGAGTTATTAAGAACAGAGCCAACTCTTTCATTTCTCAGATCTTGAGCAGATTTTGGATATTTTGACCCAACCACTGCGTAAGAGGAATTTATTAGTAAAAATGATGATGTTAGTATAAGAGCAAAGACTTTTCTTGTTTTCATGATCCACCTTAAATGTTCTAAATAATTATGTGAAAATTACACCATAAAAGAGTGTTCGGCAACTAATAAATAAATATTGAGAAGTGGTTTGTGTTATTTATTAAAAGTGGTTTGTGTTATTTATTAAAAAGTAGTTGAGAGCTATCTTGTATTTATCTAAAATACGAAAAAACATTAATAGAGGTTACATTGAATAATTTGCATACTAAAGTATTAATAATAGGTTCGGGTCCAGCTGGTTATACTGCAGCAATTTATGCGGCGCGTGCAAATTTGAAGCCGATTTTAGTAACAGGAATGCAACCTGGTGGTCAGCTTACAATTACTACAGATGTTGAAAACTATCCTGGGTTTGCTGATGTTATCCAAGGGCCATGGTTGATGCAACAGATGGAACAACAAGCTAAGAATGTAGGGGTTGAGATAATAAATGACCATATTAAAGATGTGGATATAAAGTCTAGTAATTTTACTTCTACAGGAGAATCTGGAAAAACATACTGCTCTGATACTATTATTATATCAACAGGTGCTCAAGCTAGATGGTTGGGTCTTGAAAGTGAGAAGAAGTTCCAGGGTTTCGGTGTGTCGGGTTGTGCTACTTGTGATGGCTTCTTCTATAAGAATAAAGAAGTAATGGTTATTGGTGGAGGTAACACTGCTGTAGAAGAAGCAATTTATCTAACAAATTTTGCAAGCAAAGTAACGCTTGTTCATAGGAGAGATAGTTTGCGTGCAGAAAGTATGCTTCAAGAGAGATTCTTTTCTAATAAAAAAATAGAAGTGATATGGGATAGTGTTCTTGAAGAGGTTGTAGGGGACGAAAACCCCCTTGGAGTGACAGGCGCAAAATTAAAGAATATCAAAACCAATCAAGAGAGTGATATTAAAGTAGATGGTGTATTTATTGCTATAGGTCATGTTCCTAATACAGGGTTATTTAAAGATGTATTAAAGATGGATTCAGAAAATTATATTATTACTGCGTCGGATAGTACGGCTACTAGTGTTCCAGGGGTTTATGCTGCAGGTGACGTGCAGGATAAAATCTACAGGCAAGCAGTGACAGCCGCAGGGAGTGGATGTATGGCTGCCTTAGAGGCAGAGAGATTTATTTCAGAAAAGGAATCTAAAAAAGAATTGGTTTAGATGTTGCTAGAAAAGGAAAAACCCACTAATAAATTAGCGGGTTTTTCCTTGAGGAGGCAAAGCTAAAAATTTACATTCTCGCTTTGAATATTTTAGTCTAGCAGGTGAAAATGCAATTACAAGTTGCAAAATGTAAAAAAATACTTTTTTTCCGAAAGGCTGTTGTAAAAAAATCACACTCTGTGTTTTAGAATTTGAATCTTGTCCCTAGAATTAAAGCGGTACCTTTGTTAGAAGGGCCTGAGGAAGAGATTGATGAATTACCTGCTGCATTATTTGCAATACTAGTATAAATCTTCTTTTGCTTCATATTGAAATTTGTAATTTTTAGGTAATTTTTAATTCCTGTAGCTAGTTGATACTCAGCTCCGATAGCAAGTAAAGTAGTAGGGTTAGAGAATTTTTTACTGTAAAAGGCAGATCCATTAATGCTAAGTTTCTCAGTTAATTGATATTCTGCTCCTAAATCACAGAACCATGCATTAGGTATATTAGCGATTTTCTGAGTATTAGTTTTGAAGTGGTTTCCATAAGAAGAGCTTATCTCCAAATCTCCATGAGTGTAGGTTGCTCCTATAGATACTGCTTTTGATTTATTGTATGTTCTGGATTGTGCTACATCAGTTGTGCTTCTTTTTAAAGATGCGTACTCACCTACTAACGCAACTTCTAGAGTTTGTTTTGGTGAAAATTCATGCTCCCAAGTAGCGCCGGCGGCTATAGCATTATACTCCTGTCTCGATGGGCTTGTTGATACATTAGGAGTTGAGCTAGAAGCTCCGTTATTTGTTACATCTGGTATATAAGATACTCCAAATTGGAATCCTTTTAGCTTGGGGGTGTAGTAAGTAACTTTTCTTGATCTTTCATTTGGTGTTTTAAATGTAGTTTCTTTGAATACAAGTTTTGAACCTGTTAAGAAGTTGCTTTTTACAACACCTGCAGCAGTGGTAATGCTGATATAGTTATCCCAACCACCAGACTTATCACCCTTGATTTGCATTTCTGCTGCGGAGCTTACATTGCTACCTAGTTCAAAGCGTCCTATATCATCATGCTGAGTCCAGATATATGTTCTGTCTAAATAATGTTTTCCTGCTTTTGAAGAACCTTGGGTATTAGCTGTAAGACCTATTTGAGCTCCATAATTCCAGTTGTTAACCGTATTATTCTCTATTGTTAAATGAGCAGCAACATTAGAGTTAAAGCCTAGATCACTATTATTGGCCGTTACTATAGTATTTCTGTATTTAGAATCTTGTATTCTTGTTCCAGCTTCGAAACTGAGATCAGCTCCAAGCTTTACCTTGCATCCATTGATGCTTTGAAGTTCTACATCTGCTACAGAATGCAGAGTAAACAAAGAAAGCGTTGTTAGCAAAAATTTAGCGTGGCAATTCATAGAGGGGAATACAGATCTCATTGGAAAAAACAAATTTATTATCAATTGATTGAAACCATAAAGAATCGATCTTAAAGGTCAATTAAAAAGATAGTTGTGATCCAAAAATTAGAGCTGTGCCTTTGCTTTGATATATAGATGGTGCTATAGACGCGTTTCCAGCAGCATTAAAAGCAACAGAAGAATAGTCTTGAGTCTGTTTTGCTTTAAAATGCGCTAAATCTACATATGCTAACACTCCTTTTGCTACATCTGTTTCGATTCCAATTCCAGCTACATCTAGTTTGTTTTTTAATTTCTCAGTATGTAAGAAAGAAATACTAGTGCGTGTTGAAGGGGTAATCTCATATTGAACACCTAGAGTATAAAAGGATGTGTCGCTTAAGCCAGCGATTTTCTCAAGATTCGCTTTGCCATGATACCCATAAGAGGCACCAAGGTTTT
>Ga0206124_10003768_pt1 | contig 10502 bp, 9 predicted proteins | sample Helgoland_Spring_3_FD_148671 | JGI IMG/M metagenome (GOLD analysis project Ga0206124, IMG submission 148671) | Pelagic subsurface seawater microbial communities from Kabeltonne, Helgoland, North Sea - Helgoland_Spring_Bloom_20160321_2 | ecosystem: Environmental > Aquatic > Marine > Epipelagic ... | reverse complement strand
TGTTATGTTGTTGCCCAACCTTCTGCGCCAAATGCATATCCTAAAGCCATTTACGAAGGGCTTATGAATATGAATGGTGGACAAAAAATGTTTAACATGGCTGCAGAAGTCAATGAGGACCAGCGTGTCCAAAAATATCTAACTGAATCGATTAAACGATTCATCAATGAACTAAAACTGTAAACTACAGGAGACACTTATGTTCGAAGCTTTAAAACCATTAATCGAAGGCGGTTTAATAAACGACGAAGCGCAAGCCCAGCTTGAAGAAGCATGGGATTCAAAAGTTGCATCTATCCGTGAGGAAGTTGAAACTGAAATGCGTTCTGAGTTTGCCAATCGTTATGAACACGATAAAGCAAAAATGGTTGAAGCTCTAGATCGTATGGTTACTGAAAGCCTGACTAACGAAATTACTGATATTGCTGACGAAAAAGCAAAAATTTCAGAAGATCGTGCCAAGGCTGTTGCAAAATTAAGTGAACAAGCGGCAACGTTTGAAAACTTTTTAACGAATGTTCTTGCTAAAGAAATCAAAGAATTCCGCGACGATCGTGCAGCAAACAAAAAAGCACTAGTTAAACTAGAAAGTTTTGTTGCTGAAGGATTAGTTAAAGAATTAAGCGAATTCCATGAAGACAAGCAAGACTTAATTGCAACTAAAGTTAAACTAGTATCTGAAGCAAAAGAAAAATTTGCTGATCTTAAGAAAAACTTTATTACTCGTAGCGGTACCGCTATTAGTGAAGCAGTAAACCACACACTAAGAGCAGAAATCACGCAGCTCAAAGAAGATATCGCAGAAGCACAGAAAAACAATTTCGGACGTAAATTGTTTGAAGCGTTTGCTAGCGAGTTTTCGGCAACTCATCTTAATGAAAATGCAGAAATGCGTAAACTAAAAAATTCTATAGATGAAATGCAAAAATCATTAGAAGAAGCAAAAAAAGTAGCCGAAACAAAATCTGCTATTGCTGAATCTAAAGATGCAGAAATTCTAGCAATTAACGAAAGTATTGCTCGAGAAAAAGTAATCAATGAACTTTTGTCACCTCTATCTAAAGATAAGGCACGTATAATGTCTGATCTACTAGAAAGTGTTGACTCTAAAAAATTAAAAACATCATTTGACAAATATCTACCAGCAGTAATGAATAGTAGTAAGTCATCTATGCTTAATGAATCAAAAGAATCAATTACCAGTGAAGTAACTGGAAATAGGACAGCCAAGCTTGTTGAAACCGTCGATGAAAGTAACATCGTTGAAATCAAACGTTTGGCAGGTCTGTAAAAGACCATAACTGAGATAAAAGGAAATAAAACAATGAGTAATAAACTCTTAGAAGAAAGCCGTTGGGGCGAAACTAGAGACGCTCTACTCGAGGGTCTAAACGGTTCCAAGCGTAGTACAATGGGTGTTATCCTAGAAAACACTCGCAAAGGACTAATGGAGAGTGCAACATCAGGTGCAACTAGTTCAGGTAACGTAGCAACACTTAACCGTGTTATCCTACCAGTTATTAGACGTGTTATGCCAACAGTTATTGCTAACGAAATCGTTGGTGTTCAGCCAATGCAAGGTCCAGTAAGTCAAATTCACACACTACGTGTGCGTTATGCAGATGACTTTACATCAAGTGCATCAGGTGCTCCAGGCACAGACGCATCAGCCGGTGACGAAGCACTTTCACCATTCAAAATTGCCCAAGGTTATTCCGGTCGTGCACCAGGTGTAACTAGTACAGATGGCAAAGCCGCTACAACAAGCGCAATGGAAGGCGTTGCAGGTAACCGTATCAGCGTACAGATCCTCAAGCAGGCTGTAGAAGCTAAGACACGTAAATTATCAGCACGTTGGACATTTGAAGCAGCACAAGACGCACAGTCTATGCACGGCTTAGATGTTGAAGCAGAAATCATGGCAGCTCTTGCTCAAGAGATTACTGCTGAGATTGACCAAGAAGTTCTTGGTTCACTTCGTGCACTAGCTGCAACTGAAGAAACATTCAACCAAGCAGCAGTCAGCGGTACAGCAACATTTGTTGGCGACGAGCATGCAGCACTAGCAGTTCTTATGAACCGTGTTGCAAACAAAATTGCACAGCGTACACGTCGCGGTTCAGGTAACTGGGCAGTTGTAAGTCCACAAGCACTAACAGTGCTACAGTCAGCTACAACAAGCGCATTTGCCCGTACAACTGAAGGTACTTTTGAAGCACCAACAAACACAAAATTCGTCGGTACACTAAACGGCGCAATGCGTGTTTATGTAGACAGCTATGCAAGTGATGACACTGCAGTACTAGTTGGCTACAAAGGCGGTTCAGAAGCAGACGCTGCAGCGTTCTACTGCCCATACATCCCGCTAATGAGCAGTGGTGTAGTACTTGACCCAGCAACACTAGAGCCAGTAGTTGGTTTCATGACACGTTATGGTTATGTTGAACTAACAAACACTGCGTCATCTCTTGGTAACGCTGGTGATTACTTAGGCGAAGTTGCAATCAGCAACGTAACATTCAGCTAAGTTACACTATAATTACTAATTAAAATAGGCTCTTCGGAGCCTATTTTTTTGGCTTTTTTATAGTTTTGTTTGAATAAATATATCTGCACATAAAGTGTTTATGGGGAACACCATCCCCGTAGCCCTAGAACGGTATTTTAAAGGAGAAACAAAATGGGTAGACCACTAAAACTAACAGAAACAGTCGACAGCACTCTTAAAGTAGGCCAAATTGGTAACACTAGCCAAACAGGAAACCAGATTCAATTTACAGGTTTTGTAACTGGCGGCGCTGCAAACACTGGCTATGCTAGTCGCCAAACTGGCGCAAAAACTTTCAAAATCACTACAACCAATGGTACAGCAGATTTACTTTTAACTGCTCAAGCTAGCGGTAGCCTAAGTGCAGGTGAATGCCAGCTAACTGCAACCGACAGCGCAGGCGGTACTTACTATGTAAGTAAAATCACTAATAACTATGTAACACTTGTCCCAAATAATGGTACACAGTTTAGTTCAGGTGCACGTGCTCAATGGGTGGCATCGGGACCAGTTAATGGTGTGAGTGTAAGTATTCCGACAGCATAATAATTAATTTTATATTGACTTTATTAAAGGTTACAGCATATACTATGTTGTAACCTTTTTTAGTAACATGGACAGAATATTTGTTTTAGGCAACGGCCGTAGCCGTTTAGGATTAGATTTAAATAGTTTAAAGAGTGCAGGCAAAGTTTTTGGCTGCAATGCTCTTTATCGTGACTTCTCTCCCGATGTATTATTTGCTACCGATCCTGGCATATCAAAAGAAATTGAAGAATCTGGGTATCCTCTTAATAATGATTTTTTTACTAGAAATCCAGGAAATATTAATAGTAAAAAGATACTTAAAAATAATGGATATAGCAGTGGACCAGTTGCAGTTACGCATGCCGCTATGTCTAATGCGTTAAACATATATCTTATTGGTTTTGATTTAGTTGGAATCAATGATAAACACAATAATGTTTATAGTAATACTAACAATTACCTCAATGATAGCAGTAATGCTACGTTTTTTGGAAACTGGGTAAATCAAATATATAGTATTGCTAAGGAATTTACTATTCCAAATTTTATAAGGGTAGGTGATATCAATCAATATAAACCAGAAAAATGGAACCTTCCAAATATTAAATATCAAACAATTGATGATTTTTTAACAGAGGTAAATACAGTATCATGGCAGAAACCAAACGAATAACCGACACTTATACAATTACCGCACCAACAATTATTATTGATGGTAATTTAACTGTGCAAGGAACAACAACTAGTGTTGAAACTGTTAACAGTGAAATTACTGACCCCATTATTCTTCTCAACGACAATGAAACAGGGGCTGGTATTACACTAGGAACATCTGGAATTGAAATTGATAGAGGATCATTAACAAATGTTAGTTTTGTTTATGACGACAGTGTCGATGCTTTCCGTGCTCTTGAAGGCACTGGGTTAACTAATATTAGAGCAAAAACACCAGTACCATTGGATGACGACAACACAGTTGCAACTAAAATTTATGTTGACACTGCAGCAGGCGGCGCTGTAACAAGCGCAGCAGGTGTTGAAAATAGTGTCCAGTTTAATACAGGCGATGCTTTTGATGGTGACAGTAATTTGTTGTATGACGGTACTAGCTTAACAGTTGGGAATACAGCTATCTCAACAGGTGCTATTACAGTTGATGATACAAATGGTAACTTAGAACTTTCTGCTAACGGAAGTGGGACAGTTTATGTTCGCAGTGTAGTTAGACTAGAAAACGAAAGTAGTGACCCAACAGGGATAGCTGGATCTAATCAACTTTATGCTAAAACAGTAGGTAACGGTGGATCTGGTGTATACTTTTCTAATACAGACAACACTTCCGACGAACTAGCCAGCAGACGTAAAGCCATCATTTTTGGAATTATATTTTAAAGGATAAGAAATGTCTATAACACAAGGCACAGTAACTACAGCAGGCGCAGACGTTTACACTAGCAGCGGAGCGACCGCAATTACCGCAGCGTTTATTATGAACAACCATTCGGGTTCGGTTGTGATTGAAATACATGTTGTTAAAAACGGCGCAAGTGCCGCAAACACTAACAAGATAATTAAAAACTTAACCATCGCCGCTGCTGACTCCTATGTACTAGATACTGAGAAGTTACTACTCGATGATGGCGATTCTTTACACATCAGCGCTGATGTTGATAGTGTAGTTTACACTACAGTCAGTCATATAGGTGTGTAACAGTGGGCAGATATATTAAAAGTTCAGCAACAACAACAGTCAAAGATGAAGCTAGTGGTAGTATCACTATTCCATCGGGTAATACGGCTGAAAGATCCCCAGACCCGTCGAGTGGTGATATTAGGTATAATACCGAAACATCGGCACTAGAATTTTATGATGGAACTCAATTTGAAAATGTTGCTTTACAGGGTACTGTATTGATGACAAAAGACAGCTTCACAGGTGACGGTAGTACTACTGTATACACAATGACTGTTACACCAAGGAATGCTGATGCTATTCTTGTTTTTGTTGGAAACGTTCATCAAAATCCAGGTGTAGCTTATACTGTTAGCGGAGCCGATATAACATTTACTAGTGTACCTCCAGACACTCATACTATTGTAATAATGCATGGATTCGATAGCACAATCGTTTCATAAATAGTTTTATATACCGAGGCTCACCGACGATAGAATCCGGTGAATATTATGGAGGCATACAATGGCCATTGGTCGAATTTCCGGTTCTATGTTAAAGGCCAACCTTGATCGCCAAGGTGTTGATCTAAGCATTGAAACAGACCTCCTTTATGTTGATGTTAATAACGACAGGATAGGCATTAATGAAGCAGTGCCTACAACAAGTTTACATGTAGACAATGTAACAATTGAAAATAATGAAATTAGAAGTACAAGCTCGCACCTAGATCTAGGAGCAACACCTGCTGACATTACAATTGGCGGCGGTACTAGTGGATATTTTTTACAAACAGACGGCGCCGGAAATCTTGTGTGGGCTGAAGTTGTTACATCTTCTGCTGGCACTGACTTAACACTAGGTACTCCAGACGATAGTAGTTTATATCCGCCAGGAGCAATTACCGATTGGACATATTCTACAACAATTACTGATGCTATTGACGATTTAAACGAAGCAATGGAAAACGTTCGCAACGATACGTTTGTTAAAGAAGTTGATTTTGTAGCAGATCAAACTGTAGGTGGTGCTGGACTAACAGTTACCTTAACTATTACAACAGTGGGTAATCCTAACCAATATGAAATTGACTGGGGCGATGGCAATACTGATACTACAACAGACAGTACACCGACACATACTTATAGTACCAACACAGGTTCTCCTTTTACTGTAACAGTAACAGCAAGAAATACCAGTGGCAGCGGAACAGGTAGCGAAGCAAATAAAACAAGAATCAGTTATATTATTATCTATACTGCTGATCCAGTTGTATCATTTGCAGCATACGCTGCATCAAGTGGTGGTAGCCCAATTACGTTTTGGGATGATGGCGCAACTGTTTATTTTGAAAACACAACAACCAATACATCAGGTGCTACAGTACAGTATACCTGGGATTGGGGAGACAGCGAGTCCGATGATGTCATCACCGATGATAGTGACCCAGGCGGAGTAGGCGGCGGACGTCTTGCTCATACATTTACAGCAAGCACAGAACAAGAAGTACAACGTATAGTATCATTGACAGTTGATAGTCATTCAACCGCACAACCAAGTGTTATTCCTGTTGATGATGATGATACATTTGAAATTTACGATACCCATACACCAAGTTTAACGCTAGACGTTACTACGGGCATCAACGAGCAGTCTACAAGCGGGTTACCAGTTACTATTACAAATACAACAGAGAATACAATTGGCAGTTATGCAACCTATGGGATTTACTACAAGTACACATTTGGTGACGGTTCTACACAAAATGTTAATGTAGGAAGCGGCGCAGCAGGCGATACCAGTGGCACAATAGGGCATACTTATACATTGAGTAGCAGCGATCAAGCAAATGGTATCGCTCAAGACTACACCGGTAAACTTGAAGTATACAGCAATCACACTAGTAGTCCATTCCAGAGCAGCAACTTCACAGTACACGTTGAACCAGATGTACGAGCAACTATTTCGGGTACAGCAATCACTGTCAGTGACCGCAATGGCGATAACCAGTATGATGTATACGATGGTGTAGGATATGACGGTGTTAACCGAGCACTGGTGCGTGTAACTAACACTACACAAAACGGCGACGATTATGTGTATGATTGGGGAGACACTAGCAGTAACGATACACCTACTGAAGACGGCTCAAGCGCAGGAAGCATTGGCGCTGTAATTGATCACGATTATACAGGCGAAAGTATTGGTAACCTTACTCTAAACTTTACTGCCAACGGTACACCAGACATAACAGCACAAACTGACACAGACAGTATAGTATTCCAATTAAACAGCCCCCCGTCTGCTCCTGCAGGTTTGAGCAGCAAAAGTATTACACTGAGTGATAGCTATCAAGGTACACTGCCAAGATTAGCAGCAGGGTTTGTAGACAACAGTAATTCTAATCCGTTGAGTGCAGGTGCAGATCTAACAACTACAACAGCTAGAAGATTTACTTCGGGTACAATTGATACCAGTGTAGCAGAAAATGCTTACAATGGTGTTAGTGGCACAGTAACCGCAATTATCAATGGTATTGATTCGGGCAACACAACATTTTCAGCTTCACTGAATGAAAACGGTACATTTAGTACATTGGTTATTACAGACCAACGTGATGCCAATGATACTATCAGCAGTAGTACATACCCAACAGGCTTCTATCAAACTTTTGATAGTAAAATTACACAATCACTAACCAGCTACAGCGTTGGTGTTAACGATGAGCGCATTGAACATAGCACCACAGGAAACACAAATTATGTAACAGTTGTGCGTGACGATATGACAGTATTGCCAAGTTTTGGTAGTATAGGCACATTAAGCGAGCATACAGCAGGCACATACAGATATGTATCGGGTATTCCATATTATAACACAGGCAGTCCGAAACTAACTGTAAGCGGTGTTACTGTAAACAATTTAGTTGGACAAGCATACACAAACCAAAGCAACATTGTTGAAATTGATCCTGGTACAAACTACGAAAGCACCGGCAGTACTGCTATACAAAATGAAGACTACACTTATGCGCAAATTGACGGTTCTGTTAGCTTCTTAACAGGCGGTATTCCAAATGCCAACACTGGCACTAGTAGCGCATATGCGTTAGGTGACTTAACAGTAGATATTACAACTTCAAATGTAAGAACTGTCGAATCACCCCAAATACGTGTCAAAAACGTAAACGGTACCAGCAGTTATTCAAACTTTAGTGAAAAAGTACAAGTACACAGTAGCAGTCAGTCAGGCGTAAATGAACTGATAATTCCAGTTGCAGATGCCTTAGGTAACGGCACTTACACAGATGACGGCATTAGAATCACAGATTTCTTGGCAGCAACCACAGACACTCCAAGTTACACAGGCAGTACTAATTTCTATACCAATGCTCCTTATAGTGAAAGTAGCGATCCTGGAGTTGAAGGAACACAGGAAGCAACTGTTAGACTAGGTGTACTTGAACATAATACAGAAGATTACAGCACAGGATTTTTGCCCACTGGTCCAGATCGCAGTGCCGATACTGGCACACAATACTTTACATTTGCCTTCCGCAGACAAGTTGTTGCTAACTTTGATATTGATATTACTAGTAGCACAGGTATTACAGGTATGTGGATAGCAGCACCGGGCACTGGTATTGATAGTGCTAGTGGATTAAACGGTTGGCTAGACACTACAGGACAGTATGCAGGGTCAGGGGTACCTGGCAGCAATACCGGTTCCGGAGGCAACGGCAGTGATAATTGTGCGCTAACCGGAGCTGATGTTGTTCCAACTGGTAGCAGTTTAAGCGGTGGATACACAATGACACTTGGTGCTGAGAACATGAGTAACGCTACAGGAAATGTAGTGTTAGTAAGAATTGCTCTTGCTAGTGGAGAAACTGTAACAAGCATTGGTATTGGGGAGGCAAGTTAATGGCTATTTCAGACACACAAAAAGTCGACTACCTCTTTAAGAAAATAGGTTTTGGTACAACAAAAACAGATACAAACGCTAACAAACTAGCAGCTAACGAAAGTATTGCGTCACCTTTGCTACTACGTGGCGATAAAGTATGGCAACAAGCAGGTGATATTCCAGGCGTTAAGCCAAGTACTTCAAGTAGCATTGTTGGAGTGTACACTGGTGCTACTACAGTTGAGTGTACAGAAGACATTACAGCAACTGGCAACAGAACCTGGAAAACCAATTCAACAGACTGGATCCCACCGGAATTCGGCAGTACCTATCTTGTTAATGTTTATATCCACACCAGTGGAGATGCAGCCAATGCTGAAGATATTAGCAACAAAGTGTTTGTTACAGGCTCAGGTAATAATGACGAATGGTTCTTTGATTACCAGTCAGGTGTGCTAAACTTTATTGGTGACAATTTGCCCAATGGAGTAAACTTTTCTGGTAAAAGTGTTTATATCGCAGGCGCTAGGTATATTGGAACATTTGGTGTTGGAGCCGCCGCAGGAGAAGATGCTAACCTAGGCAATTTAACAATTAGCGATACAACAATTAGTAGTTCTAATAATGACAGTATCATACTTGATCCAGGCGGAACTGGTCAAGTTTCTGTATCGGGTACTAATGCAATAACTATCCCTAATGGAACAACAGCACAAAGACCAACTGGTGCAGTAGGTGACATTAGAGTTAATAGTGATACTGGAAAATTTGAATACTATGATGGATCAGAATGGAAAGAACTTAGTCCAGTTGTTAATGTTTCGACAATTGACACGTATGATGGTGACGGAAGCACCGCAGTTTTTTCATTATCCGAAACTACTACAAGTTCGAGTACTATTATAACGTTAAACGGTCTAGTACAAAGTCCTGGAAACGCATACAGTATAAGTAGTAGCACGTTAACATTTACCCAAGCTCCTGCAGTAGGAGATGCAATTGAAGTAAGGTATATTAGTACTACGTTCGACCCCGGCACACGTATCAATGACCTCGACACTAGTGTAACTGTAGATGATAGTAATGCGAATATTGTTAGCCAAATTAACGGTAGTAATGTTGTAGTTTCAACTTCTAGTGTAACTACTGTAAGCACAGACCTAGTAGTTGAAGGTACTATTACTCCGGGTGTATATGCAAATAATTCAGCACGTGATGCAGCTATTACATCCCCAACAGCAGGTATGATAGTGTTTAACACTACAGGTACTAAATTCCAAGGTTATACTGGATCTTCTTGGGTAGATTTAAATTAATATAATCTAAATTAGATTTTTTATATATTTTTAAAATCTTTTGATTAATTTGCATCTCAATGAGGTGTGTTTTCCCTTATATTTAGGTAAATAGTTTTATACAGATTAATTTAAAGAAGGGTAAATTAAAAATGCCAGTAACCAGAATCAAGAATAATCAAATTACTGACAGTACCATTACCGGAGCAAAATTAGTAAGCAACACTATTACAGCAGGTTTACTTGAAGATGACCTAACGTATAGCAGTAACTTTACAATTAGTGGAAATCTTACAGTCAATGGTACTACTACTACAGTCGATACAACAAATACATTAATTGCTGATCCTCTATTTGTTTTAAGTAGAGGTGAATCCGGTACTCCAAGTGCTGATAGTGGATTTGTAGTCGAACGTGGTACATCAACAAATGTTGCATTTGTATGGGACGAAAGTGCCGACATATTTGTAGCAATCAACACAACAGAAGATGGCACTACTGCAGGCGATGTTACTATTTCGTCGTATGCAGGAATGAAAGCATCCAATATGGA
>Ga0206124_10003741_pt1 | contig 10556 bp, 9 predicted proteins | sample Helgoland_Spring_3_FD_148671 | JGI IMG/M metagenome (GOLD analysis project Ga0206124, IMG submission 148671) | Pelagic subsurface seawater microbial communities from Kabeltonne, Helgoland, North Sea - Helgoland_Spring_Bloom_20160321_2 | ecosystem: Environmental > Aquatic > Marine > Epipelagic ... | reverse complement strand
AATATTTATAAAGGTTTTAATATGCAAAAGAACGCTTATTTAAATAAATAAAACCTTAAAAAACATGAATTTAAATAAATTGAAATATTTTTTTAATAATTTATTATAATAAACTACATTAAAATATATTTATTAATTATTGTTTTATAACATTTTTTTTAATAAAATATTTGCTTCTTGTCTAGCAATGGAATCAACCTCAATAATATGTTCTACAGAGCTAATGTCAGTTGATTTTACTTTTGCTAATGTTTTATCAATCAATTCAGAGATTTGGATAAAGTTTATTTTTTTTGATAAAAATGCCTCCACAGCTACCTCGTTTGAAGCATTTAAATAAATACAATGTGCTGTTCCACTTGATAAGCAATGATATGCAAGATCCAGACAAGGGAATTTTTTTAGGTCTGGTTTTAAAAAATTCAGATTTGCCATTTTTTCAAGAGATATACCTTTAACTCCAGATGAAATTCTATCGGGATAACTTAGGGCATATGCTATTGGAATTCTCATATCTGGGTTTCCAAGTTGACATAAGGAGCTGCCATCAATAAATTCAACAAAGGAATGAATAATACTTTGTGGATGCATTAAAACCTCTATCTTTTCTCTTTTAATTTTAAATAAATATGATGCCTCTATTACTTCTAACCCTTTATTCATCATTGTTGCAGAGTCAATCGATATTTTTTTTCCCATTTTCCAATTTGGGTGATTTAATGCTTGCTCTACTGATACTTTCTTTAAACTATTTATATCGAAGTCGATAAAAGGACCGCCAGAAGCAGTAAGAGTTATTTTATTTATGTGCTGAGACTTTGTTTGTGCTGAAATAACCTGGAAAATTGCATTATGTTCACTATCAACTGGAATCAATGAAAAACTATTCTCAGTACATATTTTATTTAATAAATCACCTGCCATTACCATTGATTCTTTATTTGCTAACAATATTTGCTTTCCACTTTTTGCTGCAGTTATTGTTGAAAGTAAACCTGCGCTTCCAGTAATTGCTGCAATAACTGTTGTTACTTTTTCATGAGCAGCAATGAATTTATAACCATCTTCACCAAATAAAATTTCAACGTCTAAATTTAAGAACTTTAATTTGTCAGCCAATATTTTTTTTGATATTAAGTCTTTAGTAACAATATAATTAGGTTTAAATTTTAGCGCTTGCTCCAACAACATATCATTATTATTAAATCCACTTAGCGCGAAAACCTTATACTTATCTGGATGTAGATTTATGACTGACAATGCACTTCTTCCAATACTTCCAGTAGAACCTAAAATAGAAATAATCTTCATACTAAATAATCATTTTTGGCAAAATAATATTGCAATTAATTAATACCAAATAAGATATCGGTATTGTTGGACAAAAACTATCAAGCCTATCAAACAGGCCACCATGGCCTGGAATAATTGACCCACTATCTTTCACATTTATACGCCTCTTTAAAAATGATTGATATATATCACCATAAATACTTAAACCCGTAACCAATGTGGCAAAAGCTAAAAGCGTTAAGAGATTTAAAACATAAAATTGAGATAAAATAAACACAAAGATTACATTAGATAAAAAACCGCCTATAGCCCCTTCAATTGTTTTTCCTGGACTTATATTTTTTGCTAGTTTATTTTTTCCAAAAGCTTTTCCGCAAACATAAGCACCGATATCAGCAAACCAAATCATAAAAAATAAAATTAAAATAAAACTTTTATCCTCAATAAACATAAATAAAGATACCAAGATCATGGGAGTAAAAATAAAATAGCCAAAGAAGATTTTAAATTTACTATTTGATGATATTTTCTTATAAAAAATATCTAAAGGTACCAAGAAAAGCCAGAAAATTGTTCCTATGAAACTTATTCCAATAGTAAAATCTTTTAAAAATATCTTAAAAAGATCTTGATTGGTATTAGGTAAAAAATTGATACCTATGTAAATAAAATAGAAAAAAATAATTGGTGAGATTGACAATACCCAATAAACAACTAGTGATAGACTTTTTAATTTTAATAGCCTAGATAATTCATTTAGTAAGATTAAACTTGAAAAGAAAACTAATGTAAAAAAAATAATGGGGCTTTTAAAGAGAAAAGCACTCAAAAAAACAAAGAACAAGATAGATGCGGAGAGAATTCTTTTTTTTAACATATTATACTTATATGGATCCAAATTTTCTTTCAGTGTTTTGAAAAAAATATAAAGCATCTACAAAAACTTTTTCATTAAAGTCTGGCCATAATTTTTTTGAAAAATATAATTCGGCATAAGCTATTTGCCATAATAAAAAATTACTGATTCTCTGTTCACCGCCTGTTCTAATTAATAAATCAACGTCAGGCTGACCTTTGGTATAAAGTCCATTAGTTATGTTTTTTTCAGTAATTTTTATTATTTTAGTTTTAGTTTTAGTTTTAGTTTTAGTTTTATAAAAAGTATTAACTGAATTGACGATATCAAGCCTTCCTCCATAATTTAAAGCTATATTGAGGATTAGGCTAGTATTTCTTGATGTTTCATTTTCAATTTTTTTTATTTTTTCTTGAAGCTTTTTTGAAAGTATGGAGACATTTCCAATAAATTTAAGTCTTATATTATTCGAATGAATTTTTTTTGATTCTTTTGAAATTGATTGAGAAAAAAGCTTTAATAAACCTTCAACTTCTTTTATAGGTCTTTTCCAGTTTTCCGTACTGAATGCATATAACGTGAGAGTCTTTATCTTATATTTTATACTGCACTCAATTATTTTTTTTACAGAGTCTAGGCCTTTATTGTGACCAACCAACCTTGGTAATAATTTATTTTTTGCCCATCTTCCATTGCCATCCATTATCACGGCAATATGATTTGGCATTTTATCTTCTTTAAGTAATTTTTTTTTAAGAAAGAGCAGTTTGATTTCTCTATATTGTTAACAAATCTTTTTCTTTCAAGTCTATCAATTTATCAATTTCTGATATGTAGAAGTCAGTATCCTTTTGAATTAAATCATGAAATCTTCTTTCATCATCCTCACTTATTTCTTTATTTTTAGTTAATTTTTTTAATTCGTCATTTGAATCTCTACGAATATTTCTTATTGAAACTTTACTATTTTCCCCCTCTGACTTAACAACTTTTATTAAATCCTTTCTTCTTTCTTCAGTTAAAGGTGGCATTGGGACTCTAATTAAATCACCAACACCTACTGGATTTAAACCTAAATCACTCTCTCTAATTGTTTTTTCAATTACTGCTGAAAAATTTTTCTCGTAGGGTTGTATAGTTAATGTAGAAGAGTCTGCAACATTAATTGCTGCAACTTGGCTTAGCGGGGTTAATGTTCCATAGTAATCAATAGAAATATGGTCAAGCAAACTTATATTTGCCCTCCCCGTTCTTATTTTAGATAAATTATTTTGAAAGGACTCTATTGTCTTCTGCATTTTACTTTTTGATTCAACTAAAAACTCTTCCATCACATATCCTTATATTTAATTTTATTTTAAAGTAACTAATGTGCCCTCATCCTCTCCATAGATAAAATTAGAAAGAGCATTTTTCTTAAATAAACTTAACACTGCAATTGGCATTCCTTGATCTCTACATAATGTAAAAGCTGTTGAATCCATGATTTTTAAATTTTTATTAATTACTTCGTCAAAAGTAATTGTTTTAAACATAACTGCATCCTTAACTTTTTCAGGATCTTCGGAATAAATACCTTCTACCTTTGTCGCTTTTATTACTACCTCTGCATTAAGCTCTGATGCTCTTAATGCTGCCGCTGTGTCAGTGGTAAAAAAAGGGTTCCCTGTCCCAGCAGCAAAAATTACAACCTTATTATTCTCAATATACCTAATAGCCTTTCCTCTTATATAAGGCTCTACTATTTGTTCAATATTAATTGCTGATTGAACTCGACTGACAATGCCTACATGTTTCATTGCATCTTGAAGAGCTAAAGCATTCATGACAGTTGCTAGCATACCCATATAATCTGCTGTTGCTCGATCCATACCTTTCGATCCAAGCGCCACTCCTCGAAAAATATTTCCCCCACCAATGACAATTGCTAGCTCAACACCTGAATCAACTATTACCTTAATTTCATTGACAATCTTGCTAATAGTTTCGGCGTTAACACCAAATGCATCACCTCCCATTAAGGCCTCACCAGAAAGCTTCAATAAGACTCTTTTGTATGTTAATTTTTTCATAATAGTTAGCTATTTTAGACTGTTTTACATAAAAAAAAAGGATTGCATTACAATCCTTTTTTTCAAACTAATATATTACTTTATTGTTGCGCCGCTGCTACTTCAGAAGCAAAGTCTACTTCTTTTTTCTCAATACCCTCTCCAACGATAAAAAAATTAAATCCATTCACTTCGGCATTATTATTTTTTAATAACTGCTCAATGGTTAGTTTTTCATCTTTAACAAATACCTGGTTTACCAAGGTAATTTCTTTTAAAAACTTATTTACTGTACCTGTAGCAATTTTATCAAGCATCTCTTCAGGCTTACCCGCTTCTTTTGCTTTTTCTATTGCCACCCTTCTTTCGGCGTCAATAAGGTCTTGAGAAACTCCACTTTGATCTAGTGCTTTAGGTTTTGTGGCGGCAATATGCATTGCAATATCTTTCCCTAAATTTTCATCGGTTGATTTAATATCAACAATCACACCTACTCTACCCCCATGATTGTATGAAAAAAGGTTTCCTTTGGCAGAAATTCTCTTTACCCTTCTGAGGGTTATATTTTCTCCAATCTTACCAATTAGTTGAGTCCTAAGTTCTTCAACCGTTTTTCCATTAATAGAATGACTTGATAAGGCATCAACATCATCAATATTATTTTCAACACTAGCTTTAGTAAGCGTTTCGACAAATGATTTAAATTCATCATTTTTTGCACAGAAATCTGTTTCAGAATTCACTTCGACAAGCGCTCCATTTTTCCCATTACTATCAACATAACAAGATACAATGCCTTCAGCTGCTACTCTGCTTGAAGCTTTTGAAGCTTTATTTCCGAAACGTACTCTTAGTATTTCTTCAGCTCTCGTTGCATCGCCATCAGCTTCATTTAGAGCTTTTTTACAATCCATCATTGGTGCGTCGGTTTTGGCTCTTAAGCTCATTACCATTTTTGCTGTAATCTCAGCCATACTCTATAAACTCCTAATTAAAATGTTTTACTCTTTTTCAGATTTTGATTCCGCTTTTACAGGGTCTTCTTCTTTGACCATCTTAGCTAAATCATCAATTGCATTTTTTCTTCCTTCAAGAACTGCATCTGCGATGCCTCTTGCATAAAGTCTAATTGCTCTGCTTGAGTCATCGTTACCAGGAATTACATAGGCTATATCATCAATTGAGTTGTTTGTATCTACAACCCCAATAATAGGTATGCCCAATTTAGTTGCTTCGACAACTGCGCCACTTTCATAACCAACATCAATAACAAAAATAGCATCAGGTAGGGAATTCATATTCTTAATACCCCCTATTGATCTCTCTAACTTCTCATAATCTTTTTTAATGCCTAAAGCTTCTTTCTTAGTGATTTTATCAATGCTTCCATCTTCTAACATCAACTGCAATTCATTGAGGCGTTTGATTGATTGTTTTACTGTTTTGAAGTTTGTTAACATACCACCAAGCCATCTATGGTTAACATAGGCACAATCCGCTCGAATTGCTTCCTCTTTGATAATCTCCCTAGCTTGTCTTTTCGTTGCGACAAAAAGTATTCGTCCTTTGTTTGCAGCCAATGTTTTTACATACTTCATTGTCTCTTCAAACATAGGAAGAGTCTTTTCGAGGTTGATTATATGAATTTTATTTCTGTCGCCAAAAATATAGGGAGCCATTTTAGGGTCCCAGTATCTGGTTTGATGCCCAAAGTGGACGCCAGCTTCAAGCATTTGTCTCATTGTTACAGACATAATTTTCTCCTTTAAGGGTTATAACTGCACTAAGTTTAAAAATGCTAAGCACCCTTAAAAAAACTTAGTGGAAATTTTAAAAATAATTCGACGACATGATACCATATTTGTAAAAGATTTTTTACAATTTAAATAGTAATTTTTATGCCAATTATAATTAATAATCAAGAAGATATAAAAAAAATGAGAGTTGCGGGTAAATTAGCATCTGAAGTCTTAGATTTTATAACTCCTTTAATTGAACCAAATATCACAACTGATAAAATTGATACCCTATGTCATGAATTTATGACAAAAGAACAAGGAACAATCCCAGCTCCATTAAATTATGCGCCGCCTGGACATTCACCCTTTCCAAAATCTATTTGTACATCTGTAAACAATCAAATATGCCATGGAATACCTGGTGCAAAAATCTTAAAAAAAGGCGATATAGTGAATATTGATATTACAGTTATAAAAGATGGATATCATGGCGATACAAGCCGTATGTTTTTTGTAGGGGAACCTTCTATTCAAGCTAAAAGACTTTGTGAGATTACTTACCAATCTATGTGGCTAGGCATAAGGCAAGTCAAAGCAGGAGCTCATTTAGGGGATATTGGCTATGCAATCCAAAAATTTGCTGAATCTAATTCATATAGTGTTGTGCGAGAATTTTGCGGGCATGGGATAGGTAAAGTTTTCCATGATGAGCCACAAGTGCTTCATTATGGATCTCCTGGGGAAGGTCTCAAGTTAGAGGCAGGAATGATCTTTACTATTGAACCGATGATAAATGCCGGAAAAAAAGATATTAAAGTTTTACCTGACAAGTGGACTGTTGTTACAAAAGATAGGAGTTTGTCGGCGCAATGGGAACATACAATATTGGTAACAAATTCTGGCTATGAAGTGCTTACTGTTTCAGATAAAACCCCAAAGCCTTTTCTAGATTAGAATTTAAACATGCCCTCCAATATCGTTGCAATCGAAAAAAAGAGTTATCAAAGGCAATTTGATAGTCTATGTGATCAATTCATAAAAAAAATCAATGGGGGGTTATTTTTAAAAAAGCACACAAAGCTTGTTGATAGTCTATTAATAAAACTATGGATAGATAGTGCTGTTTCCGAAAAAAATACACTTATTGCTGTTGGAGGTTATGGAAGAAACGAATTATTTCCATACTCTGATGTTGACATACTGGTCCTGCATAATGAAAAAAATTTGGAAAATGATAAAAATATTTCTGAGTTCATCACAAAATGTTGGGATGTTGGTTTAAAAATTGGCCATAGTGTTAGGAATCTCTCGCAAGTAAAAGAAGAATTTAAAGCAGACATATCGACAGCTACCAACCTACTCGAAGCAAGATTAGTGTATGGAAGCGATAAGCTTTATTTAAAATTCAATTCAACAGTTAATAAAATAACTAACATTAAAAGGTTCTATAAAGAAAAAATAATCGAGCAAACCATCCGTCACAAAAAGTACAAAGATTCAGCCTATCAGCTCGAGCCAAATATTAAAGAAAGTCCTGGCGGTTTAAGAGATTTACAGATGATTCTATGGATTTCCTCAAGCCAAAAAAAAGGTAAAACTTTTGAAGAGTTATACCAAAAAGGAATTTTGACTATTGATCAATATAAAAAAATTAGACTTACAGTCAGCAAGGTAACAAATTACCGCGCTCTTCTTCATATTCTATCTAAATCTACAGATGACAGGCTTACTTTTGATGTTCAAGCCAGATTATCTAAAGCATTAGGTTACCAGGCAAAGAGGAATAAAAAATCTAGTGAAGTTCTAATGAAAAATTATTATAAATCAGTTAATTACATAATATTATTAAATGAAATTCTATTAAAAAGACTTAATCCAAATGATTCTAAAATTATTCAAATTAAAGACCAATTTCCCTTTACCCTTTCAAATCATTTAATTGATATAGATAAGGCACATATGCCAATGATAAATAAGTATGCTTTCGAACCTTTCATACTTCTTCAAAAAATAAAAAAGGCCTACGGTTTCGGAGCAAACCTTTTGGAAGCCCTAAATAACTTCGGGCCATTAATAAATGAGAACTATAGAAATAAAAAAATAAATCAATCTAAATTCATCGAAGTTATTTCAGGCCATGAAAAAGTAAATAGATCCTTACGACTGATGAATAAATGCAATATTTTAGGAAATTTCATTCCGGCATTTGGCAAGGTTGTTGCGCAAATGCAGCATGATCTTTTTCATATCTATACCGTGGATGAGCACACCTTAAATGTCATTGAAAATATAAGAAGGTTTAGCAAAGCAAGTTTAAAACACGAGTTTCCAGAGTGTCATAAGATATTTCTTAAATTTAAAAAACCATACCTCTTATACTTAGGCGCAATTTTTCATGATATTGCAAAAGGTAGAGGTGGCGATCATTCTGAGCTCGGTTTTGGTATTGCTATGAAATTTTGTAAAAAAATGCACTTACCATATAACGATACCCTTTTAATCGCATGGCTTGTCAAATCACACCTTAAAATGTCTCAAATTGCACAAAAAAGTGATATTTCTGACCCACAGGTAATTCATGAGTTTAAAGATTTAGTAGGGACACAAACTTATCTCGATGCACTATATCTCCTTACAGTGGCTGATATAAGAGGTACGAGTCCGCATGTTTGGAACCAATGGAAAGCAAGCCTAATTTATAACTTATACGCCTCAACAACTAAATTACTAAGTGAGCATCATAGATCACCTAATGAAATGGTCAGTGATCGAAAAAATGAGGTTGCTAAAATTCTTTCTCAATATTCAATTAAAAAAGATCACTATAATGAATTTTGGCAAAAGCTTGATGTTAATTATTTTATGAAGTTCGATGCCAATGAAATAGCCTGGCAAACAAGGTTACTTATGGCACACATCCATTCAGAAGTGCCTGTTGTAAGAATTCATCATCACAAAGGCAGTTTTATTGAGGTGCTTATTTATACAAAGAATCAGGCTTCATTATTTGAAAAAATAACAAACTTTTTCTATAAAAACCAAATTGATATTTTAGAAGCAAAAATCTATACAACTTCACATGATTATGCTCTGGATATTTTTCATATGATGGATGATAACAAGGCAAATGAAAGTTACAACCAACTTTTTCAGGACCTTGAACAAGGCCTAGCAGATATCATTCCACGTAAGTTGGAAACTAAAAAAATATCATTACGAAAAACTCGACAGGCTGAACACCATGACATCCAGACTATTGTTAATAATAAAGTTATTAATGATACTCAATTTGAATTAGAAATTATTACTGACTCAAGACCTGGGCTTTTAAACATGATTAGTGGTGAAATTAATCAGCTTAATCTTGAAATAGATAAAGCAAGAATAAATACCCTAGGCAATAGAGCAGAAGATTTTTTTCTCATCACTTCAAAAAAATTACATCAAGATACAATAAAACAACTTAAAAAAAATATTCTAGCGCGCCTAGCTTAAGAACCTAATCCTTCTTAAACAATTTACTCCATTTTTTAACGCCTTCTTCATGCAAAGAGTCCCCTTCTGTATTGGCTGCCAAAGTAACGGGCATATCTTTGACTTCAAACTCATATATCCCCTCCATCCCCAGCTCAGGAAATGCTACAAGCTTTGAAGATTTAATAGCTTGTGAAATTAGGTAGGCTGCACCGCCAATAGCAATAAAATAAACTGCTTTATTTTTTTTAATGCTCTCTAATGCTTCCTTACCTCTCTCGGCTTTTCCAATCATGCCAATAACTCCGTAATCTTCAAGCATAAGAGATGAATACTTGTCCATCCTGGTTGATGTTGTTGGTCCAGCAGGACCTACGACCTCATTACCTACTGGGTCAACCGGACCCACGTAATAAATAAAGCGATTTTTTAAATCTAAGCCATCAGGTAATGGTTGCTTATTGTCTACCAATTCTTTTAATTTTTTATGTGCCGCATCTCTTGCTGTTAAAATTTTTCCACTTAATAAGAAACTATCACCAAGCTTAAATTTTTCTAAATCTTTTTTCTGCAAAGTATTTAAGTTGATCCTTAGAGCTGTTTCTTTTGGCGACCACTCATCTTTAGGCCATACTTCAAGATTGGGTGGATTTAACTTAGCTGGACCCTCAGGTGGCATTCTAAAATGAATGTGTCTATTGGCAGCACAATTAGGAATAATTGCAACAGGAAGCGATGCAGCATGTGTAGGATAGTCTCTAATCTTAACATCCAAAACAGTTGTCATACCCCCAAGGCCCTGGGCACCAATACCGAGTTGATTAATTTTTTCATATAACTCAATTCTTAAATTTTCAATTACATTTGATGGTCCCTTTTGAATTATTTCTTGAATATTAATAGATTCAAATAATGATTCTTTAGCCATAAGCATTGCTTTTTCTGCTGTACCACCAATCCCAACACCTAAGACACCTGGAGGACACCACCCTGCTCCCATTTTAGGTATTTCATCCAAAATAAAATCAACAATACTATCTGATGGGTTTAACATACCAAGAGAAGCTTTGTTTTCTGATCCAGCACCTTTTGCAGCAATACTTATATCCAAATTATCTCCTGGCACGAGACTGACATGAACAA
>Ga0206124_10003739_pt1 | contig 10565 bp, 8 predicted proteins | sample Helgoland_Spring_3_FD_148671 | JGI IMG/M metagenome (GOLD analysis project Ga0206124, IMG submission 148671) | Pelagic subsurface seawater microbial communities from Kabeltonne, Helgoland, North Sea - Helgoland_Spring_Bloom_20160321_2 | ecosystem: Environmental > Aquatic > Marine > Epipelagic ... | reverse complement strand
AAAATATGTGTGAGCGCCCGTTTTTGGTAATGAATCTAATGGTTCGTTTTTTATTAAATAATATATGGATTGTATATCCGTATAAGGGAGTGTGGGGATGTGTAGTAAAGCTTTGGTTTTTTCTTTGACGAATATATTCGTATAAGATTTCAAATATTTTAATGGTAAACTGAGCTCAAACGCCTCGGGATGATCTATGTTAATAATGAATCCCTTCTCCTTACTAAATGAGTAAATGTACAACGCACACAGTGATTGTAATTTAGGATGGGTTTCATCATTGTTGGTAATAAATTGAAGGTAGCATTCGCTACCCTCATCTTTAAAAAACCTATCTAATTGCTCTTGTGTTTCTATGAGGTAGTACATACCTCAAATATACGAATAAAATTAGTAAGAGCCACTATTACCAGAGGGAGGAGTATTTTTTTCAATAAACGAACGGCAATAAAATTCATCTTTTATTTTTTCATTCCATTTATTACATTGCCCATTTTCAAAAAACATACATTTAGCACAGTTTTGATTAGAGGGTACATTAGAATTTTTTATTTCATTTATATCTTTATTTCCTAATTGATATGATATGGGGAGATTTTTAGGTATAGATTCACCATTAGGATATAATTTAGAATTACCTATATGTATTATTCCGTTTTTTAAGCTATACTTATCTTTATTAGGGAAAAAATTAAATATACCTGGTAAATCATATTCTAGTTGACGTAACCTTTTAGTATTTTCTATACTACTATTTTCTCCTAAATTCCATTTTATAAAAAAAATTTTATTTAATTTTGTATTGTAAGCCCTTTTATAAAAATTTTCATAAATGTCTTTTGATATTTCTTGGTATTGTTTAGAATTTAATCTAACTGAAACATACCGATTAAAATACCCATTACTATAATCTAAAGCAGTTGGTACTGGGGATGAAGATAAAATAGGGATATAACTGTCTTGTTCTTTAGATAAATCTTTTTTAAGTATAGAATATATTTTATTGTTTTTACTATTATTTAAAACATTATTATTTCTAATAGGGGATAAGACTATTAGTTTTCCTTTTATATTTGATGGATCACTACCAGCAAATAATCTACCATCATTTAATTTTAAATATTCTCCTACATAAGGTTCCCCTGTGGTCATTAATCTATATTGCCCACCTTTAGTATAGAGTTTTTTATATTTGTTTTTAGGTAAATAAGCCATTATTCATCTGGATTATTTTCATCTTCTTCAGGGAACTCATCATTGTTATCTATAGGCTGTAAAGCCCGAATAGCAGAATCAGATGTAGCTGCTAATGTGTCAAATCTCATCCAACAATCATTATTTTTACTATATTCGGATAACGTAGAAGTCCCGTTCCGGAAAATATTATCCGTTGCACTATCAACACTAATATTTGATCCCTTTCTAGACCAACCATTATAAAATTTATCATCTACACTAGGATCAAATTTAATATTGTACCATACAGCAGACGTAGTACTTGTGTCACTTTTTCTAATATATCTTTTAGTTTCATTGTCATTAGATAATATTATTTCTTCTGTGTTGATATCTTTCATATCGGTATTTTTTTTGAGGGTTTTAGTTACTACATAATATTCAACACCATCTATATTAGTTGTAGTTCTACCATTTATTTTATCAGGTGTAAATGTAATTAAATCATTATTATCGATATCTTCTTCATCTAAGTTAAAATAATTACTATATCTAGATTGTAATAAACGAACTCTACCACCTTCATATTCGACTTTTCTAATTCCATCATCTTTAATAATTCCCAATAATATACCACCATCTTCCCAACTATTAAACATACCAATAAAATTATTAAATCCCCTTATGCCATTATCTATTTCAGGAGTGCTTCTAAGAGAAGTAAAAGCATGAGATTTATTTACTGTTTTACCCTTATAAACATTTGGTAAATCGTCAGGGATATCCCAATCATTAGCAGGGCCTGGGATTAATATTGTAGTAATACTATTATCTTTAATCTTTTTTAAAAATACAGGTTTACCATCAGTAGCGTCAGCAATATCAGTAGGTGCATCTTGACCTTCTGCTAATTCTCTAGTTTCACTATTGAGAGATACAACTGAATTTTCATTTAATACCCCTTCATTAATAAAAGTAGGAGAAGCAATAACACTTACCCCAGAAATTATAGGTTTTTCTTTAGGAGGTAATAAAACCATTTTACCACTTATGTCTGTAGTCCAATCTTGGCCGTTTATCTTTTGGTCTTCATTAAATACAATAAAACCAATATTACTTTTACTATAAGCTTTTGGTAATCTATCTTTTCTAACTTTAAACATATTACCTATTACAACACCAGCTATTCCATCTATAGTAGCACTAAATTCTAAAGGGATAACTGAATTAAAAGTACTTGTATCTGTTATAGTTGTACTTAAGTATGCTGCATTTTTTTGGTATTCTTTAAGAATATTTTTTATATTTCCTTCAACTTCAGGAGCACTTTCATTAGCTACTAATTTTAAATTAGTAAAAAATCTAAGAATATATCTATCTATTTGTTGCCTAAGTTGATTTTGTTTATTTAAAAGGCTTTGTTTGTTATTTTTAACAGCAGTTTGGGTTTTATCATAATTTGAAGTTATATCAGTACTTAAAAGTCTATTTTTTATAGATCTATTAAAAGCAGCAAATGTTACCCCATCTATATCTTGAATACTTCGAGGGTCTTGTGATTGGATAGCTATAGTTGCCGACAATGCTTTAGGGACATTACTAGTATACTCAAATTTCCTTAAGTTATTTTTATTACTAAAAGGAATAAATTCATGTAAATCTTCAGTATTTGGAACAGCACTATTATCAACCGGTAAATCTATAACAAAAATTGTATTAGACTCTTTATCATCAGTAACAACAAAATTATGATTAGGACATGCTTTATTTACTTCACCCCAAATATCGTTTAAAAACTTACCTAAAGTATAATTATCTTCCCCTGCATTTTTTTCTGCTATATTATTTAACATATTAATATTAAGAAAAATACTACCAATTCTTCTTAATTGATCTGTTTTGGTTAAAGGAATAGGATTAGGATTTGGTGGTCCATTAAAATTGGGGTTATGAGTTATTTCTAACCCATCATATTTAATAGGTAATTCTCTATCATAAGTACCTACTATATAATTAGCAGGGAAAACAGAAGTATCAGGTATATAACCTAAACTTTCTTTTATATCATAAGCATCTATGTTTCCCCCAACAGTAGCTAACGTATTAGTTTCAAACTGTAAGGGAAGAATACAAACGTTAGAATCACAAGAAAAATCTAACAAATTATTTGTTGGGCTACTAATATAATCTGTAATAGGGACATATAGCAAAGGATCTAATTTTGAAAACCCTCCACCTTCATCATAAATTCTATCAGATACTATAGTAATAGGGTTTTGAGATTTTTCATCTTTAGTTATTAAATTTTCATTTATTAAAACACATAATGCATCCCACCTAATATAAGGTTGAGTGTTTCTTTTTCGACCTTCTTCATCAGTACGTTTTGTCCACTTTCCACTTCCTCCTATAGGAATAATATAATTTAATAATTTATCATTAGTAGATAATTGTAATGTTTTTTGTAAATATTTTTCTAAACTTGTTGATTGAAATTTAACTAAGTCTTTTAAAAAATCCCTAAAATAGGCATTATTATAATCATTATCTGAAGCTAAGTCTTTTGCTGTTTTTTCTTGTTCTTCTAGTAATTCTTTTTGGTCATCTGTAGCAGCATTTTTTTTATCTTCATTAACGAATTCAAATATATTACCAAGTTGTTGATTTTCAAATTCAATGTTTCTATTATTGTTGCTATTTCCTCTAGAAAAACTATTAAATACACAATAATTAGATAATGATTTAATTAAACCTAATAAACCATTATAACGAGGAAATATACCTGCTTCTAAAGCTTCATTAAATGTTGCTTGGTTAACTGAAAGAGTACTAGTACTTGTAGCAGCATCGTCTTTAACAGATCTAGTTGTTTTAGGGGTTTCAATAGTAATATTAGATTGGCCTCCTATTTCTCCATTTTCACCTGGTATATTAATAGTAGAATTAGTAATGGATATATTAGGGATTTTAAGGCTTTCTATTACTTCTCCTATAGAAACCAGTTCTGTATAACAACTGTATCCACCATCATTACGAGCTTGGAATCCGAAATTTTTAACAAATCCTAAAAACCCATCATAGTTGCCACAATGGAATTCTTTTAATTTATTAATAGCATTAAAAACTTCTTGTTGAGTAATATCATTAGTATAAATTCTCCCGTTAGTAATATCTTCTAGTAATCTTTTTTCTTTATATAATGTCCCCTCATTATTAATATATGGAGTCCAACCCCATTCTAAAACTACCATATAACCTGGTCGCATATAGAGCATTTCTAAAACTTCTAATTGTCTTCTATTATGACATTCAAAATTAACTTTAGCTTCTCTTAAGGAACCATATGCTGATTTTGTTCTAACATTAATATCAATTATACCAGGCATAGGAACAATCCCATACCCATCGTTTAAAGCATCAGCCCCAATAGCTAAATCACCGTACCCTAAATTAGTTCTTTGTCCTGGACGCGGGAATGAATCTCTAGGTGTAGTTACTCTTCTAGTTATTTTATTACCATCTTTTACTCGAGCAAAATCACTTAGAACACCCCCCTCTAAAATAAAATTTTGGGATAAAGCAGCTCCTTTTAAAGAGTTACCCCTATTTTCTCCTTCTAAACCACCTATTTCAAGATTAACATTTTCAACATAATCAACCATAGAGGTTGCTCTAATAATACATTGTTTACTTAAAGTGTAATTATAAAAAGCACCAGCATCTAATTTTTTAACTACTGTACCACTTTGTAATTCTATATCATTTTTAATAGAATTACGATTAGATTTAATCCCTTGATCATTAGTATTTCCTATATCAATTATTTCTTCTCTAAGCGATAATTGATCTCTAACATAACGTCTAAAAGTATCCTTAAAAATACTCATCTATTATTATTATTAAAATTAATAAACGAATCTACGTATCTAGAAGGATTAGCAGGTATTCTAATCTGTTCACCTAAAGCTACATAATAACTATCTTTACGTAATTTATTAGGATTTGCTGCTAATATTACCCACCAATATTGTGTGTCATTATAAAATTCATAACTTAAATTATCTAAGCGATCACCATCTTGTGTAATGATATATGTATCATCTTGACTTAAAGGAACTTCAGGTAGTACAGTATTAATGTAATATCTTTTACCTTGTTGGGTTAAACGTTGTTTTATGTCAGTAAACCTTTTCATTATAATGCTAATCCTCTTTCTTCTATTGGTGTTATATCATTAGAAGCGATAGGTGATGGATTTAAAGTAGCTGGTGGAGCAGGAGGTTCTGGAACTGATATTATATCTATATCAGCTACTTGAGCATCTGCTGCGATTCCATTTATATCAAACTCGTCTTGATTTTCATTGTCACTTTGTCTAGCGTATTTTCTATTATTATTAACCCCAATTTCAGGTAATAAGAATGGTGTAGTAGGACTATTTGAGGGAGCAAAATTATGCCCCGGTTGGAACTCACAAGATACATCTAAGATGTGAGGATATTCATTTAAATCTCTATCAACCCCATCAGCATCATGCCTAATTTCCCAAGGATAAGCAGTATTCCAGCTTAAATTTACTGAAGTAAAAAATCCGGGGATTTCATTCATCCAATCTCCTATAGTTAAACGAGAAAATACACCTCTCATTCTTCTGTTTTTATATTCGGGTGCGGTTTGAGCTACTAAGTAATTTAATTTTCTCCATAAAGGTTTTTGTTCGTGACGTGTTTGGGTATGAATTTTAAACCCAAAATTTATACCACGTTTAAACCCATCGTACGTATAAAATTCTTCAGCTCTACCATTATATTTAAAACTATTCCAATTACCGCTATAATTATCTGCTATATTATCTAATAAGGCTCTAAATAATATAATATTATCATTTAATGGATTTTCATTATCAACTACTGCTATTTTAAATTTGATGTAGTCTTTAAAAGTATTATCAAAAGATTCAAGGTTTTCTCTTTTAAATATATTAGCTGCAGATATTCTATCTATGGTTTTTATATTATAAACATCATAATTACCTTCATTATTTTGTAAATCAATTCCTGGATCACCTAAATTATAAAGATTAATTCGGGTTTTTGCAGTTTCTATAATAGGTCCTTTATTTTGAACTGTTTTATAATCACTATAATTAGCTTCTCCTATATTAGGTTTAGTAGTTAAATCACCTTGTCTTAATGCAAATAAATTTTGGTTAAACAAAGGTAAATAACCCCTATAAGGGTCTGCTTTATATCTTTTTATTTCAGTATCTCCTATACCAAAGGTTGAGTGGGGGCCTCCTGGGTATCTTAAAATTAAATCTTCTCTACCTTCAAATCCTCCATCATATATGTTAGTATATTTTCCGTAAAGAGTAAATTCTGAAGTATTTTCGGTGTTGTTTTTTGCTATTTCTAATATACCAGATTCATATTTACGACCCCCTTTAGTAGAATCATAATTAAAACCTGATTCAAAATTAATATCTACTACACCATCTTTTCTAAATCTAATTCCTGCGGCACCTGTGCCTACAGTAGCTAAAGTCATACCACCAGGAGCAGGAAGAGAATTAAATAGTCTATTTGTGGGAGATATTACATTTTGGGGGTTAGTAAGAGCTAATGCATATTGAGAGGTTACCCAAGATAATCCATTAGGTGAAACTAAAACTTTAGTTAATCTTTCTACATCTTTAACTGCTCTTGTAGCTAATGTTACTGCCCCTCCTCTTACAAAGTTATCAGTAACCTCTCCTACTAAATCTAATTTACCGTTGGTTGATTCTTCTACACCTGGTAAATCTTTTATTATATAAGGTGGTTGGGTATCAAATTGGAATTTTCCAGCACCCTCCCCATACCCTAAGGAACGTTGGTCAAAATTTGACCCATCAGGATTTGCGCCTGTTTCTTCGGCGATTAATAAGAGATTCTTTAATGATATCGCCATGAACCATTAATCAGGGAGACTGTCTGTATACTTATCTGGAGTAATTCCATCTAAATCCATAGTAGAGGGATTTACAGATGATGCTGCACTACCATAAGCATATTGATAAGCGGGGCCTACTAATGATCTTCCTGCTTGATTTTCTAAAGGACCACCGTGAAGTTGGGAATTATTAGGGATGCTAAAAGGATATGCCCCTTTAGTTACATCAGGACCAACTACAGGAAAATTAGGGCCTGATTGATTAGCCATTTCTCCTACAGGACCTTCTCCTTGTACTAAGTCATGAATTGATTTTAAATCTTTAAGTGCCATTGTATTATTGTTTTGTTATAAATATTAAGCAAATGTAGGACTTGCCTGCATTTCTTGAGTTCCTCCTAATCCTCGTCTACCATTACCATTTGAAGCAGCAAAAGCATCCCAATTATTTTGTATTACTATAGGTGCTGGAGAGGATTTAGCACCTACTTTAGGACCAACTTGTAGATTATCACCAGGGGTAGTTGTTGCCATTCCACCATAATTGTCAGTGATTGTAAATGGACCTTTACTTGCAGGTGCTATACCATCTCTAACTTTTTGTTTAGATGCGGCTACAGCACCAAATAATGCTGCAACTCCTGCTAATGCTGCTATAGTACCTACTATGGGCCCTGCTTTAGCATTTTCTCCAAATATTTTAGATACAGCAGTTACCATAGATATAGCTGCTAATACTTTTTGAGCTACTACTAATGCTCCTATTATTCCTAATAAAGCCCCCATAACCCCAGGCATTGAAGCAAATGAAGATGCTACTCCAGAAACCATATCCATAAAGGGTATAAAGGCTGTTGCTATATCACCTAAAGTAGCTTGGAATTTTTCTTGGGCAAGTTTTAATCTTTCTTGAGTATCTAATTGTTCTAATCTATCTGCTAATTCGTCTTTACCTAAAGCTCTTAATTGTTGGGCATTCATACCCATAGTTTCCTGTTTAAAGAGCATGTCAGATAACGTATCTGAACTCATACCCATAGATTTGGCTAAAGCGTCTTGCTGTAAGGTATTCATTTTAGTAAAATCACCAAATGTACCCATATTTTTGGCTAACTCTTCAGCTACTGTAGCTTGATCACCAGCTAATGCTGCTGCCCTAGCACGCTCAAGGTTAAGTTGTTTGCCGGTCAATAATTCTGCTTCTAGTTCTGATTCAATACTAGATTCAAATTCTAATAATGATTTACTAGCATTTGCTATATCATTTATTTCTGCTCCTAATAATTTAGCTTGTGTAACTGCTTTAGCTATTGTTTCAGGGTTTCCATTTAATTGGGCTCTTAATTGTCCTGAAACTTTACCTGTAGCTTCAAGGATACCTTTCATGTTAAGAGCTATACCTGCTCCTTGTTGTAATTCATATGAAGCTCCTAAAGCATTTTCTTCTACTTCTCTTAAACTATTACCTGATATTTGGGCTTGAAATGCTAAACTACCTGCTGCTTCTGCGGATAAACCAACTACATCTGTTAACTTAGAAGTAGTCATTAACATTTCGTCATTAAATCTAACAGCTGTTCCTAACTGTTCGTTTAATGTGCCCATAGCCTTAGCCATTCTAATTGAATTAACTGCTATATCGCCTGATTGTAGGGCAGCTACAGCAAATTCTTGCTTTAAATCTGCAGCTTCTTCTTTAGATAAGTTTAAGTTTCTAGCTATTTGAGTAGTTTCTTTATCAGCAGCCAATAATTGTTTAACAAATTCATCTAATATTCTATTAGATAATCCTTGTAATTTATTAGAAACTGCTTGGGCTTCATTAAGCAAAATTTGCCGTTTAACTTGTTTTTCTGTTAAACCTAATGATTGGGCTTTCATTTTAGCAGCAGTTCCTGCTAATGTTCCTGCTTTACCTTCTAATCCTATTTTAGCTGCTAATTCTTTAGTAAGGCCTTTACCTGTTTTTAGCCCTTCTTTAAGAGTTTTTAGTTCATCATTAGATAAACTTTGCATTCTTTTTTGAATGTTTTCTCGTGTAGCTTCTTCTCTAACCTGTTCTTTAGTTTGGTCAGTACTACTTGAAAGATTACCAGTAACGTTTTGAGTTAAATTAACAGTTTGGGCTAAATTTTTATTTAACTCATCAACAAGATTACTAATTTCAGCAAAAACTTCTCTAATGTTTTCTGCTGAGTCGTTAAGATCGTTTACATTATCTGTAGCCATGGAATAGAATTATGTCTAATATAAATATTAAGATTTTAAGTTTTTTGGTATATTAGGCATTTTTGGGATATTTTGGGCTGTGCGCTTAGAGGTTTGTAAGGCTTTTTTGTGTTCTTCATTATGTTTTTCATGAAGATCATTAATTTTTCTAATATGAAATCTTCTAATATGAATAGGCATATTATATACTTCAGAATGCAAAAAGCCTCCATTTCCATAATATACTAAATCATGGATTTCGTCGTAAAGTTGAAATTTATAATTCGGTGTCAGGCCAAAAAAACGTGATCCCAATTGGGATCTTTACGTCTCCTTTTACGCTTCCAGCTTCATTTTCAAGATCAAAGGTTAAATTTACATCAGGCTGGATTTCTCTGACGTATTCCCTTAAAGCTCTTGCATCTCTAGCTAATAAATTAGTATCTACGAACTGACGAACAGTTTTACGTTCATAATCACCTTCTATAGAAAGTATCATATGTTTTAATCTAGTACTATATTCAGCAGAATTATTTTTATTAATTTTTTTAAGACCTTTAACTTCAGTGTCAATTTTTTTCTCATCAGCATGAGTTAAAATTTTAAAAGTAATAGACTTATTGATAGTAGGAAGAGTAAATTCAAACTCATTTTTACCTTTTTCTAATAAATGTTCTTCTTTTAATTCTTTATCATCTACTTCTGTTAGGTCTACAGTAAATTCTTCATCTCCTAAAGTAAAGGTGTAATCTTTACCATAACCTAAAACACGAGCTGCGATCATAATTGCGTTTTTATCACCTACTATTAAATCATTATAGTTAATTGGTGTAACAATTAAAGATTGTAATAATTTATCAATTACAGTACCATTTTTAATGTAACTTTCATTAGTTAAAATGTCTTCTTCTTTAGCAGTCATGTACTTCATTTCGAGTGTACCTTTAGCTAATGGATTATCTTGGGGATAAATTAATCCTTTTGAGGGTAATGTTACTTCCTCGGTTGGAAACATTGATTTATTTTCTTCCATATTATAACTTATTATATGTTTGCATATACATATGTAAAAAAAAGAGGCGCTTGCGCACCTCTTAATTTATTTATGTTAAGAATCTTAGTAGTTTAAGATTGCATAATCCATAGCAATTGTTAAGCTTATTTCCATTGGGGTAGATGAAGTCCAGTCACCTGATCCAAATTCTGCATTAGTAACATAAGCACCCTTACAGATCCATTCTTCAACAACA
>Ga0206124_10003723_pt1 | contig 10591 bp, 6 predicted proteins | sample Helgoland_Spring_3_FD_148671 | JGI IMG/M metagenome (GOLD analysis project Ga0206124, IMG submission 148671) | Pelagic subsurface seawater microbial communities from Kabeltonne, Helgoland, North Sea - Helgoland_Spring_Bloom_20160321_2 | ecosystem: Environmental > Aquatic > Marine > Epipelagic ... | reverse complement strand
CCAATAAACACCGGGATCGCTTTCTTCATGCGTTTGGTCGTTTTGACGACGATATATACCGCTTGAATAACGAATACAAACAATAACGCGAGTTTTTCGTTTTCGCTTTTTGCGAATGTCTTCGCCGCGTTTTGTACCGTCGCGTTCCCTCGTTCCGTACACGAAACCTCTCCTTTTGCCACTTTTCCTCCCTGTTGGTGTTGTTGTTCTCTTCGTCGAGGATTTGGAGGACGAAGACGGTTCAGAAACGCGTAAGCGTTGGTCTCGCGCCTCGTCTTTCTCCCCCGAGGAAAATGGTGATGAAAAACGCCCCTCAGTACGTTTCTGTTACAAAGAGAACACTGTTTGGACGATGACGATGAAGACCAACAAGGCTTTGACGATGCTTTCGACGAAAAGAGCGACTTTTGTCCTCGCGTTGTTCTTCCTCTCTCAGAGCATTGCGACGATTTAATCGTCGTCGTCGGCGAAAGCGTCGTCGGCGAAAGCATCATCAATCACCTCACAAAATGTGGGGGGAATGTCTTCAGAATTTCTCTCACGACATTTGGTCTCGTTTGGCGGCGGGAAGGATACAGAGAGAGAGAGAGAGACAAAACGCACAACGCACGCGGGAATAATAACGATGAAAAGAGCACAAAACGAGACCAAAAACTTTTCACGAAAACAACAGTGGTGGTAGTTTTAAGAGGTGAGACGCGCTCGAAGGATTAACTTCGGTGGATACCCCAACGTCTTCATAAGACGGGGAAATTTACACGATCACCGGGGAAAATCCCCGCGCGTTTGAGCAGAGAGTGCTGGGCGGAAACGTCGCTCCCTTTCTCTCCGGAAGTTCTCTTTTGGAGTGGAAGACACTCGCGATCTTTTAAACAGTCATTTAATCAGTCCGGACGCAACGGATGACACAGAACGGGGTTTACTCTCGAGCTGACGTCTCTCTTTCCTCTCCTCAGTACAAGACATACACAGGGTCGCATCGCATCAAAATCTCATCTGCGTTTGTCAACGCTTTTATATCATCACGCGTTCAAATATGAGATCTCTTTTCTTTCGTCGTTGAGTGTTTGGGCGGCTTTTATGAGTATCTTCTACCGCGCGCGTTTGTATGTGTTCGTCTCGAAACTATGCTTTTGCGGGTCTACGCTCGCTTTACTATTCCTACTACTACTACTACTACTTCTACTACTGCTACCACTACTGCTACTACTACTAAACCGCATCAAACGACGCACCAATTGTTGTTCCGGCGTTCCGAATTCTTTCATCGCGAAAGTTCTCCACCGCTTTGTCAAAGGTCGAACGTCTGAGTTTCATCGGACACCGGTCGAAGCGGGCGTCCTCTTTTAAGACGTCTCGAGCAATTTCCCACGCGAAAATTGCATCCTCCTCGTCCGCAACGCCACCTACGGATTGCGACAACGCGGAAACTGTTTCTCGGCACAACTCCGCGTATCGTTGCAGAGAATTTGATTTGAACTCCAACAAGAACGCATCGAAGGAGGCGACCATGTCTGCTTCCGAAAGAGGTCCGCCCGAGGAAGCGCGACCGAGCGGATCTTGGGAGAGTAATTCGCGAACGTCATCGATCGTTTCCACGTCATCGATCGATTTTATGGATTCCGCTAATAACGTTTCGAACTGTTTCATCGCGTCGCCTTTGTCTTGATTTCTTTTCAGCTTTTTCAATCGATATTCGTCGTCTCGTTTCTTTTCGAGTATTTCGCGTTCGCGTTTTTCTCGCGCGATTTTCTCGCGCTCCAGTTTCGACTCTTTCGTCGTCGTCTTCGTCGTACCTACTGCTTTTTCAGCTGCGTTGCTCGATAACTTCACCTTGTACTTATTAAACGCGCTCCGTCTCTCCGGCATCGTCGCGAAACATTCAAACGCATTTTTATCCAGCTTTCTGAGTTTCGGCATGTCCCTCTCCCATCGAGAGTGCTCGTTGATTTTCGCCTTTTCGCACAGCGCGAAAAACACATCCAACGCTTTACTCTTATTCGCCGCGTTAAAGTTTTCGTTCATCGTAATCTCATCACTGGCAGTTGTCAAAAGTTTTGGCGATGCATTATTCGTTTTTGGTTCTTCTTCTTCTTCTTTCTCTTCGATGATAACGGCGCTCGCTGCAGGCGTCGTGGTCGCTCGGCGCGGCGGATCGAAAGCCGGTTCCTCTTCTGCTTCTCCCGTCCCCGCCGCAAAGGCTGCTCTTTGATGAAATTGTTCTTTTCCTTCTTCGTTCTCGTACGCGTCCGGGTCAAACTCGATGTCATCATCTTCTTCTTCAGATTCTTCTTCTTCTTCCGTTGTTTCGACAGCCTTCTCCTTGGAAGCAGCCTTTTGCAAAGGTTTCTCCCACTGTCTTTCTTTCGTCTCTGATGAATCGTTTCTGAACCAATACGGTCGAGTCAACAGATGATGTTCCACTCGGTACCACTCTCCCTCCTCGACATCCTCTCTGAATATTTTGACGACTTCATCCTCGTCCTCGTCCTTCGTCTTAATCGTATTCTCGTCGTTCCGGGGGGGAATCCTCCACCGGGATCGTTTCAAGACGACGTCGAAATAAAACACCTTCCCCGTCTCCTCGTCGACGTACTTTCGGTACCGGCTGTGTTTGGACGAAAACATCCCCGACGTGTATCCCCACAGAGAGACCCCGTATTTCTCGATCGAGAAAACGGTCTCTGGGTCGTTTTAAAACCTCTTCTCTGCGCTTTGAAATGAAGTTTTCCGTACGCGTGGAAAAACCTTGAAAATGCATCACAAAACAGACGCATCAGAGAGACACATCAGAGAGACGCAGAGAGACGCGCTCCTTTTCCTGACAGAGAAGAAGAGACCAACGAGGCGTTGAGAGAGTCACGAACGACTGTAAACTCTCTCTCGTGAGCTCTCTCTCAAACGCTCTCGCTCTGTCGGTGCAACAAAAACGGAATTCATTCTTTCATTCGGGGAGTCCTTTTCATCATCATCAGAACGCGCGAAAGTGTACGAAGTGTACCTCTGTCGTCTGTCTGCGGGAAAGAAAAGACGCGCGAGACCACCAAAAACGCGAAAGGAAGCGCGCTCTGTGACAAAAGTCAATCATGTCCTCCGCTCTGGTGCGTGCACCGCGTTCTTCTTCACCCGCGAATTCGTTTTCTTTTCTGTTGTGTCTGCGTTCGAGGGAGGAGGAGGAGGTCTTTCGAGAGGACGAAATACGCGCTTTCGCGCTCAATCGTAATTTTCTTTGACGATCGGTTCATAACGGATGATGATACTTTTCGATTTCGACGTGTGTTATGTAGTACTCTCTCTTGTTTCGGCGACGATGATGCGAGCGCGACTGACTGACTTCTTCTCTTTCTTCTTTTCTTTGGTGGTCTTCTTCTTTGCGCGGCGGTCTTCTTTCGCTACGCTTTAATACTACCACTACGTATGAATAGGCGCAATCCGCGGGAAGGCTGAAAGTGTGTTCGTTATTCTGCGGGTGCGGGGCGTTTGATTTCGGTTTGGCGCAAGCTGGGCACGAGATTATCATGCAAACCGAGGCGGACGATTGCGCGCGAGAGGTGTTGACCAGTCGTTTCCAAGGGATTTTTCAGCCGACGCACGCGTCTTCGGTGGTGGAGTTGCCGGAAGAGACGGACGTGTTGACGTGTTCCTTGGGTGGGGTCTCCGGGAGTAGTTTGATAGGACACAGTGAAAATGAAGGGACAGTGTACGACCACCAAATCGGGGAGTTGGAGACTGGTTGGCGAGAGAGTTGGTCTTCGAATTCGGTGCAATCGAAGATGAAGCAGGTTTTACGGTTGGCGAAGAATCGGTTTACCGGGAGGTGCGTCCCGTGGGTCGTCGTCGATTGCGGGTCGGAGAGGATTTTAGATACCGCGGATGAAGGGCAACCACCGATTATTGCCGAGTTAGTGAGAGAGTTTGAGCAACTTGGATTTCGATGGGCGCACCGAGTGGTGCAACCAACCGCGTTTGGTATCCCGGACGATCGAGGACGGTTAGTGTTTTTAGCGAGTAGACACGGCGACCCGCGAGAGGTTTTGTTAGTCGACGAAGATACGACGACGAGTAGCAACATGAATTCAGCCTCGGATTTAGCTTCGCAACGAATGAATAACAAAAACGCGCCGACACTTTTTGCCAGGTGTGGATTTACCCTTTTGGAAGACGAAGACGAGGACGGAAGTCAGTTTCAAAGAGCGACGCCGAAATACAAAGCGTCGACGATTAACGTGTGCGCGGACGCGAGGCCGGATAGAGACTCCGTCGTGTGTTCGGTTGATGGTCAATTAGCGCCTCTAGACGTATCCGATGCGGAAAGTTTACAAGGTTTGTTACCTGGGTGGACCGTGGTGTCGCCACCGGGCGTATCGAGAACGTCAGAAGCGGTCGTCGGCGAGATTCTCAATCGATGGCGCGCGTTGAGCGCGACCGGAGGGTGCGTTCCGTTAGCCGAATGGATTGGACGACGATTGTCAGATCCGTACGGAAACGGGAAAGGGTTTGATTCCAAACGGAAATCCGCGCAAAAATTCCCGAAATGGTGCGATGGGAATATAGTCAACGCGAACGAGATCAACCCGAGAGATGTGAGATGGGCGACGACGACGGGCGCGAATTCGCTTTGCGCGCAAGAAGCGGCGGTAGCTGCCATGACGGCTTTAAATAACAGCAACGGCGAATTAGGAGGTTTCAAATGGCCTCAACACGCGTATAACATTGGTCACGGCCGCGTTTCGCATCCGATGAAACGCATTCCGAAACCAGAGTTTTTGAAACATCCGGAAGCGAGAGAGAAGACGGCGTTGAAAGCGTATTTACGAACAACTTTGGAAAATTGCGCGGGGATGAATAATAACCCGGGCGGTATCGAAGGGTACATTCCAAGAGAAGTGATTTTAGCGTGCGTTCGAGCGACGAGAGAGGCTGGCATGGCACCGCCGCCGCCGTTGGCCGCATTGGAGAGACAGTTTGGCGGCGCAGGGAAGGAAGTCGCGCCGCCGGCGTCGAGAATACTAGCCGGAGCAGATAGAAAGAATTTGACTGGATCGCACTCGGAACGAGACTTGTTGGCGGCTGAAACGCTCTTAGTGACAACCACAGCCACTGCTTCTGGTGTAGCCATTCGAAACGGCGGCGTGGGGTCGAGAAATGGTACCGACGTTCTCAACGTCGCCGGTGGAAAACGACAAAACGGCGCTGCGATGAATAACAACGATAACAACAACAACAATAAAGAATCATCAAAGCGACAAAAGTCCTCTCTCAAGCCGATGGGAGCAGCTCCAGTTGAGGAGGAAGTAGTCGAACCAGACGATGGGTCGTTTATCGTCGCGGGCATTCGCATGATGAAACCGCGAGAATCGCAAATCGTCTGGGCGAAATTGCCGGGACATCCGCATTGGCCGGGATTACGAGTGGACGAAGTGAAACACGGGGACGTCGTTCCAAAAGCGGCGAAGCAAATGCAAAAGGATGGGAACGATGTTTGCGTCGTATTTTTTGGCGAGAAATCGTTTGGTTGGTTACCAGAAACCTCCATCGTCGATTTTGAGGTTGGTTATAAACAACATTCGCACGCGCCGGTGAGAGGAAAAGCGCGATTTCTAAACGCTTTGAAGTACGCGAACGCGGAGAAAGAGTTACGAAAGAACGAAGCAAAGAACGGATTGGCGAATGGAAACGTAGGTGGAAGAGCGACGACGGTAGCAAATGCTGCCGCCGCCGCCGCTGGTCCCAACGGCGCGCTCGTTCCTCCGGCCAACCCGATGGGCGCCGTCGAACCGATCGATTACGAAGCCGTCGAGAGGAACAAAAAAGAGGTCGAGAAAGCCTTATCAGAAGGTCGATGCCCGTGTAAGATGTGCGAAAACGTCAAATCTATCCGCGATGCCAACCCGGAAACGTGCTTGCGCTTGCGATGCATCTCCGCGTCCACTTCGGGTAAAACCGGCGCCAAACTCGCCTCCCAAGGAGGAAAAGCGGTCGGTAAAATGATCTCCATCCTTTGGCCGTTAGATGACGCGCGGTACATCGCCGAAGTCATCTCCTACGACGCTCGCGAGTTGAAACATCTCGTTCGGTACGTCGAAGACGACGTTCGAGAATACGTCAGCTTATGGGAAGAAGACGTCCAATTCGTTCGCAGCGGAGTATTGGGCGAACAAACATCATCGCAGCAAGGTGGTACGACTGCCGTCGTCAAAGGCGAGGAAGAGTTGACCGGCGTCGATTTGTTGCTCAGTTTAGGCTCGTAATACATAGTACTTACCATATTCTCTAGTTTAGACTGTACTTGTATTCATCAGAAAGAGAAATCACACAACACAGAGAACTCCCCCATAAAAATTTCACACATAAAACATGGGGAACGGCCCGTCGAATCTCGCGCGCACGTTCTCCGAGGACATCGGAGAGGTAAGAGAGATCATTTTCATCGTTTGTCTCGTTTTGTCTTCTCGATACTATATAATACTTCTCTGTATTCTCTTGTGTGATGATGAACGAACTTTTGTATCTCAACTAACTACTTTCCGTTTTTATCTCATCTCGTTCCCCAACGATGAAAGTTCTTCGGCGTGCACACCAGCAACACCAACCGAGGAGGACGGGCGACGACGACGTCGAGAAACGACGACGAGGACGACAACGGCCCACTCTCAAACGAAGGCGCGCTTTCCGCCAAAATCATCGGCGCGTTACCTTTGGAAAAAGTGGAAACGAAAAGGTCCCTCGAAAACAAAACGGTGAAAGAACTCACCGCAGAGGTTAAAGAGAACCAAACGAAGAAATGCCCTCGCTCGAAAACAAAGTTTGAAGGCCCGTACCCTCTCGAAAAAGCAGAACTGGTAGATTTTGTGTTACACTTAAGAGGCGAACCCGTGTGTTCGGTGTGCTTCGACCAGTTCGAGGAAGGCGAATACGTACGAGTGTTGCCGTGCGCGCACAGGTACCACATCGAATGCGTCGATCGATGGTTAGCGAGTAAATCGATTCGGTGTCCCGTGTGTCAGCACCCAGCGGACGAACGGTGATTACGAACAGTAGAAATAGCTTCATTCCGAATAGTTTTTAATAGCAGCGGTAATAATAATAAGAGCAGCGTTTGTAAATTATGCGTTTTGCGTATCGCGAACTCTCACGAAATCAACCATATCGGAGTCACATTTGGTCGACATTTTAAATGCGCGCACAACATATTGACATGATATAAATAAAACGCGAAGAATGTCATCGTCAGAAATAAACGACGACGACGACGACAAGAAGAGGAAGGATTTGAAGACGACGACGGAAAAGAAAGCCTCTCACTTCTCTCGCTCGTTCTCCGATTCCGTCCGGCATTCCTCCGAGCAAAAGCGCAAACAAAACTCCAATTTGTTCTTGATAAACCTGCTCAGGTTTCGCGGATTCGGAGGCGAAGACACGGGATTAGGAGGATTAAACGAAGAAAAAAGCGTTCGAGACGTCCGAAAATTCGTCCACCGAGGGAACAAAGTCGGCACCGTCGTCGACCACGCGCGAGAACGCGTGGTGAATACAGTCGGGAGAGTGCTCGAAGTTGGAGTGAGAGAGAGTTTAATTGAAGGAGGAGAGAAAATACGCTTCGAGAGGAAAGAGTTGGCGAGAAGACGCAAATCATCATCGTCATCTTCTTCTTCATCTTCGTCGTCTTCTCCTTCTTTTAAAGAGGAAGAGAAAAACGTCGTCTTGCCGGCGTTTTCGTTCATCGCGCACGAAGCGAAAGAGTTTCGGCGGCTTCGCGCGGCGTTTGGGTTGAGCGAGGAGGAGTATTTGAAGTCGTTTAAAGGTTTGGACGGCGTCGACGACTTGGAGGACGAGAAGACGAGTTTGAGAGTGATTGGGAGAGCAGATGCGGGCGGGAGGTCTGGGGCGTGGTTTTTTTGCACGGAAGATGCGAGATTTCTGTTGAAGACGACGACAACAAAGGAGAAGAACGTTTTGTTGAAACGTTTGAGGAAGTATACGGAACACGTGGAGAAGCACGGGAGGAACACGTTTTTGCCGCAAATTTACGGGTGTTACTCGATTAAAATCGGGAAAGGGAGAGGCACGTACAAGACATTCTTGGTCATCGGGTACTGGTTCGCGACGCAAGTGAAGGTCGGAAGTCCTAGGTACGATTTGAAAGGAAGCCGGTGTAAACGGACGGCGAAAGAAGATCCGACGAAAGAAGTGGAGTTGTTGAAAGATAACAATTTCGTGGCGCACGAGGAGAGGGATTGCGTCAGGACGTTGCGGCGCAAAACGATCTTGGAAAGTTTAAAGAGAGACGCGGATTTTCTGTCGAGCTTAGGGTTGATTGATTATTCGCTGTTGCTAGGGCACCACAACATGAGATCGGATTCGGATCTTCCGTCGTTGACTAACGTTTCTAAAAAAAAGACGTTCGTGAAATCCGCGTCTATGTTCGGGAGGGTAGAGAAAGGGGAAAAAGACTCGGAGAAACACGTAACAACACGAATGAAGACAACAACGCCGCGAACGTTACCATCTCTCTCGAGTAGCGGCAACGAGCCGGCTTTAGTTGGAGACGAACAAAGAGTCAATCAGCTGCGATTCGCGAGAACGCCAACGGGGGTAGCTTTCTTCGGCATCGTCGACGTGCTCGCCGAATGGACGACGTTCAAATGGTTCGAGTGGTTTTTCAAGAGCGCATTGTTTTGCGGGAAGAGAGACGTGAGTTGTCAACCGCCGAAAAAGTACGCCGAGAGGTTTAAAAAGTTTATGGAAGAGCACGTCATCAAGGAAAGAGAATAAAAGTTTGTTTGTGTATGTGTACTGAAAGAATTTTATTATCATTACTAGAAGAGAGTATGTATGTTGTTGTAGCTAGTTATTAACATGTATCGGCTCTTGTCATTACGCTCCATTCAGTAAGCGTTCAATGGCCGCGCTAACGTTTCCGTTTGTGGCCACCAAAGCTCTCACGTTCTCCGCCGGATCGAAGAAACCCATATCGTTGAGTTGCGAAATCTGCGCCGCGTAGGCCGTTTCCGGATCCGCTGGCGGCGTCACCGATGGAGGCGCTCCCATTCCTCCGAACGGCGATCCCCCGAGTCCACCACCAGCAGCACTCCCCCCCATGACGCGCTGCAAATGTTGCATTGCCTGCAAAGTTTGTGGGTCGGCCAACGCTCGAAGAAACTCTGGATTACGCATTTGTTCCGCGATTTGCGGTTGTTGTCTCAACATCGCATCAAATTCCGGATTTGACCGGCGAAGATTTTCGAGAGCGTTTGGATCCGATGCGATTTGTGACATCGTTTGACTGAACATTTGCATGAGCGCTGGGTTGTTCTGAATCGCTTCCATCTGGCGTCGCATGGTTGCTTCGTCCGGCATGCCGCCGCCTATATTTAAACCGCCGAATCCTCCCGAACCGCCTAAACCCGCGAACGGATTTTGTTGTTGAGCTTGGGACGTTGAAGCACCTGCGGTCCCGGCATTTGCCGCAGCCCAAGGATTCGGTAACGGCGCGTCCGAGTTACCACTAGACGACGCAGCACCGAATAAACTTGCAAACGGGTTCGCATCCGCAGCCGCCCCGTTGTTGGCGGCCGCCTCGCTATTTTGACTATTTTGTATCGCGTTTTGCAACGGCACCTCCACGTTTTCGTACATTCTCCTCAACGCGTTAAACCCTTCCGGATGGCTCTCAATATTCGCAAGCGTCCGATCGGTTGCCGCCATTTGCTCTCGCATTAAATTCGGATCCCTGGACGCTCTCAGCGCCCTCGATATGTTTTCCGGATCCTGCATCGCCTGCCTCAACTCTGGATTCGCGTTCATCAACTGTTGAATCTGCGGGTTTTGCTCCATCACCTGCATCATCGGTCGTAAAACTTCCGGGTCTTGCATCGCTTGCTCCATGAACTGTCTCACGAACGGGTCGTTTTCAATCGCCCGAATCTCCTCCGGCGTCGGGTTCGGCATGCCGCCCGCTCCGAACCCGCCGCCTCCAAACATATCAAAACCACCAGAACCACTCGCTCCTCCTCCTCCTATACCACCACCACCTAAAACGCTGCTGTTAAACAACGTCGCAAAATCCGGCGCTTGCGCCGTTCTTTGACTCGCGTTCGCGTCGTCCATCCACGTTCGCGGCGGTGTCGGTTGCCCACCACCACCACCTTCATTGTGACTCGCCGGAGGACGACCACTACTTCCCCCGCTCGTAAGAGATGGTGATTTCTTCGGCGCCGATTGCACCAAATGCACCGCGTGCCCTTCCCCAATCGAACACTCTCGTATCGTTTTCTCGTCCTTCAAAACGTGTCCTTTGTAAATCAATCGAATCGATTCCTTTTCGGATCCGAGCGTCGTCGCCAAATCGGCTTTCAACTCGGCAATCAACTTTGTGAGTTTGATATTTTTCATCTCCAGTTTTGGATTTGTGGATGTTTTCACGATGAACGATATCGTCGTCTCTTTGTCTTCTTCTTCTTTTCCTCCTTCGCTCATTCTTTTTTGCGCGCGGTGTGTGATCTCTCGTTCTTCTTCTTCTCGCTTCTTCTTGCTTCTGTTATGTGCGTTTTTTCTTCGATCTTTTTTTTTTTTGTCTTTATATTTTGGT